>JGI24422J19971_10000530_pt1 | contig 21388 bp, 13 predicted proteins | sample DeeMarSWOR152_54_FD_19971 | JGI IMG/M metagenome (IMG submission 19971) | reverse complement strand
AAGAAAAAAGGAAAAAACTCTCAATGGTCATTTTCAGCGGCGATATGGATAAATTGTTCGCTGCTTTTTCCATAGCAACAGGCGCAGCAGCCTCGAACATGGATGTAAATATGTTTTTCACCTTCTGGGGCCTTCGTGCTCTCAAGAAAAAAGTCAGAACTGGAAAGAGTTTTCTTGGACGTCTGTTTGGATTATTCTACGGTGGAGACATCAATCGAGCCAGTCCAAGCAAACTGCGCTTCGGCGGAATCGGACGCTGGATGTTTAAAAAGATGATGCATGCCAAGAACGTCCCAACTCTGGCAGAGCTCAGGCAGACTGCGATCGATCTCGGTGTGAAACTGTACGGATGTCAGATGAGTATGGAAGTCATGGAAATTCCAAAGGAAAAAATGATTGATGAGGTTGCTCAATGCGTGGGAGTTGCTACTTTTATCGAACAGGCGCAGCAAGCGGATGTGACTCTATTTGTCTAATACAAACGCAATCATTCCAGTATCATTGCGAAGAGCGTACTTATATTAGCCATCGTGAGGAATGTACTTATATTTGTCATTGCGGGCGACCGTAGGTAGCGCGCCAATGCGCCGTTGCGAGCGAAGCGCGGCAATATCTACCTTTTTATGAGATTGCTTCTCCCCTGCGGGGCTTGCAATGACAAGCGAAGGAATCTTCTTCGCTCCTCGCAATGACAATTTATTTTAAGATATTCCTATTCTCCGATTATCTTGACAAGTACTCTTTTTTTTCTGCGGCCATCAAATTCACCGTAGAAGATTTGCTCCCAAGGCCCAAAATCGAGCCTTCCTCCTGTTATGGCAACAACCACTTCCCTTCCCATTATTGTTCTCTTTAAATGAGCATCTGCATTATCCTCGCCAGTCAAGTTATGTCTGTATTTTGATATTGGCTCATGAGGAGCAAATTTCTCCAGCCATTCCTCAAAATCTGCGTGTAATCCTTTCTCGTTATCGTTGATGAAAACGCTGGCTGTGATGTGCATCGCATTGACAAGACACAATCCTTCTTTTACCCCACTCTTTTCAACCAGAGCTTCTACTGTAGGAGTAATATTGATAAATTCACGCCTTTTATCCGTGCTAAAAGCCAAATGCTCAGTGAGAAATTTCATGGGTTCCTCCTCAAACTTATGCTTAAGCCTCCTCCTCCGAATCCCAGCAGAATAAGTGCTTGGACAAAAGTTCTCCACTGAATTTCCTCTGCAAGAAAAAGGGAAGAAACGAGAAAATAAACGCCAGCAAGGCCAAAGAAAGTGTATAAACCAACCATGATTTTCCACGCCTGACGATTTGTCCTGGGCGTATCCTCTGAGAAGAACCGGTTGTAAAGAAGCATGCCCAAAAGGCAAACTCCCCCGAGGACAGCAAAAATCAGCCAGAAAAACCTCANCTGGCTCATTGCTTCCGCAGCCAGTGGAAGACCAGCCTCGACTGCTCTTGCAGAAGGTACTACAGGTTTGAGGATGCTCTCGTATAGAACAGCTCCAAGATTGCTTCCNATCAGGCTTCCGAAAACTCCGTAGAGAAAGGCATANCCCATGTAAACTGCCTTTTTGTCTTGAGGAGCTACTAATCCAACATAGCTGTAATACTTGGGATGAGCGGTCATCTCTCCGATAGAAAAAATAGCAATGCTGAGCACAAACATCCAAGCACTATTCGTAAGAGCCAGGATCAAGAACCCAGCTGACCCGATAACTATTCCTGCAGCCATGACCGGAATCGCTTTCATTTTTGTCGTAATCCGGCTGACCAATACAACAAGAAGGACGATTGTGGCGGCATTGATCACCGTCACGTGTCCAGGGTCAAATTTAAAAGGTATTCCAATTCTTGCCATGAATGCATCTACGGGCGCTCGATGAATAAAATCGACCATATACCACAGTACTGAACCGAACATTTGAAAATAAAGAATCCAGAAGCAGGAATAAACAACTATCAGCAACATGAAACGAGAATTTCCCAGGACCAACAGTGCTTCACCCAACACTTGACGAATAGCTTTCGTACTTTCTGGCCTTTCCGGGTCTTTGTAAATAAATGCCGCAGGAAGAAGCATCAAAAAGCACCAGAGAGCAGAGGAAAAGAAAATATATCTCCAGCTAAATCCTTTTATCCAGATGGCAAACAGAGGTCCAATGACAGCACCAAGATTAATGCACCAGTAATAAACGCCAAACCCAAATCCGCTATTCTCTTCAGTAGTGGTCCTGGCAACTGTTCCCGTAATGATCGGTTTAAACAGCCCGCTTCCTGTAGCCATGATTAAGAGAAAGAGAAAAATCATTCCATAGGTATCAAAGTTGCCGGCAGCAAAATAGCCTATCGTTAACAGAGAAAAGGCTACGATAAGCATTTTCCGGTAGCCCAGACGGTCGGCCAATGCACCCCCCAAGATGGGCAAGACATAAGTCAAGGCATAGACAAATCCTTGAAGAAGCCCGACCGATTGCTCCCGAAAATTGAGTTCTTTAACTAAATAAACAGCCAAAAGAGCATTCAGACCGTAATACGCGCCCCGCTCGAAAAGCTCCATCAAGTTTGCTACCCAGAAAGTCCGCGGAAATGTGGTTAGAATGTTCTTTTTCTTAACTTTTTCTTCCATCCTTCACTCCTTCTAACCTAAAGTTAAATTAGCCTATTTTTTGTAGGGATTTGATTTATCAAATCCTCATTTTTGATTATGAAAATAAATGTTTGAATCTTATGAATAAATTCCATAAAAATAAGTGCGGGCTTGATAAATCAAGCCCCTACATATAAATCAAGCACCCACATAATATATCAATCCTTTGCAATACCAAGGCGGGCTTGATAAATCAAGCCCCTACAATTAATTTCCCTCGAACAATTTCCTGTAATTATTGATATATTTCATAAGGTGGGTTTGATAAATCAAGCCCCTACATATAAATCAAGCACCTACATAATATATCAATCCTTTGCAATACCAAGGCGGGTTTGATAAATCAAGCCCCTACATATATCTATTTTAAGATTTTCATCGCTCTGTCGATGTCTGAAACATCAAGAATTACCGCAGTGGTGCCTGCTTTCTTGGCGATAGTTCCGTAGCAATATTCGATATTTATTCCCTTATTTCCCAGCTTGGAGGCAATTTCGGCTAAAGCTCCGGGCCTGTTTTCGAGTTCAACTTTGAGAACATCCCTCAAATCTGTCGTATAATCCGCCTGGGATAGTACTTTCATGGCTTTGTTAGCATTTTTCACATAAAGCTTAGCTGCATCCTGGAAGACTCCAATAGCTTCGATGTTAACTTTATTCTCAGCTAAGTAACTGCACAGCTCGCCTAAAGTGGAAGGCCGATTTTCTAGGACAACAAAAATCTCAGTAATTTTTTCCATGTTTTCCCCCATTATTTTATTGAATACTCATGTTTATATTAATTAATTCTTGCCAGAATTTCCATAAAAATGTAATCCAAGGGGTCAGACCTGCAAAACTTGTAAAAATTGAATTTTAAACACTTAATGACGCCAAAGCTAGAACTCTAAGAAATAAACAAAAAAATGCAAGTTTTGCAAGTCTGACCCCAATCATTTTGCTCTTGAATACGCTTTCAAATACTGAGCCCGGAAATAAGCATCAGCCTCGCCAACGCCTTTAAAAGTTAGTTCTTGCTTTTTAAAAGAAAACTCTCCTTTGAAATCATCGATTGCAGCATTTTGATGCTCATCCATCCACTCTTCAACTTCGCTAAGAAGCGTTCTTATAACCTCGAGTTTTTGCTCATACAGGATAGTACAGACTTGAACTGCTGAAGCACCCGCCAGAATTTGCTTAATCACATCTTCAGCTTTGCGAACTCCCCCAGAAGAAGCTACATCACAATCAACTCGACCAGCTAAAAGAGCAACCCATCTGAGGGATTGATAGAAATTTCCTTTCCCAATTATATTTCGTGTCTTGAGGTTTTTCACATCAATATCAGGCTCAACAAACCAGTTGAATAGGACAAGCGCATCGCAGCCAGCTCTTGCCAGTTTATATCCTAAGTAAGGAATAGATGTTAGCTGNGACATTAATTTTACAGCCACCGGGATAGAAACAGCTTTCTTGACTTCATTAATAATCTTCACATGATATTCCTCGTATTCTGCTCCAGGAGAGTCAAGCCCAATCGGAAGAAAATATATATTTAGCTCCAGTCCGTCAGCCCCAGCTTCCTGGAATTGCCGAGCATAGCTTGGCCATAACCTCGGCGATTGACAATTGATACTGGCTATAACCGGGATATTGATCTCTTTTTTTACTTCCTCGATCATCTGACATATTTTTTGCGGGGCATACTCTAACAATCCCCCTCGTCTCAAATAATCAAGGGCTTCGGGATAGATAATACCATCTTCTCCTTCACTATCTTCTTTTATAAGGAATTGTTCCTCAAACAGAGACTTCAGGACCACTGCTCCTGCACCAGCTTCATAGCATCGAATGATTCCTTCAGTGGTTTTGGTCAAATCACTGCTGGAGACGATTATTGGATTTTGGAGTTTTAATCCCATATAAGATGTAGCCAAATCTGCCATCCTCTCCTCCTTTATTTTATCTCAAATTTTATCTGTTCGGGAATAAAGAGCGAGGGCACTTGGTGTTTAATCAACTCATTATTGATCTCTTTTACTTTTTGGCCCAAATATTGATTCGATTCAGCCATGCCAAATTTAAACTCTTTTTCCAACTCCTCAAAATATTTCACCTGTGCCTTTGTGGGCGATGCATTCGCTCCATCTATAGACCCGAAAAGACTTCTCAGCCTTTCCCCGAGACGCGCCTCCACGCTCATACGAGATACTTCTTCAGGAAGGGCTAGAATGTTTTGAATGGATTTAATTTTCTCCAAATGATTCTTCACAGCCTCCATAAGCTCTTTCGGAAATCTATCGTCTTGTTTTTTAATGGTTTTTTTCCGCGCCTCAAGCTGTTCCCTCAGCATATCCAGAGCGCCAAGTGCATCATTTACAAAAGACTGCATGTCCCTGATTCTGCGAGTGTACACTAGCTGCAGAGCAAGGTCATCTGAGGAAACATTAACCGTAGGATCAAGCTGGACTCTAACAGGCTTTTCGTAGATTTGACTTTTTAAAGTAAGCCGGACCGAATAAATATCGGGTAAAACCTGCGGTCCTCTGGGGCCTCTTCCAAAAAAATCCTCTTCTGGCTTGCGCTCTCGACGAGGCCTCGCAGCCTCAAAGCGGAGATCCCAGGCAGTACGGTTTAGACCCGCTTCTCTTGGAAAATTTTTCAGCTCTCTAATGACTTTTCCTGATTTATCCAGGATCTCAATCTTTATTTCCGCTTTTTTATCCAGCTTTTCTTTCAGGTAATAAGTAATCAGGGCGCCGTAGGAAGGATTGGGTCCTCTGAAAACCTTATCCCCTATTCCATAGCGTGTTGGCTTGGATGTATGGCGTGTCGCTGGGCGAACCGTGAAAAGGTGGGCTGGCTTTTTAAGGATATCCGAAGATATCTCCTGAAGGAATGATGCATCATCAAAAATCCAGATGCTTCTCCCGTGAGTTCCGAGGATGAGATCGTTCTCTCTGGGATGAACTATGATATCGTGCACTGAAACCGCAGGCAGGTTTTTCATATTAAGGCTCATCCATTGTTTTCCGCCGGTAAATGAGACATAAAGCCCCAACTCTGTTCCAGCATAAATGATATTCGAATTCTTCGGATCCTCCCTTAAAACCCAGACATAGGCCATCTTAGGAAGGTCTCCTGTGATATTTTTCCACGATCGCCCAAAATCTGTTGTTTTGTACACATAAGGACCGAAATCATCGATCATATGTCGGTCGAAGCTGCAATATGCCACTCCCGCAGATGTGCGGGACGGCTCGACGTGAGACACTGGCGAAAAGGACGGCAGCCCAGGAACTTTACTAACGACATTTTTCCATGATTCGCCGCCATCGACCGATACATGAAGGTTGCCGTCATCGGTTCCTGCCCAGAGGACTCCGGGCTGAATCGGCGATTCCGCGAGGCTGATTATGGTACAGTGGAATTCTGCCGTGGTGTTTTCTGGCCAGGCCGGACCGCCAGCAGTTTTCTGCTTTTCGGGATCGTTGGTTGTCAAGTCGGAGCTTATAACCTCCCAGTTCGAACCAAAATCAGTGGATTTAAACACAACGTTTCCCCCAACATATATTGTTTCCGGATTCTGAGGCGAGCGGATTATAGGCGTGTTCCAGTGGAACCTGTACTTAAGTACGGAAGCTGGCCCTCCATCTGAGCGACGTGCCTGGGGACTGACATTTTGCTGCTCTCGAGTTCTCATGTCTGTTCTCACCACATTGCCCCCCTGCGACTCGGTCAGAAAAATCTCATGGTTATTAGGATGAACGACGATATGAAAACCGTCACCAAAACTGATCATCCTCCAATCATCATTCAAAATTCCAAAGGGTTCTTTGTTACGGCTCGGTCCATACCAAGTCCCGTTATCCTGAAGTCCTCCACCAACATAATAAAAAGGTTGGCGGTTATCGGCATATATCTGATAGAACTGGCCTACAGGGAAATTGTTGACATATTCCCAGCTTTTTCCTCTATCGTAGGAGACACAAATGCCCCCATCCTGCCCCTGCCATAAACGATCCGGATTCCCAGGATCAATCCAGAGAGAATGAAAATCGACATGGGTGGAGGCTGATATGCGTTTGAAACTTTTGCCTCCGTCTATGGAAAGGAGGAGCCTACCGGACACTGCATAAACCCGGTTTTCATCAGCAGGATCAACTCTCAGGTCAGTATAGTAGAAGCCTCGGGAGACAATCTGAGTATCCTTAGAGACCAGTCGGAAGGTCTCTCCTCGATCATCAGAGCGATAAAGAGTTCCTTCTTTTGATGCAGTCATTACATAGACCACCTCAGGATTGCTTGGAGAGACTTTAATCCCGATTCGGCCCGCAAGTTTTGGCAGTCCCTTGGTAATTTTCTGCCAGGTCCGACCTCCATTTATCGACCTGTAGACGCCACCATTTTCGTCCCCGCTGGTAAAAGTCCAGGGTTTTCGCTCAAAAAGCCATAAAGCAGCGTAAACGATGTTGGGATTTTGGGGATTGATATCCATGTCAGCCACACCGTGGCGCTCATCTGTGTAAAGGACTTTTTCCCATGTCTTTCCGCCGTCTGCAGACATAAACACTCCACGCATTTTGTTAGGACCAAAAGCATGCCCCAGAGCACCAACATAGATGATGTTTGGATTTTTGGGATTAATTACGATACGCGAGATTCGCTCTGTATCCTGGAGCCCCATATGCCACCAGGTTTTCCCTCCATCCGGGGACTTGTATACTCCATTTCCAAAGGAAATACTGTTGCGAACGTTTGCCTCCCCAGTTCCGGCATAGATCACATCTGGATTGCCGGGCTCGAGGATCAGGTCTCCTATGGAGGCCACCGGCTGCTCGTCAAAAATTGGGTTCCAGGTTATGCCGCCGTTCGTTGTTTTCCAGATTCCACCTGATGCAGTCCCCACATAAACAATATTTGGATTTCCGGGCACGCCTTCGATATCAGTTGTCCGGCCCATCATATTGGCTGGGCCGATATTTCGCCATTCAAGATGCTTAAAAAGGGCCGGAACAATGCTTCCTTTCTTTGCTGTAGTACTTTCGCGCTGGGTACGGGCCACTGCCATCTGTAAAGCTAAGGCGACTACGAATACAAGAACAAAACCTCTCCTAAAATTGCGGCTAGTTATCATAATAATCCTCCTTTTAAGTCCTAGGCTAAGTGCAAAAGTTGCTCGATACCGTGTCATTGCGCGGAGCACAGCGACGCGGCAATCTCGTACAATAAATTATAGTTGCGAGCGACCAAAGGGAGCACGGCAATCTCAACCTTTTCTTACGAGATTGCACAGCCTGTTCCGAGCGAAGCGAAGGAATCTTCTTCGTTCCTCGCAATGACATATGTAAATAAATATTTTATTCATCTAATCAAAGATTTTATTCGGATTAAGAATATGGTGAGGATCAAAGAGATGCTTTATTCCTTTCATCAGCCGTATCTCTTCCTCCTCAAGAACATAGGAGAGAAATGGTTTCTTTACTATTCCGATACCGTGCTCGCCAGAAATCACACCTCCCCTTGTTTTCGAGTCTCTGTACAACTCATGGCGGACTTTATCAATTTTCTCCTTCCATTCCTCCTCTGGAACCGGGATGATTTTTTCATTCTCGAGGCGCGCTTTCATGATATGAGTATGAACGTTTCCATCTGCAGCATGGCCAAAGGTAGGAAGCCAGATTCCGTATTTTTGAGAGATTTCATGAACTTTCTTCACGTGTCTTGAAATTTCGGCCTTAGGAACAACAATATCGAGAATTTCAATCGTATGAGCCTTGATTGCCTCATACATTTGGCTGCGGATATCCAGGACATTCTTCTGTTTTTCAGGACTATCAGCGACATAAACATCGAGAGCTCCTTTTTCCATACAGACCTCAGCCACAACCTTAGACAATCTATCCAATTCCTCTTCGCTTGAAGCATCAACAATAATCAATAGGTGAGTACTCCCTTGAGAACAAGGCCACTTCTTTTTTAGAAATTCCTCAGTTATATGGATGACATCCAGCTCCATAAACTCTACGGCCATCGGCAGTATCTTTCGCCTTATCAAAACAGGCACGGTTTCAATCGCATTATCCAAATCATCATAAGGGATGATAAGAGATCTCATTGCCTGGGAGGGAGGCATGAGCTGAATCGTGGCTTTTGTAATTATTCCCAGCGTTCCCTCAGAACCAATCATTAAGTTGAGCAAATTATACCCAGTGCTGCTTTTCATGAATTTTCCGCCTAGGTGAACAATGGCGCCTGTAGGCAGGACGACTTCTAATCCACGCACATAATTTCTGATAATGCCATATTTCACAGCACGGCTTCCTCCCGCATTGGTGGCAACAAGGCCTCCAATCATGGCACTCTCATCGCCTGGATGAGGTGGGAAGAAGAGCCCTGCTTCTTCAACAGCACTATAGAAATCCGATAAAGTCACTCCTGCCTCGACAACTGCCATCTGATTATCAAGATCTATCTCCAGGATCTTATTCATATTCTCGAGGGAAAGTACAATGCCTCCAAAAGAAGGCACGCATCCACCACAAAGTCCTGTTGCTCCTCCCCTCGGAGTCACCGGAATCATCTCATTATTTGCCAGGCGAATTATCTCTGCTACTTCCTCTGTTTTCTTCGGTTTGATTACCATATCCGGCATCCGGGCGATATACGCAAGCGAAAATTCATCATGACCGTAATCCACCATTTTTTCTGAATCTTGAGTCAGGTTTCCTTTTCCTACGATTTTTTCCAGTTTTTCTGCTATATCATCATTGATTCTTTTATACATGATTAATTCAGTTTTCAGGTTATCTTATTATATAAAACCTAATGTGGGCTTGATAAATCAAGCCCCTACAAAATAATTCCTCCTCTTTTCTCTGCTGGCTGCATCTCTTCTCTCTCTTAACCTGTGTAGCTTTTAAAGGTGGGCTTGATAAATCAAGCCCCTACGGTAAAAATCATTCGGGTTTGATAAATCAAACCTATACAGCAATAATAAAAATGTGGGGTTGATGAATCAAATCCCTACTATTTTATTATTATTGCTGGAATGTCTGCCTTCTTTACTAACTTATTGAAATCAGGAAGGTCTTTTTTCAAAATGTCTTTTAACTTTGTTAGCTGTTCATCAGCCTTGGCCGACAATTCTTTAAAAACTTCATAGGATTGGTCTGTTGGACGAGCGTCTGCGCTCGAGACAATGCCAGCCAGCGCCGCAATCTTATTATCGAGCTTGATGGGATAGTTGAGAGGATCCTGGCGGCTTTTGGATTTTGACTGGATGAGAACATCTTCTGCTGAAGAGAGCTTTTGCTTAAGCACCTTTGCTGCTTCAATAATTTCCTTTTCCTTTTCATGTCCTCTGACCTTCTCTGAAAGAACATCTGTCTGTTTTTTGACATCGCGTAATCGATTTATTGCCCGGTTTACTTCTGTTATTTTTTCTCTGATTTTGATAAGAAAATCAAACTGCTCCTGGTATTCTTCTTTAGAGGTCAAAAGACGAGGGTCCTTCTTCCACTGCCAGCTTTCCGCCATCATTTTTTCCCCGACTGTGAGTTTAACCTGGTAAACGCCTGGCACTGCGACCGGCCCGCTAAGCATCCCTCCCCAGAGAATAGCTCCAGGAACCTGCTCAGCGTCTGGATAGCGCATATTCCAGACAAAGCGATTCATTCCCGCCTCAGCAGGAACATGTTGAGGGCCACCTCTTTGAAACCTTGAAGCAGGAGCACGTTCGGGCTCTGATTCTTCCCCTTTTTTGCTCTTAAATTTCCGGATTAAATTTCCTTCAGCATCCGAGAATTCAAGCGTCACTTCCTCCTTTGGTTTTTCCTTAAAGTAATAATAGATAACCGAGCCGCTGGGCGGATTCTGCCCGACATTTGGCCTGGGGAAACCTTGCCCCCTCATACGGAAGGCATCGCGGGGCTTGAAGAGAAACATTTCTGATCTGGCAACTGCATCTGTTATCTGATGCAGGGGAGTGAGGTCATCAAGAATCCAGAACGAGCGCCCGTGTGTAGCAACAACAAGGTCATCTCTTTTGAATACCAAATCGTGGATAGGGACGACAGGCAGATTAAGCTGAAGGGATTGCCAGTTTGAGCCGTCGTCAAACGAGACAAAAACACCTGTCTCTGTACCTGAATACAGAAGCCCTTTCCTTTTTTGATCTTCGCGCACTACGCGAACAAAGGTATTATTCGGAAGACCGTTCGTAATTTTCTTCCAGGATTTGCCATAATTATCGGTCTTATAGATATAAGGCTTGAAGTCATCAAGCTCGTGGCGGTCAACTGCGATGTAAGCAGTGGCTTGATCATAGGTTGAAGGTTCTATCGAACTAATCAGGCTCCACTCCGGCAAATCTCTTGGGGTGATTCTTTCCCAGTTTTTACCACTATTCTTGGTGATACTGACTACTCCGTCATCCGTGCCAACCCAGAGAGTGTTAGGGTTATGGTATGACTGAGCCAGGGCAAATATTGTGCAGTAATATTCGACGCTCGTGTTATCATGTGTGATCGGACCACCAGATGGCGTCTGCTTAGTCTTGTCATTCCTGGTAAGATCAGGACTGATGATTTCCCAGCTCTGCCCTTCGTTTTTCGTTTTAAAAATGACCTGAGCTGCATGGTAGAGAACATCGGAATCAAACTTTGAAACGAGTATTGGGGCTGTCCACTGGAAGCGGTATTTTAAAAGAGCCGCTCCCCAGCCCATCGGATTTTCTGGCCAAGCACTAATAATTCGCGTCTGGCGCGTTTTGTAATCCCAGCGTGTGATCAGCCCGCCGTAACTTCCAGCATAAACAATGTCAGGATTATCATGACGGGGTGCAATGTGACCGCTTTCCCCACCGCCAACGGAGTGCCAATCCGGCTTATCTATGCCGCTTCCTGTCGTACGACTGGCAATACAAACCGTGCTGTTATCCTGCTGGGCTCCGTATATTCGGTAAGGAAAATGATCATCAGTAATTACATGGTAAAACTGAGCAGTCGGCTGGTTATCCTGGGCTGTCCAGGAAACACCGCTGTTATAACTCACATTAGCACCACCGTCATTCCCGTTTATTATCCTGGCGGGATTTCCAGGATCGAACCATAAATCATGATTATCGCCATGAGGAACTCTGATAGTAGAATAAGTCTTTCCTCCATCTACAGAGCGGTAGAAAGCGGTGTTTAGAACATAGACGGTCTCTGCATCTTTGGGATCTGCGTAAATCCGGCTGTAATAAAAAGCACGCTGGCGCAGTCGGCGCTCTTCATTCACTCTTCGCCAGGTTTGACCTCCATCATCTGAACGAAAAACACCCCCATCCTTCGCTTCGATAATGGCCCAGACGCGACTGGGTTTTGCCGGTGAAACAGCGACGCCGATTTTACCCAGAGTGCCCCTGGGAAGTCCCGAGTTTCGAGAAATCTCATTCCATGTATCCCCTCCATCCGTCGATTTAAAAAGGCCGCATCCTGGCCCTCCGCTGGAAAGACTATAAGGAGTGCGGAAAAATTCCCAAAGGGCAGCATACATTATTCTCGGGTTCGAGGAATCCAAAGCCAAATCAACAGCCCCGGTCTTATTATCCCTGAAGAGGATTTTCTCCCAGGTCTTACCGCCATCCTTAGTGCGAAATACACCTCTTTCCTGATTGGGGCCATATACATGACCGAGAGCCGCAACATAGACAATGTCAGGATTTTTAGGATGGACGCGAACTCTTGAGATCTGGCTGGTATCACTCAAGCCGATATGCTTCCATGTCTCTCCTGCATCATTGGATTTATACATACCGTCTCCATGAGAAACATTGCCGCGCATCGGCACCTCGCCCATCCCCACGTAGACAATATTCGGATCCGACTCTGAAACAGCAATGGCTCCCACTGAACCTGTCTTGAAGAAGCCGTCAGAGACAGGTTTCCAACTTATGCCTCCATCTTCTGTTTTCCAGACACCTCCACCGGTTGCACCAAAGTAGTAAGTATAAGGCTGGCTGGGAATTCCAGCTACGGCTGTCACACGACCGCCTCGATAAGGTCCGATACAACGCCACTCCATTGCTTTATAAAGGCTCGGATCATAAAGATTGACCTTTCTAGATCTTTGGGGAACACTCCACGCCGGGGAACTCAAAATGCTGCATATAAAAAAGAAAACAGCAAAAACGGCCAATAAGATTCCAATTCTTTTCATGAGTAAATCTCCCTCCTTTGAAACATTTCTCACATCACTAATTTTATTCAGGTATAGGGATTTATAAACCAAGTGAAATTTCCTGTCAAACCTAAATTATCCGCAGGAGCCTGATTTATATGGCTAAGATGAATGATTTGTAGGGGTTTAGTTTATCTTGTGCATTTATATGACCCTATGGGATTTTATTTATCTTATGTAGGGGTTTGATTCATCAAACCCTCCTTTTTTTCTAGGAATATGATTTATCAAATCCATATATATATTTGTAAAATTAAAATGTGGGCTTGATAAATCAAGCCCCTACATCAATAACAACTTATTCGGTTTTGTTGGGTGTTGAAGCTTTACGTCTTTTCTTTCTGAAAGAAATAATGATGAGCGGTGGAGTTATGAGCGTTGTCAGAAGGGACATTCCCAGAACAACCGTATACATATCTCTTGTAATAGAATGAAGGGAAAGTCCAATCATCCCGACAATAATTCCCACTTCGCCTCTGGGAATCATGCAAACTCCCGTCTGGATTCTGGTCTTCCAATCCTCTTTCCAGCAGGCTAATGCAGATCCGATCAACTTACTTAATGCAGCGACGGCGGTTACCAACAGTATCAAAAAGAGTAAACGCGGCTTTAAGAATGCACCGGGATCAAGATGGGCCCCCATCATTACAAAAAAGAAAGGAAGAAGGAACTCGTTGACGTACTTAACTTTGTTTTCCAAGTCGTAGACTCCGGCCAACTCATCAATCACTATTCCCGCCATGAAAGACCCGATAATTGCTGCCAGGCCTATCATATCAGCAAGGTAAGCCAGCCCCAAGCAGAGAATAACAGATAAAACAAAAGGACCCTCAGGGATGTTTAATCGCTCGATCCAGCGACGCGTTCTACTGGCCAATCTTGGGCCCCACATAGTGAGGAAGCCAACAAAAGCCAAGGCCTCAATTACTAAGAGGAAAAACTCTAAAGCATGAAACTCCCCTTTCGCCAAGCCTTTGACTAAAGCAAGGACAATTAAGGCAAATATATCATCTAACACCGCTGCTCCCAAAACGATGTAGGCCACTTTATGCTTGATCAATCCTAAGTCCTGCAAAACCTTGACTGAAATTCCTACACTGGTAGCCAGGATGGCCGTGGCAACAAACAGGCTTTCTACAAACTGGTAGCCAAGGAAAAACATGGATCCAAAGCCTAACACCAAGGGAAACAGGACTCCAAAGATTCCGACCAAAACAGCAGTTCTGCCAACAGCAAAAAGATCCTTTACTCTTATTTCCAGCCCCACATGAAACATAAGGAAGATAACTCCTATCTCAGCTATAGACATCAAGACGTGGTTTGTATGATCTATTATCCCCAAAACATAGTTTCCCAAAAGAACACCGGCCATCAACTCTCCTATGATGGCTGGCATCTTTAGCCTAACGCAGATTTCGCCCATGATTTTGGCCGAAAAGAAAATAACAAAAAAGTAAAAAAGGAGATTGCCGTTTTCCATTTTATTTTTTCTCTATTTTAATTTGTCTGGGAAAAAAAGCAACAACCTGAGGTTTCCCTTTATATTCTTCCAAGAATCCCGTTACACTCAATACCTTTCCCTTGAAGGATTTAAGCTCAGGAAAAAGAGAGGTGTTTTCACGAGGGACAAGAGTTGAAAATTCTTCTCCGGAAGAATAAAGAAAAATAAATTTTCCTTTAGCCTGCACCCTGGAGCACGTGTATTTTACAGATAGAAGTTTACCTAAATATGCCCTAGTGTCTTTCACCGAAATAAAGGGATAGGGGCCTTTTTTCCAAAGTCCCTTTCCAAGTTTCCGAGCTTCTTTTTCTGCCTCGATGAATTCATCCCTGTATTTAAAAGGGAATTTCAAAAAAGCTGCGGCAAAACCTTCGCTAAGGATAAACTTATTGAAAAGCCCCTGTTTTTCTGTCCAGATATAAGCCAGGAGTCTGCCATACTTGTCTTCTATTTCCCAATCATAAGATAGCTTTATGGTTTTTCGATAAAGATAAAAGAAAGCAAATCTCTTTGCCATCTGTGCCCGAAATTTCGCCTCTTCTCTCGAGGCTTCTATTTCAGAGGCATCAACACCTATTAACCTTACTTTTCTTTCTTGCTCGTTCTTAAATCTAACCTTGATCGTGTCTCCATCATAAACCGCAGTAACAAGGCCGATTTCTGGAAAAGAAGAGCCTCTCCCCTGTTCATGCTGGATGAGTCTCTCTGAAAAGAAGACTAAGATTGCGAGAAAAAATATAGGAGTTAGGATAAATTTTGAGAAATTTTTCTTATACTTTTTCATACGGTAATCTCTCAACTGTCATCGATGCCTCAACTGTCATCGCTGTTTCAGCTATCCTTGATGTCCCGACTGTAATTGATGTCCCGACTGTAATTGCGAGCTCCATAGGGGCGAAGCAATCTCATACAATAGATTGTCATGGCGAGTGACCAAGGGTAGCGTTGCAATCCGCCGTCGCGAGCTCAGCGTGGCATTCTCAACCATCTTCTATGAGATTGCTTCGCTTCGCTCGCAATGACATCAAAAATCAACTACCTTTTAAAATCACCCATAATTAAAATCACCCAACATCTAAAATCATCCGCCTTTTAAAATCTTCCATTATTTAAAATCATCCATCCTTGGGATGAGGTCAAATTGAAAAGGTAGGAATTCTAACACGTCAGAGGCATTTATATTAAAATGGATATTAGCAGCTGATCAGTTCTTTTACAGCTCTTTTTATATGGCTGGCATCTATTCCGTATTTATCCAACAGCTCCTCGGGTTTGCCAGAGCGCGGTAGATCTTTCACCGCGAGATGAATAATCTCTGCTTTCCCGCTTAAGGCTTGAGCTACAGCGTCTCCCAGGCCACCGTTTTGAAAATGATCCTCGACAACGACAACTTTTTTCCCTGCTTTCTCGACTTCTTTTGAAATATTATCTTTATCTATGGGCTCAACTGAATAGGCGTCAATAATGCGGACTGAGATTCTCTCGCTCTTTAGCTCATCATAAGCCTTTAATGCTTCGTGCACAGTTAGGCCTGCCCCGATAACTGTTGCCACATCCTTTTGGCTTTTCCTGAGAACTTTTGAGCCGCCTACAGGAAATTTATCATCCTTGCCATAGATGAGCGGGGTGGCGGGACGGGTAGTTCTAATGTAGGCAAGACCTTTACGTTTGGCCATAGATTCAACACAGGCCTCTGTTGAATAAGCATCGCAGGGATAAAGCACAGCACAGCCTGGAATTGGCCTGAAGATGCCCAAATCCTCCAGTCCCATCTGCGAAGGTCCATCGGCTCCGATGCTTACACCAGAATGGGAACCGGCAAACTTAATATTTGAAAAAGAATAGGCAGACATCCTTATCTGGTCATGTGCTCTGCTTAGGAACGCTGAAAAAGTGGCCAGGAAAGGAAGATAGCCCTTTGCAGACATGCCGATGCTCATGCCGACCATATTTTGTTCGGCAATATATGACTGGAATGATCTTTTGGGAAAAGATTCAAAAAAATCTTCGGCATAAGTGGAGTTTTTCACATCCCCATCAAGCGCCACAACGGTCTCGTTAATTTTTCCGAGGTTTAAAAGAGCATTTCCATAAGCACGTCTGGTAGCAGTTTTGTCCTTGTAAACAGTCCTTTTGAAATTATATCTTTGGGTTGCTTGATAATTTTGCGTTTTTTTCGGCTTGCGAACATACTTTTTGGCATCAACCAAAGGCATAGTACCCAACTCCTCAAGAGCTCTTTTTGAGTCTTCTCCCATTAAGGGCTTCCCATGCCAGCCGTTCTTATCTTCGACAAAAGAAACTCCTTTGCCTTTAATCGTCTTGGCCAAAATCACGGTGGGCATCATATTTTCTCTTGCTTTTTTAAAAGCCTTCAAAATTCCATTGATATTATGCCCATCAATGCTAATCACATCCCACCCAAAGGCTTTAAATTTCCTCTCATACGCCTTGATATCGTGCCCGTGCATTGTTTCCTCTGACTGGGATAATCTGTTTATATCCACAACCAAACAAAGGTTACGGAGCTTGTGAAGGAAGGCCATATTAACAGCCTCCCAGACCGAACCTTCGGCACACTCACCATCGCCCGAAAAAACGTAAACTCTTCCCGGCGATTTCCCCAGTTTCATCACAAGGGCCATTCCGACTCCGACTGAAAGTCCTTGTCCAAGGGAGCCGGTTGCTGATTTTACCCATTTCATTCTCGGAGTGGGATGCCCCTCGAGGACGCTGGTTATTTTTCTTAAATTCATCAAGCTCTTTTCAGGAATGATCCCTGCTTCAGCATAGGCGGCCCATAAGATAGGAGCAGCATGACCTTTGGAAAGCACAAGCTCGTCGTTTGCCCAATTATCTGGATTCATTGGGTCATACTTCATTTCATCAAAGAATAAACAAGCCAATAAATCGGCCATGGATAGACAGGTCGTCGGGTGACCTGAGCCAGCCTTCGTGGTCATCTTTACCGAATGAATCCGTAATCTTGCGGCTATCTTTTCCAAAATTTCTGTTTTATCCATAAGGACTTATCCCTCCTTTTGGGTTTTTTTGAGGCGTTCTTTCAATCTTATAGCCTTAAGCCGTGGAATTTTCTGAAAAATTATTTCGAAGAAGCATTTTGTTGATGGCTTCCTGTTCCAAAGAATGGATTATTATATTACCTTCTTCGCATCTAAACAACAAAATATTAAAATAAGGTGGGTTTAAGGAAAAAATCCATACAAAACAAAAATGTGGGTTTGATGAATCAAACCCCTACATAACAAGAATTACGCCCTACATTTCTTAGAACATATAGGCGATTTTCAGGAAAAGAGTATGACCCTGTGTCCCTTTTACTCCAAACCTGGCTGTTCCCTTCTGGTAAGCCAGTTGAATGAAACCAAACGGAGGCTGAAAACGGTAGACAAACAGCACCTGGATATTTTTTTTATCAATAGCCGAATTTATCTGGTAGAAGACTTTAACAAAGAGATCATTTGTGAAGTAATTTGTCGCTCTGATTACATGAATCCAGGTTGTTTCACCCTCCAGGTCAGGCTCGAATACCAGACGGGTCAAAGAATATTGCAAGGAAAAATCCTGGGTTAATTTGTAATTTAATCCGCCCTCAACCAGTTTAAAGTCCTGGTCAAAATTCCGACCAAAGCCGTAAGAGATTTGAGCATGCTGCCATTCTCTTTTGTTATACCCCAGCTCAAGTTCTGTGTCATAATTTCTGAAATCTTTTTCAAAAAGTATGTCATCTTTAGCTTTGTATTCCTGGTGGTGTTCGATATCTATGGAAAATTTATTCCGTAAATCAAAGGTAAGTTCTTCATCTATTTCCCAGCTTCGTAAAGCCCCGTCTATTCCCCAATAGATATTATAGTTGGACCCGTACTCGATTCGATCAAGGCCCCATTTTTTCAGCCAAAACGTTTTATGGACAGCAGAATCCAGCTCATGACGGTCGTCGTCTCTGATAAAACCCACTTCGTTGGCATTGTCCCTGAAGCGCCTTCCCAGTTGAGTGTAACGGAGATGGATATGAAAAGTGGCTGAATCGTAGCTCGGCCGGAGAAAAAAAGCAATGTTATTATTGTTGTAATCACCGTAGCTAAAAGCAAATTGACCGGTAAATTTAAATGTATCGGTGAAATAAAGAGATGTATCCAAACCGGCAGTTCCCTTGTTTTTTCCTCCGATAAGTTTATTGGCAGCTAGAAATCCGATCGTTGAAGACTTCATGACGTCTTTTTTAAGGCGAAATACCGTAAAATTAGCTGAATCTTCACCATCCAATTGTTCTTTTTTCGTTTGAGCACTTAAGCCTGAAAACTCATATGTTCCTGACTTTCCGTAAAGTTTGACTGCTCCATGAATATCGGAAATTCTTCTGGAATAAAAGAGGCGAATTCGCTGTTGATAAATCTCTGAACCTTCCAGAAAGAAGTTCCTCTTTTCTGCAAGACTGAGTTCAAAACGGGTTAAATTGATCTGTTCCTGGTCAGCCTCCACTGTCGCGAAGTCTGGATTAATGGTTAGATTGCTTGAAATCATCTGACTGAAAGCATAACGAGCATCAATCCCGGCTTCCAATGCTGATTTTTCTCCTTCCTCAAGCTTTGAGATAACATGAGGAATGATTTGGGCTTTTTTTTCAGACTTTCTAAGATCAAGCCCCGTTAATACACCATACTGAGAAACTTTTTGAGGAGATTCAAGTGGACCTGTCCAAAAACTCTTTTCAAGAACGCGTGGTATGGGTCTACCTAAATTGAGACCCCAGGTTTTATTCTTTCCAGGTTCGTACTTTATACAACTCAAATCAATTGCAATCTCTGCAGTCCAGCCAAAATCAGTCATCTGACCTGCAGACTTCCAGATTCCATCCCACGTTTTTTCTCTTGTCTTGCCATTTTCCGTTATCCGGCCATCAAGCTGAGTGCCTAATAGGTTAGTTAAGAAAAAATAGCAGTTTCTTCTGTCATGAAAAGTATCAAGAAAAACTGCAACTGCGTCGTCGTCGTGTAGCTCTTCATCTCTTTTTGTGATTCGAGCTGCAATTTTCTCGGGCTGGGAATCGTAACAGAGGAATCCAAAATAAATGAAGCTCTTATCATAAAGGATTTTCACTACCGTTTTTAGCGATGCAGGCTTTCCCCGCCCTGGTTCAAATTGGATAAAATCGCAAGTTTCTGGAGCTCTCTCCCAAGATGACTCGTTTAAAAAGCCATCCACTTTAATGGATTCTTCTATTTTAAGGCCAAAGGCCTCCTTGGGCTCTTCCTGGCTAAAAACCAGAAGAGAGGATATCAACAACAGTATTAGATAGAAAAGGATCTTTTTCATTTAGCCTATCGTTTATTTTTTTCGTTCATACACAATCTTGCCGTCCACGATAACTACTTTGGTCTCTCCCCAGGTACTTAGCGGGTGTCCTTTCCAGATGACGATATCAGCATCTTTTCCCGCTTCTATGCTTCCCAAACGACCAGCAACACCGAGTATCTCAGCGGAATTAAGAGTAACCGCCCTTAAAGCAGCATCCTCAGGAAGCCCGTGGCTCTTGGCGACAACTCCCTCAAGGAGAACAGAGCGACCCCATCGACTGTTGGTGCTGAGCGCAACCTTGACACCAGCCATATGTAGCCTGCCAGCATTTTCTGGTGTGTGAGCAAACATCTCGAGTGGACCTCCGCTTCCAAGGCTCATGATGCTCGGGCCAATCACCACAGGCACCTGAGCCTCTGCGAGAAGACGAGCAACCTTGTGTGCCCCTGCACCGGAATCTATGACAATCCTCAGCTTAAACTCCTTTGCCACTCGAAGAGCAGTCATGATATCGTCTGGGGTGTTGGCTAAAAACCGAAGCGGGACCTCACGCCGCATTACTCTGATAATTGCTTCAAAATTCGAATCTGCATCTTCAGCACTGCCTCCTTTTTTGCGGAGCTCCATATACTCAATGGCCCGAACAAACTCTTGCCGTAATCTGCCCACCCTTCCTTGCCTTGTGGTGGGGATGCTAGCTCCTCTGAGCGTGGATTCTCCTATAGATACGCTCATCCCTGCCGCCTCATTGACAATTGCCTGTTTCTTATTTCCAACAAGCTTTACAACAGCTCCAAAGCCACCAAGAAGATTTTGTGCTGGAGGCGTGATATAGATCGCTGTAACTCCACATTTAAGCCAGATTGAATCTTCAACGGGGGTAAAGAAATCAATTATCCGGAGGGATGGATTGATATAGTTTTCTCTAGCCCGAGAACTCTTTAAGCCAAAACTGGACCGCGCATCGATAATCCCAGGTGTAACAATCAAGCCTTCGGCCTTGATTACTTTGGCGCCTCGAGGAATAGAAATATTCTTACCCACAGATACTATCTTTCCCTCCATTATAAGAACAATTCCCTTCTTGATTACATCTCCAGATACGGTGTGGATCTCTCCGCCTTTAATCGCCAGAACACTATCCTTGGTGAGTGCCATGAGAGGGACGAACAAAATGAGAAACGCTAATATAAGAATTCTTTTATAATATTTATTCATTTCTGAATCCTTTCGTGATTTTTTTCAATCTGTTTTAAAGACGTTATGGCCGGTCTTTCGATTGTAGACCTCTTTGCCTTCCACAAAAACCTGTTGTACCAGGCTTTCCCATTCGAGTGGGGGTCCGTTCAAGATCAAGAAATCCGCATCTTTTCCGGGCTCAAGACTACCAACCCGGTCTGCGATTCGCAGCAGTTCTGCCGGATTTATTGTGAGAGCACGAAGAGCATCTTCCTTTGACATCCCCTTCCGGACAAAAAGCGCGGCGCTGTTCCGGAGATAATACTGATGACCGTCAGGATGGTCCTGCTGGAAACTCAATTTTCCCCCTAGCTTGACGAACTTTACCGCTCCATCAAGCCAGGGATGTTCCCTGTTAGAGCCGGCAAAGACAGGTCCAAAACTCACCGGGATTCCTAGTTTGACAAACTCCTCTGCCAAATCATTCACACCGAATCCGTGGATTATATAAAGATCGAGGTTGAATTCCTTTTTTAAT
>JGI24422J19971_10000527_pt1 | contig 21471 bp, 16 predicted proteins | sample DeeMarSWOR152_54_FD_19971 | JGI IMG/M metagenome (IMG submission 19971) | reverse complement strand
TAATCGGCATTTTTTCCCTGGTGGCGAGCCGATCTCACCGCATCTGCTTCGTTGCAGCCCATTCGCGGTGGAGGACCACAGCTTCATGGGCTGACGTCTTGCATCTGCGGCAACCTCGACTCGTGAATAATCCAGGTTTATCAAGCCCGCACTTGTTGTATCAATAAAAATAGGGGGGACGTTCCCCGTATCAATAAAATGGAGCCTGTGCCCTTTTTACTACAGAATAGATTGTTCCTTTTCTATATTATCCGGAAAAATACTATCTGGTTCAGTTGTTACCACTTCATATTCTGTTAAGCGGTTAATTAAATTTCGACTTCGATAGTATTTTTTGACCTGAGAGGCCTTTTTTTTGTCGAATACACCTACCAATTTCTTATGACCGGTTTCGTCATAGAAATAGAGCACTTTTTTACACTTCGCCCTTTTCAGGGCCTCATCTATTTGCTTTTGAATATTTGTGTCTTGCGCTGTTTGCATTTTTCGTTCTCCCTGTTCTTTTATAATGCAAAATTCATGCCAAATATAATTCCTATAGAAGTAGTACCCTTAAGCACTTAACTAGGTTAATTAGTGGATCTTGTGTAAAAAACTTTTGCAGCTGTAAATTTTTTTCTACTTTTAGATTTTGCAACTTTTGAAAGGTGCTGTTATCATTGAATCATATCATCGGGATTGTATGAAAAAATGGAAAACGAGAAAAAGGTTATGAATGATATCATAGAGGCGGTGGCTTCGAGAATAAAAAACTCTAAAGACATAGTTGTTTTTACAGGCGCTGGGATATCAGCAGAAAGTGGAATTCCAACTTACAGAGGAGAAGACGGGCTCTGGAGCAAATATGATCCTAATATATATGCCAACATAACCTATTTCAATCAAGATTCTTCTTATTACTGGAATTTCTTCCGAGAGGTCCGATATCCGATGATCAAGAAGGTAAGGCCCAACAAAGCCCATTTGGCCTTAGCTGAGTTGGAAGCAGCAGGAAACTTAAGAACAGTGATCACGCAAAATATAGATGGGCTTCATCAGGAAGCCGGGTCATCTTCTGTCATCGAATTACACGGGACCACAAGGATTATCTATTGCCTGAACTGTTCCCACGAATATTCCATGGATGAAGTCTTCTCCATGCTGGAAGTCCAGATTCCTCCCCTTTGTTCAGAGTGTAAAGGGAATTTGAGGCCCGCCGTTGTTTTTTTTGGAGAGGCATTAAATCCAGAAGTCCTCCGCCTGGCTTTTGAGGAAGCCGAAAACTGCGATTTTTTTCTTGCTGTGGGAAGCTCTTTGGTTGTTTATCCTGCGGCTGAAATTCCGCGGATAGCAAAACAAAGAGGTGGCATGCTAGCCCTCATCAATAAACAGAAAACTCCCCTGGATGTTATGGCAGATTATGTGATTAATGATGAGGCCGGAAAGATTCTTCCCCAGATAGTTCAAAGCCTAAAAGATGACTAACCTGGATTATTCACGAGTCGAGGTTGCTGTAGATGCGAGGCGTCGGCCCATGAAGCTGTGGCTGGCCACCGCGAATGGGCCGTAACGAAGCAGATGTAGCAAGATCGGCTCGCCCGAAGGGTAAAAAATGCCGACATTTTATAGAAATTATACAACAAACAAAGTGATAGTCTTTATTTTACTGAAAACCGGGATATAATGTTTATATTATTGAGGATAAATGAAGGTGTCGGCAGTTTTTATGAATAATGCAGGTNAAAGAGGTTCTNATGAAAATATNCAAACTGGNACTGCTTGGTTTTGGAAATGTAGGACAGGCGCTGGCCCGCCTGCTCCTTGAAAAACGCTCAGAACTGCAGCACCGCTACNTGATCCGCTTTATGGTNACTGCTGTCGCNACCGGNACTCACGGGCGTGCGCTCAACGCAAATGGGCTCGACCTTGAAAGAGCGCTTGAGATCATGCAGTCCGGCGGCTCGCTGGATGAACTCTCACCCTCACCGGCACCTACAGACAACCTCGAGTTGATCAGAGCCAGCGGCGCGGATGTAATGTTCGAGAATACGCCTGTCAGCTACAAGGATGGGCAGCCTGCTATCTCCCATATCGAGACAGCGCTGGAGAACGGCATGCACGTTTTCACCGCTAACAAAGGCTCTGTGGTGCACGCCTACCACCGTCTACACGCCTTAGCCGCCAATCACGGTCTTAAGTTCTATTTTGAATCGACCGTGATGGACGGAGCGCCGGTCTTCGCCGCCTTCCGCCAACTGCCAGCCGTGAACCTTAGCGCCATCTGGGGCGTGCTGAACGCGACCACCAACCTGATCCTCTCTCGCATGGAAGCGGGTGACAGCTTTGATGAGGCACTCAGGCATTCCCAGCAAATCGGCATCGCCGAGACTGACCCCAGCGGGGACATTGAAGGCTGGGATGCAGCTGTCAAGCTGTCTGCCATGATCACCGTCCTGATGGACCACCCCTTCACCCCCGATATGGTCAACCGCACCGGTATCGGAAGCATCACTCCCAAGATGATCGCTGAAGCAAAAGCTGAGGGCAAACGCTATAAGCTTGTCGCCCACGCCTGGAAGGAAGGCGAGCAAGTCAAAGCCAAAGTTTCCCCGGAGCTGGTCGGCACAGATTCAGTGCTCTACAACATCAGCGGCACCACTTCCATCGTCCAGTTCGAATCCGATGTACTCGGGAAGCTATCGCTCATCGAGAAAGACGCCGGCACCCGCACCACCGCCTACGGCCTGCTGGCCGATTTTATCAATGCGGTGACGGGGTGATTTGTTATTTCTTCGTTTGATATGAAGTAAGCTATCGAGCAAGACGGTAAACAGGCAAAACTCTGGCAACACCTGTTTCTTCTTTTATCACATTCTCATTTGATTCTACCGAAGGAAGGAAGAGGATACTTTCTTTTTTCATACCATCAATCACAAGAATCGAATATGATGTTTCCACGCCGGCAAAATAATTGAAATTACTGTTCTGCTTTTTTTCCTCGGACCCAAGAATTAATGCAATTCCATCAGGGATATATTCCATCAGCTTGGCTCTTCTGGATTTATATTCAGCTCTATCAAATATCCCTGCGCTTAACGGAGTAGAGAATACAAAAAGACATATTGAAATAACGACTTAAGACAGTCTTATTCTCATGATTAGCTTCCCTGGTTTAATTTTTACTATCTGTCTTTCATTATTTCTTTTAAAGCCCAATCAGAAGCTCTTTTGATCACATTTCTGGGAGATTTCATTTTAGCTACATCTTGCAGATAAGAAATTTGTGATCGATTGCCGCATTTTCCAATCGACCGAAGCGCTTCTGCTTGGGCCACATAACTGTCATCCGTTTTGAACTGATCTTTAAAGAATGGCACTAATTCAGAATCTCTCGTATCTCCAAGAATTTGTATCGCTGTTGTTCTCACTTTCGAATTTTTGTCACGGCACATCTTTTTCAAAAGCTCGATATTCATCTTAGCATCGACTTTTCTCAGAGCTCCGAGAGCGCTTCTTCTAACAGCCCAGAATGGATCGTTTTGCATTCTATCTGTCAGTTCGGCCGCAACAAGAGAATTCCCTTCAAATTTCACCAGTTCTGACGCAGCCCACATTTTGCCGATAACATCGTCATTTTTTAGCTGGAAGAGAAGTTCTTCAATTCCTTTTTCAAACGTCCACTCTTTTAATAGATAATTCCCCTCGTCAAACCGTACCATCAGAGGTTCTTCATTTACTGCAAATTCAAAAATTTCTTCTTTTTGTTTTATCCAGACTTTCTTGGCAACCTTTCCTTTTGAGGTAGTTATTCCAATGATTACAGGAATTTTATAGACGGGAATTCCTAAGGAAAAATCCTGAACCTGAGCAACTTTTAATCGGACTTTTTTTAGATTTTCATCCCATTTATAACTGATGTCGAACACAGGATGTCCTGGTTTAAAGATGAAAAGCTCAAAGAACCAGTCCAAGTTCTGACCGGTTGCTTCTTTGACAGCTGTCATAAAATCATGTGTGTCCACCGGTTGAAACTCATGCTTATGTAAAAAATGTCGAAGAGTCCGGAAAAAAGGTTTATCTCCTAGAATAAATCGCAGCATATGAAGAGCACAGGCACCTTTTGGATAAGTATGCCTATCGAAATTCTGCCCGGGATGTTCGTAACGATTGAACACTATGGGGCGAATATAACTGTCATGCGCTTCCCGCAAATAGGAATTCTTCTTACCTAAAAGAGCAAGAGAGCCTTCATCTTCGCCTTTATCAAAGCGGTTATAAAGATAATCCGAGTAGGTCCCAAAACTCTCATTCAGCCAGGTTTCCGACCATGTTCTCAAGGTGATAAGATCACCCCACCATTGGTGTGCTACCTCGTGAGCAATGGTTGTTTCCCAGGAGAAATCCTTGTCGGCTTTCTCATCATGAATAACATTCTGGCCAAGGATTGTAGCCGAAGTTGCTTCTGCACCGCCACCCTGGGTTGGCGTTTCTACCTGATCGTATTTTGCCCAGGGATATTCATAACCGTACAGTTTACTAAAAAAATCGATCATATAAGGAGTCTTCTTGAATATCCGCCGCGCATCTTCCACATCCTTTTCATAAACCCAATAATTAACCGGCAAAGAACCGAGAGAGTCTTCAATAACCACAAACGGCGCAATTGCTACCATAGAAAGATAGGTCGAATGCGGCTTATCTTGATGCCAGTGATAAGTTATGGAATTATCTTCTTTGTTTTCCTTTATACTGACCAGCCTCCCGTTTGAAAGGACTTTATTAGGTTTTGGTACAGTAGCGATCAACTCCATCGTCACCTTGTCATGAGGATAATCGTAGCAGGGAAACCAGTGTCTGGCTTCATCCGGAAAAGAATCGGTAGAGACCATTTTGGGATTCCGGGGAGTTTCATCGCTGAAGAAGAATCCTTTCTTCGGATCTTTTGCATAGTATTTTATAGTGAATATGACCTCCTCCCCATAGCTGTATGCCCGGGATAAATAGATAATGAGCTTTTGATCAGTCTGTTTAAACTTGAGAGGTATATGCTGGTGATTTAGAACCGCTGTTACTACAAGCTCTTTCGCATCGAGAACACATTCCATGAATTCATCTCGCAGGGGATTCAAAGTCACATTGTTCTCTCCCCAAAATTCTTTCCGATCAAGATCAAAAGTCAGTGTCAACCGGTAATGCTGGGCATCAAAATCATGGCTTCGTTCTACCTGAACAGGTCTTTTATATATATCAATTTTTTGGGCTAAAAGATTAACGGAACATGCGATCAGAATAAATATGACGATATTTTTTATCTTCATTGATTTTCCCTCATAAAATTGTTTTTTCTGGCGAAATGCATGATGATGCCAGCTAAATAATCTGATGAAAACTCATCCCATAAGTATTACCCAAGGGGAGCATATATTGTCTCCCTTGTTGAAAAATTAGAATACAGATAATTACTCTGCGGGTCAAACGGAAGAATTCACAGGCTCTGCCATTTCCACTCAATCTATGCAGCCACTTAAATCATAGGAGACAAAAATAATGGGTTTTGTGGAGTGGTTGAGCATGACTTCCATTAGGAATCGATCGGCTATACTTTTATTGACATCTGAGGGAAGCATCATAGACATCACAAAGTCAATATTTTCGAGTGAATCACAGAGTATTGCTCCTTCAAGTATGTCCTTTACTATNGGCTTTCTTCTTCGTCCATTCCGATGATCAATAATATTTAGACAGTCGTACCCTGNTCCGTAATATTTATTGTGCTTGCCAAAGTTAAANTCTTATATTTTTGCCGCCCAATTTCAGACTTAATAGGGATTGAGGAAGGAGCAGTTGAAAATTTTCGCCCTTCCGTTGCCGTCGCGCCTCACCTCTCCTCTCAAGTAGCAGCCAGGCGGAGAACCAAAGGTGAGGCATCTTGTCTCCCCCACTCCTTCCAAAAGGCCGGTCTCATCCTCAAAGAGAAAAAAGTATTTCCGGCCGCGGCTCACCGTTTTCTGGCGAGCGTCCACCACCCTGACCACAAGCTCCACTTCTTGCTTCTATTGACCAAGCCTTTTTAAGTGTGGTAGGCTTATTCCAGAATATCAGTCAGCGAAAATTGTGAAGTTTTTGCGTGGTGGAAAAAACTAACTTCCCACGTTTACAAGATGATGATTTAATCAGGGAAATAATAATCCTATTTTTTAGAGAAACATGCTTGACAACCTCAAAATTGCCGCAAAAAAACAAAAAAAACTCATCATTATTTTTCTGATTACCATATTTCTCCCCTCAATTGCACTCAGCATATTGGGTGTCAGATCCATAAAGAATGAAAGATTTAGATTGATCAAGCAACTTGAAGAAGAACATAAAAGAGCGGTCGACTTTTTAAAGAATCAGATTAGCTCTCGATTTGAGGATACCGGAATCATTCTGCAGAATCTGGCTCAACATCCATCTTTCAAGCAGAAGGATTATGCTTCTCTTGAGGAGTTGTTAAATAATAAATTAAGGGAAAATCCTCTTATAGAACATGTCTTTCTGGCTTATGAGAACGAGGAGCCTTTATTTCCTCTATTTCTCCCTGTTTTCGATAAAAGAGCATCAACAACCTTGACTCCTCTGAAAAGCGCTCCGAGAGAACGATTAGAAAGAGCTCAAAGATCTGAATTCAGTCAAAAAAATTTCTCCGAAGCTATTGTTCTGTATAAACAAATTTTTTCTCGCTCCCCGAACAGGAATATCCAAGCCCAGATGCTCAACAATATAGGTCGATGTTACATAAAATTAGAAAATTACGACAAAGCCGTCCAGAATTACGCAAGAGTTTGCGAAGAATACCCCCGAATTACAACATCTTCTTTTTTACCCTTGGACCTTATTGCCAATATTCAGATTGTCAGGTGTTATAGAAAGGTAGGAGCTTACGAAAAATTTCTAAAAAACTCTCTAAATTTATACAGAAGGCTTCTTAATCGACAATGGTATCTGAATGCTGACCAATTCAAAACCTATTCTTCGTGGGTGGAAAAAGACATTTCAGAGTTTTTATCTGCAGGGTTAGAAGGTTTTAAAAGTAAAGATTACAATCAAGAATTTGAGGAGTTGAAAAAACTTCATCAAGAAATTAACGAACAGTGGCAGGTTGTCAAAGACGTGACAGAATCCATTCTCCCCGAGCTTCGAAGAACATTTATTGAGCAGGGCACATCCCCTCCCAATCCCCTGCACCATGCCCAGACCATAAGCCATAAGGAGTACCTCATTTTGGCTGTGGCGATTCCCCACGAAGAAGAGACACGCTTGGATCTGCTAGGGATTAAATTAAAAAAAGATTATCTGCTCAATCATTTTATAAAAAGTACATTGGAAGATGTCCCCTTTTCGCGAGAGGTATCTTTCTCCGTTTCCACTCTTTCAGGTCAAATTCTGTTGGCTCACAGGGGTCTACCTTCAATACGCCCCACAGTCAGTGAATACTTTATGAACAACTTCCCTCCCTGGAGGATCGAATTTTTCCCGGGAGGAACTGAAGATACAGGGATTATCGATATAAGAAAGAGTTTCTATTTCTGGACCATATTGACCATCATGGTCCTTCTAACCTTTGGTACAGTGCTTGTCGTAAGGACTATTGCTCACGAGATGGAGGTTCTCAGAATAAAATCAGACTTTGTCTCTTCTGTCTCCCACGAATTCAACACTCCCATTACGGCTATAAAAGCTTTGATTGAGAGACTGCAGCAGGGTAAAGTCAAGACTCTCAATAAAACGAAGGAATATTATTCAATCATATTAAAGCATGCAGATAAATTGGGTAGCCTGGTAAAAAACATCCTGGATTTTTCCAAAATCGAAGAAGGACGCAGAGAATATGTCTTCCAGGAAGCTGATGTCATTCAATTAGTCAAAGCCGAAATCGAGAACTTCAAAAGAGACAAAATCTATGCCGGAATAAAAATTGATACGCAGATTTCGCGAAATACCCCCCTTCTCTACGTGGATAGAAAAGCTTTCTCCCTGGCTCTGAATAATCTTCTAGATAATGCTGTCAAATTTTCGCCGGAAAGAAAAGACATTTTTGTGAAAGTGAGAAAAGAGGCCGATAATGTCAGAGTGGACGTTAAAGACAACGGCACGGGTATAGATTCCAGCGAAAAGGATAAAATCTTCGATAAATTTTACCAGGGAAAAAATGCTACCAAGCTTTCTGTAAAGGGGACAGGCCTGGGGCTGGCCTTGGTCAAGCATACGATGGAAGCCCACGGTGGCAGAACCCTGGTGAAAAGTAAACCAGGTCAGGGAAGTACTTTTTCATTGGTATTTCCCATCAGGAAAAAAGGGGAGTAAGATGTGATGTCTAAAAAAGTCCTTATAGTCGAAGATGATCCTGATATCTTATTAAGTCTCAAGGACGAGTTTGAATCTTTAAGCTATACAGTTTTTGAAGCCGCGGATGGCCGAAAAGGCCTGACGCTCGCCAGACAGAAAAGTCCGGATCTGATCATTCTGGACCTGATGCTCCCGATAATGGATGGCTATGAAGTATGCAGAGAACTGAGAAACGAAGGAAATAAGACGCCCATCATCATGTTGACTGTTAAGGGTGAAGAAAGCGATAAAGTGCTGGGTTTGGAGTTAGGAGCGGATGATTACGTGACCAAGCCCTTCGGTTTTAGAGAGCTTATGGCTAGGGTGAGAGCGGTCATGCGAAGAACAGCAGAGCAGACAGAAGATATATCCACTTACCGTTTTAATCAAATAGAGTTGAATTTTAAAAAATATGAGGCCAAAAAGAAGGGTAAAAAACTGAAGCTGACTCCCTTGCAGTTTCGTATGTTAAAGCTTCTCATCCAGAAAAAAGGAGAGGTCCTTTCCAGAGATGAACTTCTTGACGAAATCTGGGGAAGGGATAATGTTCTAATCTCATTCCGGACGATAGATAGCCACATCGCCAATATCAGGAACAAGATTGAAGACGATCCATCTCACCCCACGCATATTCTCAACATCAGAGGAGTCGGATACAAGTTCGTGGATTGACAGTTTGTGCACGGAAGTTGCAATGTATTTCCACACTTCCTTAACACATTTCATACAGCAAAAACATATATTAATAAAAATATGAGACAGAAAATCAGGCTGGATAGCACGAAAAGGATTTTTTCTGCCCTTTTTGTCTTCTTACTTAGCTTTTTCGTGCTATTCAACAGTTTATCTTCGCAGCAAACAGCAGGGGAACTTTTCCAGGAAGCGCTCTACATGGAAGAAGCTGAAGGAGACCTCGAGAAAGCCATCGAAATCTACAAGAAGATTTTAAAGCAATATCCAGACATTAGAAAAGTAGCCGCCAAAGCCCAGCTTCATATTGGTCTCTGCTACGAGAAATTGGGCTTAAAAGAAGCGAAAGACGCTTATGAGAAGGTCATTGCTGAATATCCTGACCAAGCAGAAGAGACCAAGCTCGCCCGAGAAAAGCTGAACCGTCTTTTAAGAGCCAAAATGGTCCTTGAAAAGGGCGATAAAGAACTGAGAATGCATAAGGTCTTTACAGGCCAACCCAGAGACTTTGTTGGGGCACCTTCTCCTGATGGACGATATTTTTCAACTACAGATTGGGACACGGGCAACCTGGTCATAAAAGAGATTCCCTCCGGGCAAATGCATCAGCTCACTCATAAAGCAGGCTGGGAGGAGTCGGTGGCGTATGCTCTCTACTCCGTATGGTCTCCTGATGGAAAAAGACTGGCTTATTCCTGGTATAACGAAGAGGGATTTTTTGAACTCCGAACTATCGGCCTGGATGGGTCAGAGCCTCAGACCCTCTACAAAAAAAGAAAAAATAATTTTGTTCAGCCCTTTGACTGGTCTCCTGATGGAAAACACATCTTAGCCGGACTTGAAGACAAAAAAGGAATCATCCAAATAGCGACTGTATCCATCCTGGATGGGTCGGTCAAGATTCTCAAAGAGGGCTTGATCCATTCCTGTTTCTATTCGCCGGATGGAAATTTCATTGTCTATGATTTTATGCCTGAAGCTCAAAAAGAGTCCAGGGGAAGGGATATAATGTTGCTTCCTGTTCAAGGAGGTGCAGAAGTTCCACTGGTTAATCATCCTGCTCACGACGTCTCGCTCTGCTGGGATCCGCAGGGAAAAAGGCTTCTTTTTATGAGCGACCGGACAGGAAACATGGATGTATGGTCCCAAGAAGTGAATAATGGAAAACTTCAGGGAGAACCCTACCTCATCAAAAAAAACATGGGAAAAATACTTCCTCTGGGTCTCACGAAAGACGGAGCCTTGTTTTATAAGATAGAAACCAGCATGGATGATGTTTATACAGCGACTCTTGATTTTGAGAAATACTCTCTCCTAGCTCCGCCTAAAAAAGCAGAGAAGTTATTTATCGGTGCTAACCATTCGCCTGACTATTCACCGGACGGGAGATACCTTGCCTATATTTCAAGACGGACATACGCGCCTGGGCGGTTCGAACCCCTGGCTATATGTATGCTTTCGCTAGAAACAGGCAAAAAGAGTGAATTTTTCCCTGATCTCAAGCATATCCGTTTTATCCGATGGTCGGCTGATGGAAAAAATTTTTTCTCCTATGGATTCGGCCAGAATGGCTTCAAAGGCATCTATTCCATTTCTGCCCGAACAGGGGAAGCAGATCTCATATTGAAGTGTACCACAGACGAGTTCATCCCTGAGCTTGATGTATTTATTGACGGAAAAAGGATTGTCTACAAAATGCTCATAGAGAAAAAAGCAGGGGAAGGAAATGTCATGAGCATAAGAATCCGGGACCTCCAGAGCGGGAAAGAAGCGGAAATTTATCATAAGGAGAATTGCTGGGAGACTCACCACGTGGCCTTGTCTTCTGACGGAGAGTGGATAGCCTTTGATGACAGGGTGCCGCAACATGGCCTAAAAGTCATCCCCGTTACAGGAGGGGAACCCAAGGAGTTATGCAGGATGAAGGACGGAGAGGCCATCACTTCATTCCATTGGGTGCCTGACAGCCAAGACATCTTTTTTACAAAAGGTATAGCCAAAAAAACCGGCCAGCTGTGGCGGATAAGCTTACGGGAGGAAAAGCAGCACCAGATTGAATTATCCATGAGAAGATTGATGGGGTTATGCTTCCATCCGGATGGGAAGCGTATTGCCTTCAGTGCGGGCTATATAGAAGCCGAGCTCTGGGTGATGGAAAATTTGCTCCGCCTGGAGAAAGTGGAGAAGGTCTTTAAATGAAGAAGCAGATTGAGGGAGGGAGGAGCGAATCGTCGCCAAAATCTAGGGCTGGAACAGCGATTCGCTCCTTATCCGAATGCCTATTTTTTATTGCTCTTCTTCGACCTTGATGAAGTCTATCCAGAAGGTGAAATTTCCCGTTGCTTCGAGCGGAACCACATTTTCCGTTATGGGTCTAACCGGGTGTTTTCTAATCGTATACGTTTCCTGAACCAAGAGGTCTTCATTATCAAAGGATATTTTCCATGTGTTATAGGCCGTTTTCGTAATCGAGGCACTAAAACCGTATCCACTCTGGGTATGATGCTCTTCGCAGTCTATGTTGTGGAATTGGGTCTCTGGATCAAAAAAATCTTCTGTGTTCTGAATCCTGAACTTGACTCCATTATGGCCGGTATTAAGCGGATATGAAATATCTATTGGCATATCTTCGAGAGTTCGCCCGGGGAGGGAGAACTCGGATATCCAGAACTTGAGATAGAAATATTCGCTTCCATCTACAGGATGTTCCTGGTTCAAAAAGCATTTCATACATTCGGGAGCATTCTCGCCACACCCTCCAGGAAAAAGACAATAAGAAAGCTCTGAATTTGTGTGCGCATCATACAAACCAACATCCTTAAATCCTGCGTAACGATCTGTCGGATAAACCAGCTTGAAACAGAAAAAGTAAGTGTAGTATATTTTCCCCTTGACCTTAGATTTCATCGTCTCCGTTTTCACGATAACTTTATTACCGTCGTTTACATATGGATTTCCATCTCCATACAACATCATTCCGGACTCGATATCAGGAAGTTGAACCGCCCAGGTCGCTTCTTCTTCATCTGGTTTATCTGGCTTACCTGGTGGATTATCGGGTTTCCCTTTCGTTTGAACCTGGGCTTGCATATAGCTTATGCTGGCCAAAAACAAAACAGCCGTTAAAATGCCCAAAATCCCAAAAAAACTTATTTTCCGGATTTTTCTCATCCGAACCTCCTTTTGAGTTTTTTTAATTATGATTTACCTTTTTCGATTATCCTTTTTCCCTTTCTCATCACCTCCTTTCCTCTTTTTATGGAAATTGCTTTCATTGTTTTAAATATAGATTATTCTTGCCTGGCTTGTGTTAAAGAAATGTGCAAATTCCGCACATATTCAGTGGAAGCTTGCCGTCTAAGGAAGAGGCAAAAAGGGACGGTTCTATCTTTCTAGATAAGGAATACGACTTCCTGCACTACATCCAAAAGTTACGGAATACAGGATAGAATATTGGATAGCCGAGAATTTTTAGCCAGAAGATAGAAAAAAATGGCGATAAGAATTATTTATGATTCAGAAGCTAAACCTTAAACTTACTTTCACCACTCTTAGTCCAGTAACAGAAAGAACTTTCGCATAGGAGGAATTCAACTCCATCTTTCCTGGTTGCCCGTAGCCTTCCGCATCAGGATCCCAAGAATAGATATCATCTCTGTCCATAAAAATATCTGTAGAGCCCATAACATTGATAACATCGATGCAAGTCCCTAAAGTCCCCAGATCGCCGATCCTAAATTCTTTCTCCATCCTTAAGTCCAGAGTGTTCCAAGATCTATCTCTCATCGTCCCTAGAGTTTCCAATCTTACGCCATAAAATTTTCTTGAGGCATTATGTGCTTCACACCAGTCTTCAGGAGGTCTGATGTATGCAAGTCTTGACCAGGGTGCACCTGAGAAAAAGCGGTAGTAACCACTGAGAAAAATGCGATAAGGCAGTTTTACAGTCCCCATTAGTTTGATCTGGAGAGGCCTGTCTGCGGATATTCTTCCATAACGGTTCACAAAGAAATTTGGCCCGTCTGAAGCACTGGACCATCCGGAGCTTTCATGATACCAGCTTCCGATGTTACCATAGGCTTTGCTGTATATCACAGAGCCGTTAAACTGCCAGCCATGGGCCATTCGCTTATTGAACAGGAACTCTAGGGCCCAGTACTTCCTTTTCATTGCAGGGGAATTTGTGAGTCGATAAAACTCAGGAGGAGCATCTTGGCTCTGGACATAAAAGGTCACATCTGTATCTCCATATACTTCGCTGGGAACAGTGGTGTGGAAAGGGATCCAGTATTGTTGGGCTGCGGGTTGATCGAGATGATACCACCACTGACCGTTATCAACATCATATCTGCCACTTTCTAACAAGTTTGACCAGTTTTTGTAGAGGAAGTTTATCCCCAGGGAGAAATTTTTGAAAAATTCGTGCCAGATACCTACATTAAATTCATCACAGTAAGGGGCTGAGATATCCGGATCTATTCTCTTCTTGGCAAATTCAAGATCAAACATCCGGTAGTCTAACTCAGTATAAGGCATAAAAATATCGCTCTCTTCCGGCTCTTGATTCAAATCGAGGTCTATCCAGAAGAATTCGATAGAATTAGGATAAGCAGGATGAACTGCTGAGAAGTATTGGAGCATCATATAATTGGTGTAGCGGGAAAAGGAGGCCTTGAAGGCTGTCCTTCCATTGCCAAAAACATCATAAGCCAACCCGATTCGGGGTGAAAAAGCATTCCAGGCCATAACATTATCCCAAGCATCTATCTTCATTTCTCCGAAAGGATTGAGCCCGGTGGGAAATCTGTCAGCGTAGCTGGCCGCCACCATAGGGCGTATAATGTTCTCGCCAAGCCAGTAGGAGAGTTCGGTAGCAGAACGCCCCTTTGTCATAGCAGGAATAGATCCCCATGAACGATCATAGCGAATGCCGATGTTGAGAGTAAGGCGCTTCGCAAAGGTCACAGAATCCTGGAGGTAAGCGCTGAAGCTCATTCCCTTATTTATGATTTGAGATGAGCCCTCCTCAGGTCCACAGGTATAAAATGATAAATACCCCATATTTCCACCAAAAAAATAAGGATTTCCATACCAAATTTCACTTCGATTGTTCTGCCTCCACCAATCCCAATCTCCGTAGGCATCCTCAAACTCTATACCAGCTTTATATTCATGATTTCCTCCCAAGAAATTATCTTGAAAACGTGTAAAGTGGACTCCAATCTGAAATCTCTTTCTGAGAGAGATAGTGTTGAAATCGGAAGAAGTAAGCCAATAATGTTCATCTGCAAGGTCTATGATTTCAGGAAGATCCCTGGCCTCTTCCTGCATGAGAAGGGGGATCCAGCGACGGACATAATTAGTTTTGAAGTTAAAGAAGGTATTTTGGTCTAGGATGTAATCCAGCCTAAGATTTGCTGTATGGACTTTTTCATGGTCCCATATTCTGGTGGCTATGAAGTTCATGTTGAAATAGAGATCGGGCTCCTCATACACAGGACGATACCGTTCCACATAGTTGAACATTCCGCTGAGCTTAATGTGAGGCGTAATCTGGGAGGAAAGTTTGATGAATCCCAATTTTTCCTGGTGCTCCCAGTCGTAATGCTCATGCCTTCTTCCTGTACTATCTGTATAGGGGACAAAGTTGACAGATTTTGACTGCTGTATGAGGCGGAGATTGGTGAAAAACCACAGTTTGTCTTTTATGATGGGTCCCCCTAAATTGAAAGACACATCCACCCAGCTTTTGTCCACTGGAGGCTGAGATATGCCCAGGGACTTGACTTCTTCGTCTGTCCACAGATTCTGGGCCATGCTGTCATTTGTATAATAAATCACGCCTCCTCCACTGAGATCATTTCCTCCCGAGCGAGTCACCACGTTAATGTACGCTCCGGAAGTAAAACCTACCGAAGCAGGAAAGGCAGCCGTGACCATTTCTACCTCATCCATGACATCAAAATTAATGTTGGTCAGAACATACATCGTCACAGGATCATTCATGTTCACTCCATCAATGGAATAGGTATTCTCCCGGACAGTTGCCCCATGCATGGAGGTTGTCCTCCTAGCCGACTCTTCTTCTGAGATGGCTCCAGGAGCAGAATTGACGATGTCGTAAATATCTCTGGCGAGAGGGATATTGCTCAGAAGCTGCTGGTCCATACTCACAGATACTTTCGACTGTTCCACATCGACTACAGGGGAGGCTTCGGTCACTGTGATTTCTTTCTCGATAGGAGCCATTTCCATAGTCAATCTCAGCACCACTGCCATTCCTGCTCGAACCACCACATTTTTCCTGCGTATGGTCTTAAAACCAGTAATTTCAGCAGTAACAGTGTATGTCCCGGGAGGAACGGCAGGAAACCGGAAGAGACCTGTTTCTCTTGTCACATAAGTCTTTTTCCCCATCATGGAAGGGGATAAGGCAGTCACTATAATCCCAGGAAGAACATTTCTCTCATCATCCATGATAGTCCCTCTGATAGAGCCGGTCTGCTGCTGGGCAGAAGCAGAGCCAACTCCTAAGAAGAACGCTATCAAGAGGACGTGTAGAATTTTTTTACACATTTTTCCCCCTTGTTACCCTATTCTCAAACTCGTATTTTTTTTAGAATATTATAAATAAGAATTTGCTTTTAATTTATAGGTAACATGTTTTTGCGGTCGTCAAAAAAACCTTCTCATTTTTTGCAATTTTGTTGCCAGCTGACGTTATGAAATAAATATATCACAGGAAAAACGGCAAGGTCAATTGCTTGTGGGACTGAACATGATCGTTTACACACTAAGCTTAACTTTTTCTCTAAATCTTTCATATGGTGTTAGGCCAAATAAGGCTGCATGCGGTCTATTATAGTTGTAAAAGTCTTCCCGTTCTTTCAGTTTCTCATTGAAAAGCTTGGCATCGTCAATCACTATTCCATCCAGCATCCTATAAAACTCCTCCTCATCGATCCTATGACTGCGCTCTACCTTCCCGCTCAGTCTTGGTCTTCTTGGCTTAATATACACATGATTTATCCCCTTATCCAAAACATGCCAATGGAATTGCCCCTGGAATTCAGCGCCGTTATCCGTTTGTATCACCTCAGCTCTAAACTCGACAGTTTGGAAGCTTCGGCTGATTTGTTTCGCTTTTCCAGTCGTTGACCTTGCCGTTTTGGGTGTGATACTCTTATTTCACGATTTCAGTGAGTGGAAATTACGGAGAATTGTGAAGAACTCGCAGCAAGCCAAAAAACCAATTTCTTATATTTTCCGCTTGTAAAAAATTCATTTGATTAGTTTTGACGCAACGGCATTAGGATTGAAAGGACAAAATCAGAAAATTTGTCAATTATTAAATGTTTTTGGTTTGACTTTCATCGCTGAGCATATTATTTTCAACGTGATTGAGAAAGAGCAAAAAAGGTGGATAAAGTAACGCGCTTTGGAGTATCCATTGACACAAGCCTCTTAAGTCAATTTGATGAACTCATCGAGAAACTGGGTTATAGGAGTCGGTCAGAAGCATTTCGGGATCTAATCAGAGCAAGACTGGTGTCCGAAGAATGGAAGGATGAAAAAGCAAAGACTGTGGGCATTCTTGCTCTGGTTTACAGTCATGATTCCAGGGAATTGACTGAAATTCTGACAAGCATACAACATAAGTATCTAGATACAATTGTCTCCTCGACTCACATCCATCTTGACCATCATAATTGTCTTGAAGTCATCGTATTGAAAGGACGAAGCAGGCTGATTAAAGAGATCTCAGACAAGCTCTTGACGACGAAGAATGTGAAGCATGGAAAATTGATCACCACGACTACAGGAAAGGATATAGACTAGAGTCGATAAGGAACAGCGATAGAAATCTAATCTCCAACGACCACATTCCAAAATATTTTTAGTGTTGAGAAATCTGGGGGGAATTTCTACATCTTTGTTGACTTTTTTATAGGATGTGTTACTATTCAAAAATTAGTGTTACTTAAAGGCATCTAAGCATATGAAGAAAAATGTTTTCGTTCTGATCTTTTTGACCCTCATTTTAACTTTATCAGGCTTTTCTTACTCGGAAATTCAAGAGAATTCAAAAAAAGAAAAGGATATCAAAGAAAAGCGGCCCCATCTCCATCATGAAATTGTGGTGACCGCCACGATGTCCCACAAGGCAGTAAAGGATTGTTCAGCTTCGGTCAGTGTGGTGGGTGAGACGGATTTAAAAGCCACGAAATCCAGCAATGCCATGAACTTATTGGCTTCTCTTCCAGGCATTTTTGTCCGTAAAACAGGAGATTTTGGCCGATCAGATGTCGACATTCGAGGAATCGGACAGAGGGGTCGTCGAATTGCCGTGCTTGTTGATGGCCGTCCGGAAAAAATGGGCCTTTTCGGGTGTGCCGTAACTCACGCCTTTCCTCTGGATAATGTTGAAAGAATCGAGGTCGTCAGAGGCCCTTCCTCGGTTCTTTACGGATCTGAAGCTATGGGAGGTGTTGTCAATATCTTGACTCACGAGCCAAAGAATAAAACCGAGATTGCTTTGACTTCGTCTTACGGAAGCTTTGATACAAAACAGTTGAATCTACGTTTTGGACAAAATTTAAAGAAATTCAAATATTTTTTCACTTTTGACAAAAGACAAAGCGATGGTCATAGAGAAAATTCCGGTTATTCGGGAGACGCTTTTACCGGTAAAGTGATTTATGAAGTGACAGAAGACCTTGAAGCAAGCCTCCGTGGCAAATATTTCGGGGGAAAGAAATATGAAGCCGGTGCCATAGAATTTCCCTTGGTGGATTTTTGGAATGACTATAAAAGGGGAGCCGTGGATTTCACTTTGAAATGGGACAGAGACAAGGATGAGGCTCTTTTCAAAGCATTCCGAAATTTCGGACATCATCAGTTCTCAGACGGGTGGCACTCTCGAGATTACACAAACGGTGGGATTTTGCGGTTCACAACACGCCGCATTCCAAACAATGAACTCACTGCAGGAATCGAATTGAGGAATATAGGAGGAAAAAGCTACTCTTGGCCCGCTGGAGAATGGAAGAAGAACGAAATTGCCTTTTTTATGCAGGATGAATTTGTCTTCAAGAAAAAGCTCATCTTTTCGACCGGAATCAGGCTCAATAGAGATTCACTGTATGGATATGAAATCTGCCCTCACTGGGGAGTTGTGTTTCAGGCTGATAACAATACACGGCTTCGAGGAATGATCAACAAAGGATTCCGTTCTCCCCAGCTAAACGAACTCTTTATATATCCCGCTGCCAATCCAGACCTAAAACCGGAGAGGATCTGGAATTTTGAGATAGGACTTGACCGGAGAATCCTATCTTGGCTTGATTTCAACATATCTTTATTCAGAATGCACGGATCTAACCTAGTTGAAACTGGCATCAATCCTTCCCCTCCCCCTCAATTTCTTTTTATGAATACAGGGAAATTTACCTTCACAGGAGCAGAATTGGGGATTAACGCAATATTCAGCAAAAAACTCACCTCCAATTTATTCTTCACATATCTCAATCCTCGTGAAAAGACCAAGGGCAGGCCCGGTCAGAAATGGGATTTGTCCTTGCGATTCGAGGATAAAGCCTTATTTGCTTCCTTGCAGGCCCGGTACATCACTGATTATTTTGGCGCAGATCATTCCCAGAATCCGCTTCCTTCTTATCTCTTGCTTAATACGAGGGTTGCAGTCGAACTGAGCCGATTTTTTAACATTTTCCTGGATATCAGCAACATCCTCGACACAGATTATCTCATCTATTTAGACCTTCCCGGCCTTGGCTCAGGCTCCTATCCCATGCCAGAAAGAAACATCAGTTTAGGAATAACTCTCAAGTATTGAAGAACACAAAATGCCATTATTTTTTCTCAATTATTTTGTTAATCAGGGAATTTACCCCGATGGGGAGGCATGAAGAAACAAATGTTCTCAAATCATATTTCAGGTTATAAATCCAAATTAAAATCCTTTGCGTGCATTACTCTACTGTTGGTTTTGGGAAGGACGGCCTGTTCAGCTCATTCCGGGAATGCCAGGTATCATATCATAATCGATACAGATACTGCGGTGGATGATCTTCGAGCCATTTGCCTTTTCCTCGCTTCCCCAGAATTCGAAATCTTGGCAATCACAACTTCGGACGGAGCTCTCAGCCCTAAACAGGGATGGATAAAGGTGCAATCTCTGCTGAGAAGCTTTGGTCACGAAGGAATTCCGACAGGAGAAGGACAGCCCATCCAAGAGGAAATTCCTTCATGGAGGGCCTTTAACCGGAAGGTTCGATGGGGAAAGGAAGTAAAGGTTGAAGATAAGGACGTGAACAGTGCTGTCGATGCAATCCTGTCAGCCCTTGAATTCGAAGAGGAGCCCATTCTCTTTGTGTGTTTAGGAGGATTGACGAATCTAGCCAATGCGCTCGAAACAAAGCCTGAGATTCATGAAAAAATCGAGAGAATCATCTGGTACAACGACAGCATTGATCCCTTATCAGGTACAAATTACGAGTTCGACAAAAAAGCGGCGCATTCTGTTTTCTCAACAGATGTTGCCTTGGAAGCCGTTAATAATAACAGCGCTGATGCCCGAGTAGTTGATCCGGAATTCATACAATATATCAGCGATCTGAACTCACCCTATGCGCAAATGATTGCATCCTCGCATTGCGACGACGAAGTTATCCAACGGATAACAACAGGACATCTCGAATTCTGGGATGATTTGCTTCCCGTTTACCTGCTAGATCCGAAGCTTTTTATATCCCCAACGAACAAAAAATCATCTCCCCATAAACTATTCCAGGTGCAAGATTGGGAAGGAGTAAAGGCCAAGTACTTAGAGATATTATCAAGCCGAAATCAAGTCATGAGCAAAGTCTTTAAAGGCTTTCCTGATTTGCCAGAGCTTTACGCCGATGATGTTCAGCCTTACATGAATGGCATCATCCAAAAACACGGCAAAGAAGAGTGGCGCCTAGGTGTGCTCACTAACGAGCTGCATGGCCATCTGGGGATTTATGCAATAGTCGGAACAAAAATGGGATTGAGAGCTAGACAGTATTTTCACATTGGTGTGGATGATATCTCAATTCTCTCGCATGCGGGAAGTACACCCCCCTTAAGCTGCATGAATGATGGCTTGCAAGCAAGCACTGGCGGAACTCTCGGACACGGATTGATCACAGTTTCTCCTGACCCCCCTTTCCAGCCCAAAGCAACCTTTACTTTTAAAGAAAAAAGCATTTGTCTCAGATTGAAAGAGAAGTACTGGAATATCATAAGGAGCGATATAAAGACAGGAATCGAGCTATGCGGTTTGAATACAGAAGATTACTGGAAATATATCCGGAAGCTAGCCCTGAACTACTGGCTGGAATGGGATCGTATTGAAATCTTTGACATCGCTCCTCAAAACTGAGCCTCAGGCTTTTTATCTGGATAATCCGCAAGATTGTTAAGTAGAGCAGCAAAAAATTAGAATGTTTTCTAGTCCAGCAAGTCTGGAGAGTTTTCCAATCCAGCTAATTTAGTCAGCCCTAGATAGCCTGGGGATTCCAGCTCAGTAGGGATTGATAAAAGAGCAGTCGAAAATCTTCGCCCTTCCGTTGCCGTCGCGCCTCACCTCTCCCCTCAAGTAGCAGGCAGGCGGAGAACCAAAGGTCAGGCATCTTGTCTACCCCACTCCTTCCAGAAGCCCGTCCTCATCCTCAAAAAGAACGAAGTATTTCCGCCCCCTGCTTTCATTCCAGCACCTCTCTTTCGATGATACAGAGGGAAAGGTTTGCTATCAGTATGATAAAAGCCAACCCAAAGAAGAGAGGATGGATTATCTGGAGTTTATCGCCAGAGTCACCTCTCATATTCCTGATAAAGGACAGGTCATGGTCCGCTATTACGGGTTATGCTGAGCTCAGCATAAGCCGTATTATGCTAAGTTTGACGAAATGTAACTAGTTTAAAATCTGGAACCTACTCAAATAACTCAGCATAATTTTGAACTCAGCATAATATGGCCTCTACTCCAATGGCCATAGAGGCAAAATGCGCAAGAGAGAAGCCGCACCATCCCGTCCTCTGATCATAGAGGATGAACACTATGTCCCCTCTAGAGGTTGGGCTGAGATGATAAAGAAAGTTTATGAAGTTGATCCGCTCATCTGTCCTTCATGCGGAGGCCAGAGGCGCATCATAGCCTTTATTGAAGACCATAATGCCATAGACAGGATTATCCAGCATCTTAAGCTGACTTTTGCCTCTTCACAAACCCAGCCTCAACTGCCTATGGCTGCTGAGGAAAGGGCGGAATATCTATAAAAGTAGAAACACCCTGACTTAGAGGGTAAAGTCTATTCTGTATCTACCTTATTCCGGCATTCCCGCTGATTTTTTCTAATGATCGCGAATTTTTCATCGACAGAGTATGTTTCT
>JGI24422J19971_10000525_pt1 | contig 21493 bp, 19 predicted proteins | sample DeeMarSWOR152_54_FD_19971 | JGI IMG/M metagenome (IMG submission 19971) | reverse complement strand
TTTCAGTCGAAGCCTCATTTTTCTTTTTAAAGAACTTTTCTGACATCCGCGTATGAAACCTCCTTCATAGAACACAACTATCCAACTAACATATAGATTATATAAAGCTGTTTTGAAGCTTATTTCTTTCGAGATTTTGGGCCTTTTAGCTATTTTTGCTAAAAATATTATAAAATTTGTTTACTTTTCAAGTTTCTTGCGAGCAAAAATGATTTTGAACTCTTAGGAAGAGGAAATTTTATCAAACTTGATAAATAAATCAGTTAGGTTTAGATGTGTTATTTTAGGTAGAATATTTGTTTTTCTTCGACTTTTCAAAAAAAAGAAAAAACCTAAGGGTTATTGATGGGCGGGTTTTTAGATGGGTTAAAATCTTGAATTTTTGGAGAAAAAGGGAGAAGTTTACGTTTTTGGGATTTCAAGAGGGTTTTATTATACGGAACATGATAGGTGGGCTAAGGTTGGAGGTTCTTTTGTTAGGGTGGGTGTTACTGATTATATTAAGAGAATGGTTGGTGACGTGCTTTTTGTTGAGTTTATGGTAAGTTTGGGGGGTTTGGTTGAACAGTTTAGGGAGATAACAAGGTATGAGGGTTAAAATCGGTAATGGAGTTAGAAAGCCCTGTAGGAGGAGAAATAGTTGAGATAAACCAAGAAGTTATAAGTGACCCAAAAATAATTAACGATGATCCTTATGGAAAAGGCTGGTTTGCTATAATAAAGCCCACCAACTTAGAAAATGAGATTGAAAATTTGCTTAAAGATGAAGAATTTTTCGAACTTATATCAAAAAGAGTGGATGAAATGAAGTTATGAGTTCTGTGGTTCTCTTTTTGGGTAAGATCTTCTTTTACTCTTTTTTTTATGATTAATGCTTTAAAATTCTCAAGAAATTAGCTTTTATTAAGTTAATTAAAAAATATTAGAAAAAAATATATTATAAAAAAACTATAATATTAATTGAAGTTTTTACTATCGATTTTATCAAAGACAAGGAGGACTGGAATCTTCAATCGAGAAAAGTTTTTCGCAAAAAAAATGATAGGGAGTGAGGAAATTTGTTTCAAAGAGAGGGTGTTGATACACAAAAAGATCAAGTAGGAGACTATTTCGAAGGAAATATTGAGAAAAAAAACGAAAGAGAAAGAGACCCTGTGATAAACTATGTTGAAATGCTAATAGAAACACTAAAAGAAGAAGTAATTAGAAATGAAAGGTTGCAAAGTTACTCTGATTAGAAGAAGAAAGACAGGTTATTATAAAAAACATATCATGTTTTTAAGGTTTCAGGGTTAAGATACTCTTTTGAAGGAGCCTAATATTTTTAGTTCTCCGACGTATTTTTTTACTCCTTCTAAGGCTTCTTTTACTATGGTTTCTTTTCTGTGTCCTATGATGTCGAAGTAGAAGAGGTAGTCGCCCATAGTTTTTTTTGTGGGTCTTGACTCTATTCTTGTTAGGTCTATTTGTCGTGTTGCGAACTCTTTTAGTACGTCATGAAGAGCTCCTGGTCGGTTTTCTAGGAGGTATAATACGATGGAGGTTTTATAGATTTCACTGGGTTTTATTGTTTCTTCGTCTTGGTTTGCAAGGATGGCGAATCTTGTAGCGTTTATTTTTAGGTCTTGTATGTTTTCCGCAAGGATTGTTAGATTGTAGAGTTGACCAGCGTATTTACTGCAGATTGCGGCGATGTTTATCTCTTCGTTCATGGCCACTTTTTTCGCTGCATCAGCCGTAGAATATGTGTCGACAAGTTTTGTGTGGGGTAGGTTTTTCGTTATGAAACTTCTGCATTGAGCAAGAGCGTGAGGGTGTGAATATACTTCCGCTATTTCTTCAAACTCGATCTTTTCTTTTGCTACAAGAAAGTGGATTACTGGAAGGATTACTTCGGCGCATATTTTGGCATTTTCACCCGCTTCTGCTAGGAGATCTAATGTGGCGGTTACTGAACCCTCTACGCTGTTTTCTATAGGTATAACGCCATAATCGAACCTCCCTTTTTCTATACCCCTTATGATTCCTTCAATAGTGTTTATGGGGATGAATTCTGAAGAAATGTTTAAAGAAAACTTATGGGCAGCTTCTTCAGTAAAAGTACCCCTAGGTCCCAAAAAAGCCACTCGAGATCTTTTTCCTCGGAGGAGATCTTCGCGAGAAGTTGAATATTCCATTATTTTTTTCCAAAGTTCCCTTACGAAAGCACCACCTAAACCTGTCTTTTCCGCGAGTTTTTCATTTTTTTCCAGAACCTCTATTTCCCTGGGTTTATCCACGGTGCTTAGCCTATATTTCTCTTTTATTTTTGCTATTTCTTCAACTATTTTGATACGTTCACTCAACATTTTTATAATCTGATCGTCTATCTCATCTATCTTTTTTCTGAACTTCTGTAACTCTTTAGACATGACATTAATCTCCGACAAAAAAGAAACTTAAAACAAACGCTTTAACCTCTATTATTAACCTTATGGTGAACTTATCGCAAAAAAATGTTTTTTTAGAGCTTATAAAAAGAACACAACACCCCTCCATCCCTTACCCATCTCCATAAAACGTGATGAAAATACAACTGATAAAAGGCGGAACTCCTCAAAAATCCTGGCAAAATTTCCATGAGATTTATTAAGAGGTGTTTTCGCGAATTATTTGGAATTCGCAGGAGCTTTCGTTACGGGCCATACACATTGTTTCTATGGCTTTATACTTTGTTTTGTGGCATGCAGTGGCGATTATTGCGTATAAAAATTTTGGAAAATCACACAGAGGAACTTTACTTTTTTGGGGGGAAATTTCCGGTATTATAGAGTGGTCTTGAATGATTGTTCCTTCTTGGCTTACCTCTTTGTATCTCGAGAGTTTTGGCGTTCCAAATCCTAAAAATCGTGTATTGCTTATTATCTTGTCTAAAACGTCTCGGGGATGAGGTTTATATCCTAGNGCTATTCGTGGGCTTTTAACTGTTTTTTGGATGTCTGGCAGAACTTCTTCAAAGAACTTTTTTTGGAGGGTTTCTAAAACGGTTTCATGGCCATGTCTTTTCTCTAAAATATTGAATATTGAGACAAAAATTCTGGCATTTATTAAAAAGCAAGGGACATCGTACCAGAAATACCATCCTTCTTCGCTGGTAAGGATAGAACGGTCTACCTCGCTTAATTTTATGGGAGAAGCTCTTATTTGTAGGACGGGAGAGGTTATTGGTTCTGGAGGGGGGGATTCTGTGTCTTTTAATATGCTAAAAACGCAAAGGGTGTTTCGGTTTGATACACAACCAATTTCCCTACTCCTATAAGGGTTTTTATAAACGGCTTCAGAAAAGCCTGCAATAAGCCCTGAGAACAGGTGGCATTCAGGCTTACCGGTTCCGCCAGCGAGATGGGCAAACAAAGAATCGGCCAAGTTTACGATCATTTTTTCCTTTGATTGTTCTGCCACTTCCACCCAACCCACGCCCAGACCGCTCGTAACTTCTATCAGCTTAGAGTATAGGGCAGTTTGGTCTGCCGGAATTATGCCTAAAGCTCCGCTCCTTATCGCCTTTGAAGCGATCTTATAGCCATGAGACTTTGCCACCGTGTAAAGTAAGTCGTAACCATCTAAACTTTTGACAGTGTTTAAAAAAGCTTTAGCAGGAACCAGCAAGGCGGGGGATCCAAGCCAGAATAACCTGCTACGCGAAGGATCCCAAGCAAACCCACCACTCATTCCGTAGGCCAAAATAAAATCCTCCTAAAAAACAGTGGATAAATAAAAACTAGCTATTCTACGATTTTACTTTACTTTATTCTTAGATAATATTTCTTCAAAATGATTAAAAAAATTAACCGAGCAATTTTCTTCTCGTCATAAACCAGTTTAAACCTTGTTTAATACTATTTTTATAACGCTATATTACGGAAAAATGATTCAAAACGGTCTAAAACCATCGAAGATGATCACGCTTAATTATATGAATTCTGGAGGGATAGTCTCAAAATCAATGGGCTTAACTTGTTCCTCTGTGAGAGTTTGTACAGTATTTTCATGCGTTTCTAGCGTTTCATCAACTAAAGATAAATCGGTCATGAACCAAGAATAAGTAAGGGATATTATGCCTATTACAACCAATAGTATGACGAATGTTATAATACCGATTATCTCTGCTAGAAGCCCTGCTAGAATCATAGCAATAGGTACTGTCACGTGACCCAATGTTCTACTCACCGAGAAGACACGTCCAAGGAGTTCTGGAGGAACAACAGTCTGCCAAATAATTTTATTAGAGATTCTTACAATAGAGAGAACTACTCCGATTAAGAAAGTCCCAGCTCCCATAAACCAAAAATTCCCCTTTGGAGCAACTGCTACCATAAGAATGCCTAAATAGGCAAAAAATATTCCACTAGAAACACCTAAAACGTTTCGTTTGAAACCTTTCCAAGCTGAAATAAAAAGAGCACCAAGTATTGTACCAATTTCTTGAAGAGACAAAAGCAATGCTAAATGATGTGGTCCGCCATCATGTACTTCTATTACTATTAATGGTAATAAGATAAAAAGGGGAACTATGAAGAAATTTGCGGCTGTAAATACGGTAAGCAATGAAAGTAGTCCTTTTTTCTCTTTAATGAAAAAAAGTCCTTCCTTAAATTCTTTTTTGAATGACGGTTTTTCTTCAACTTCCCTTTGATCTTTTTTAACCGAAGGGATTTTGACTAATATGAGGGGGATTACTGCTATTAGAAAGGTAATTACATCTATCCATAAGATTTCGTAAATTTCCCAACGTAGAAGTTCAAGTAAAACAGCGGCTATTATTGGACCGATCAAATATATTATGCCGCCCATAAGGTAATCCAAGCTGTTTATCCGGTTTAGTTTATCTCGAGGAACCAGAAGGGGGATAATTGCTTGAACGGCAGGTTCATGAAATGCTTGAAGCGAACCTTGTAAAGCTAAAATTAATAGTATATACCAAACCTTAACAATATCTATAATAAACAAGTAAATTAAAATTAGAGCAGCTAATGACTGCAAAGAATCTACTGTACCAATAATTTTCTTTCTACTCCATCGATCTACTAAAACGCCAGCAAAAGGTGTCAAAATTATCTTTGGTATAAAAGCTAGAAAAACAGCAAAAGAAAGATAAAATGCACTCTTTGTTTCAATAGCAATCCACCAAATGACAGCAAAATGAGTGATGTTTGAACCTAAGATCGAGACCAATTGCCCAACCCAAAAAAAGACATAGCCTTTAAGATTTGGGTTAAGTAAGTTATTAGCAGCGAACTCCTCTAAATCATTAGGCTTTTCGTATTGGGTCAAAGAGGTTCACCTAAGCTGTTGGCAAGAATGCATGAAACTAATCGTAAAGTATCCTAATGAATAAAGCTTTAAGGTTTTAAAAATAGCCGACTTTTATTACATGAAGTCAGGAATGATCGGTTCTTCTTCAAAAGGTATGGGTTTTTCTTCAGGGGGAATTTTTACTCTAGTTTCGAGTGTTGAGAGGGTTTCGTCAACTAGTTGTAAATCGGTCATAAACCATAGATAAACAGTGGAGGCTAATCCTAATAAAGCTAAGATTGTGAGTATTTCAACAATTCCGATTATTTCTGCGAGAAAACCTGCTAAGAGCGTGGCAGGAGGTATGGAAACTACAGCTAATAATCTAAGCATTGAATATACACGACCTTGTAGGTCTGGAGGTACAACTATATGTAAGGCGGTCATAACGGTAACGTTTACGAGTGGAAGTGATAATCCCATCAAGAACATTCCGCTCCCCATAACCCAGTAAGCACCTGCTGGAGCCAACGCAACTATTACCATACCTAAATACATAAAGCATACTGATCCAGTGATAACGAACGCTCTCCGTTCGAATCCCTTCCAAACTGACATAAAAATAGAGCCGATGATCGCGCCAGCTTGTTCAAGAGCCAGAAGGAATGCCCAATTAAAGGATCCGCCTCCGTGAATTTTTAGTACTAACAATGGCAGTAAGACCGTTAATGGGACTAGAAAGAAGTTAGCGGAGGTAAATAAAATAACCATCGAAAAGAAACCTTTTTTTTCTTTTATGAAACCAATTCCTTCCTTGAATTCTTTTGCAAATGAAGGTTTTTCTTCAACTTCTGAATGTTTAGATTTAACAGAAGGAATTATTATGAATAGTAGAGGGACAATAGCAATCAGAAATGTAACGACATCAACCCAGAGGATTTCGTGGATATCCCATTTTACATATAATAAAGCAGCTATTACCGGGCCTGCTAAAAAAATCATCCCGATTATGAGGTGATTCAGAGCGTTTATGCGGCTGATTTTATCTTTAGGGACCATAAGAGGGACAATTGCTTGAACAGCAGGTCTATGAAAAGCATCAAATGCTCCACGTAAGGCAAAAATTGTCAAAATATGCCAAATCTCAACCAAGTCCATCATAAACAAGTAAATTAGGACTAAAGTAGCTAAAGCTTGAAAAAAGTCTACTGTAGCTATGATTTTCTTTCTGTTCCATCGATCAACATATACACCAGCAAACGGAGTTAAAACTAACATTGGGCCAAACCAGAGAAAAAACATCAATCCAAGAATAACCGAACTCTCTTTTTCAATTGTGGCCCACCAAATGATCGCAAATTGGACGATTTCTGAGCCTAAGATCGAGACCAACTGCCCAACCCAAAAAACTATAAAACCTCTGAAATTTGGTTCAGGCAGGTTATTATTGATGTACGCTATTGAATCATTGGGATTTTGGGATTTTGCCATTGATCTATCCGCCAAATTAATTAATGATTTAGTAATAGAGCGATTGAATGTTTGTTCTGAACCATAATATCCTAATTTAACTATTTATTTGATGGAAAATTAAAAATTATCAAAACTTATACTCCAGTAGGGGGGATTTCTCTCTCCTAAGTTATTTACGCAAGATTTGTATTTAAACACCCCTCTCATACACATCAGTATCAGTTCATTTCATGCTTTACGGATTTCTAAAATTTCGTCTAGCACTTCTAAGACGCGTTCTAGTTGTTCTTTTTGGATTATTAGTGGTGGAAGCATTCTGAGGGTTGTTATACCCGCTGTTAATAGGAGAACTTGTTTTTTCAGGGCTTTGAGGACGTACTCTTCTGCTTTAAAGCGCAGGTCTATGCCGATCATTAATCCTTTACCCCTTATTTCTCGTACCGCTTTTTTCCCTAATTCGTTTAGCCTTTCCATAAACCATGTGCCAAGTTCTGCTGCCCGTTCTGGTAGTTTCTCTTCAGTTATCACGTTTATGGCGGCTATGGCAGCTGCAGAGGCTAGGGGGTTCCCGCCGAAGGTTGAACCGTGTTCTAATTTTTCCATTTTGTTCGCTATTTCCTCAGAGGTTATTGTGGCTCCCATCGGGAATCCGCCAGCTATCCCTTTTCCAAGGCATAGGATGTCAGGAATGACTCCCCAGTGTTGGAAAGCGAACATTTTTCCAGTGCGCCCCATTCCTGTCTGTACTTCATCAAGGATGAGTAGGGTCCCTGTTTCAAAGCATCGATCCTTTACTTTTTTGAGGTAGCCTTCCGGGGCTACGAAAACTCCTGATTCTCCCTGAATGGGTTCAAAGATTACACCAGCCGTTTTCTCAGTGATATTATCGAGCTCTTCTTCGCTGCCAAATTTTATGTGGTGGAAGTCGGGTATTAGGGGTTCGAAGGGTTTTTTGTATTTCGGGTTCCATGTAGCGGTTAAAGCTCCCATAGTTCGGCCGTGAAATCCTTTTTTTGCCGCGATTATTTGGGTTCTTCCTGTGGCTTTTCTCGCGATTTTAAGGGCGCATTCTACGGCTTCCGTACCGGAATTTGAAAGGAATGAGGGGGATAGAGGAAGGGGAACTATGCTTGCTAGTAGTTCAAAAAGGTCTCCCCTAACATCGTTATGAAGGGCGTTAGAGCAAACGATTAATCTTTTAGTTTGGTTGCAGATGGCTTGAACGATTTTCGGGTGACTATGACCCACAATAGCGACGCCGTGACCACCAAGACAGTCAATATAGGGTGTTCCTTCCCTATCATATACTATGGCTTCTTTTCCTCTAACAATTTCTATGGGCCTTCGTGCAAAAAACGGTATGGAGTATAGGTCGTCTTTCGGTTTTTCATCGTTTTCTTCGGTCATCTTATCACCCTCGTTCCAGTAGGCTGGGAAATAGGGTTTTCTTTTTTCCCTGAAGATATTATTACTTCTTTAACGCCTCCTTCTAAAGCTTCTTTAGCCGCTAAAAGTTTCTTTTTCATCCCCGCCCCTACCTCATCAATATATTCATCAAGTTCATAAAGTTTTATTTTTGGGACAATATCCCCCTTTATGAGCACGCCTTCAACGTCTGTTAAAATTAAGAGTTTTTCTGCACCCGTTTCTACCGCGACTTTTGCTGCAGAACGATCTCCGTCTACATTTAAAGCTACGCCCTCACCGTAAGCTACTGAAGCTATAACAGGCACATAGCCGTTAGACACTAAGAGCTTTAATAGTTCGGTGTTAACGCCGATAACGTTTCCTGAGAAATCCTCGACTCTCACTACTTTTTCACCGATTTTTGCTAACACTCCCTTTTTTCTTTGAGCTTTCAAAACTTCTCCGTCTATGCCTGAAAAACCAACAGCTTTATGACCTTTCGACAACAAGCCTATGACAAGTTTCTTATTGATTAAACCACTTAAAACCATCGTAAAGATTTCTAAGGTCTTCTCGTCAGTATGCCTACTCTTAAAACCTGAAGGCGAAACGATAAACTCTTGCTTAACTCCTAATTTCTCACCAATCTCTGTAACCTTTTTAGCTCCACCATGGACTAATATATCGCCAATCCAGTCATCATAGAAGTTTTCGAGATCTTCCTCAAGCAGAGAACCGCCAATCTTAATCACTAACATTTAATAATAACACCACCAACCGAAAAATAAAGCAAGGGTTATTTAAATTTTTATAAGATGAAAAATGGGAAAAAGGAGAGTGTACTAGAAACGGAAAAAGAACGTAGAATATACTTGTTAAGAGAGATCGTTAAAAGATATAGCCCTACAGGGTCGGAAGCTAATGTGGCTAAATTTATAATGTCTTTTTTACGCGAGCAAGGTGTTAAATCATATATAGACGAGGTGGGAAATGTTATTGCTGGAGAGGGAGACTTGCTTTTGTGTAGTCACATAGACACCGTCCCAGGCGAGCTTCCAGTGCGCATTGAGGGGGATTTTATTTATGGTCGGGGAGTGGTGGATGCAAAAGCTTCTGTTGCTTCTTTCATAATGTCTATTGTGGAAAGTGATAGCCCTTGTTCTTTGGCCCTTGTAGTGGAAGAGGAAGGGTCTTCTAGAGGGGCTAATCATCTCCTTGAAAACTTTACGTGGAAAAACGTCCTAATAGGAGAGCCTAGTAAAATAAACACGATAGTTGTAGGGTATAAGGGAAGAATCCTCCTAGAAATAATTTCAAAGGGTACAGCCACTCATGTGGCGATACCCAGTCCTGATAACGCGGTTATGAAAGCTTTTAAAATTTTTAAAGAGATGGAAGCCATGTTACCGAAAGGGGAATCGCTTTTTGATTCCTCTATAGCTAATATTACGCGTATCCAAGGCGGGGAGACTTTCAACGTTATTCCTGAAAGCTGTGAAATGATGGTGGATATAAGGGTTGGTCCAAAGCAGATGGAAACGGTACTTCAAGCAATTGATGACATAAAAAAGCAGGAAGGTGAAAACGTGGAGATTAGGGTGGCTGAATCAACAACTGCGGTTTATCAGCCGGATTCAAGGGTTAAAAAGGCGCTTGAAAAGAGCATAAAAAATCATAGGTTGCAACCGAGAATAGTGAGGAAGTTGGGTAGCTGTGACATGAACCTGATAGGAGAAAGAGCAGAAATAGCAAGTTATGGCCCAGGAGATCCAAAGCTTTCTCATACAAACCAGGAAAAGTTGGCGCTTACAGAATATAACCTTGCTATAGACATCCTTCTTGATTTCATTAAAGAGTTTTAATCCAGGGGGATTAAGGGGTTAATAGATTGCGTGTTATGGGCATAGATTTGGCTGCAAAAGAAAAGAAAAAGACAGGGATCTGCGTAATTAATAGCAACAACGATAAGGAGGAGGAGGATGGAAGTTATAGTGTAATAACAAGCAGTGTTTTTGGTGACGAACAGATATTAGAAAAGATCGATCAAGTAAATCCTGATCTTATAGCGATCGATGCTCCTTTAAGTTGGGGTGAAAAGTTTAGACCAGCGGAAAGGGAGATGATAAAGGATGGGTATAGACTTTTGCCATTGAATATGAGTTCTATGAAAGAACTTACGACGCGGGCAATCCGTTTAAAAGAAAGAATTAATTATCCTTCGGTTGAGTGTCATCCTTCTTCTTCTGCTAAGGCATTAAAAATAGAGAAAAAACCTATAGAAGCTTTTGTAAAAGCTTGTGAGAGAAAATTCAGCTTAAAATTCAAAAATATTCCAAAAAATCAGCATGAAGTGGACGCCGTTCTTGCCGCTTTAACCGCAAAATTTTACCTTTTGGACAAGTGTAGAATATATGGGAAAGAAGGGGAAGAGATAATTCTTCCAAGCACCTAATGTTGCTTAAAACCTTCCGCTATGATGTTTAAAGCTTTTTCAAGTTCTTCTTCTTTTATTACGAGGGGAGGTATGACTCTTATGACTTTTTCTGCTGTGTATGTGATTAAAATGCCTTTCTTAATCATTTCTAAACACAGTTTTTTTGCGTCTTTAGAAACTTCTATGCCGATAAGTAGTCCTATTCCACGCACATCTTTTATAATTTCTAAGTCTTCCTTAAGCTCTTTTAGTTGTTTAACGGCTTTTTTACCCAGTTCAGCGGCTCTTTCAGATAGGTTTTCTTCGACAACGATCTTCATGGCTTCAAGGGATAAGGCGCAAGCCAGTGGGTTTCCGCCAAAAGTTGTTCCGTGGGCGCCGTGATCGAAAGCTTTTGCGATCTCTTCTTTTGCGATGCAGGCTCCAGAAGATATTCCTCCTCCTAAAGCTTTAGCAAGTGGCATTATGTCTGGGACAACGTTCCAGTGTTCTCCTGCCCAAAGTTTGCCTGTGCGTCCGAACCCTGTCTGCACTTCATCAAAAATGAGCAGTATTTCTTTCTCATCACAGAGTTCTCTTACTGCTTCTAGGTAACCATTTGAGGGTATATTGACGCCTCCTTGCCCTTGTACGGGTTCAAGAATTATTCCTGCAGTATCCTTTGAGACTGCTTCTTTTATCGCTTGTAAATCGTTGAAGGGAACAAACTTAGCGTTAATTCCGAAAGGAGCGTAGGGAGCCCGGTAATGTTCGTTCCATGTTGTGGCTAATGCACCCATAGTTCTTCCGTGGAAACTTCCTTGAGCCGCGATAAACTCGTGTTTTCCTGTGTACTTTATGGCGAGCTTAAGCGCTGCTTCTACCGCCTCTGTGCCACTGTTTCCCCAAAACGTTTTTTCAAGCGGTTTTGGAGCTATTTTTGCCAAGTATTCGCTTGCTTTTGCTTGCTGCTCGATGTAGAAATGGTTTGAGATATGCATAAGTTGCTCTGCCTGTTCTTTTAGTACTTTAAGGATACGCGGATGACGATGACCAACATTTAAAACAGCAATCCCTGAAACACAATCAATATACTCCTTTCCATCACAATCCCAAACCTTGACCCCTTTCGCCCTCACAGGAACTACCGGAAAACGACTGTAAGTCTGCATAACAAACCTCTCATCTAAGGATATCACCGCTTTTGTATTATGGCTCAAATTTCCTTCTTCTTCGTCTTGGTTTTTACCCACTTTATTATTCCTCCAAAACTAAATCTTTTCTTGACTGATCAGCTTTAAAATTATCCCATGAGGAAAAGATAGATTGTTTTGTTCGAATTTGTAATGAAAGATAAGTTTATATTGTGTATATTTCTTAAATAGTTCAACATAGTTTTTCGGGGGAAATTGGTATGCATAATCTTGTGGAAGAGGAGACTTTTGAGATAAAAAATGGGTTTCGCATGATACGTTACCTTCTACTAAAAACGTTAGATATGGAGATTCATCTTTTTCCAAGCGTGATAACAACAAGTAAAAAAATTGAAGATTTTAATGACTACAAAAAAACTTTAGACAAAACAACTTCCCTTATCATAAACCTTTTAAGAACCTTAATAGAAGTTTTTAGCATGAGAAAAAGGATGTTTAACCTTTTTACAGATTTTTTGAATACTTGTGACAGGATAGAGAAACAAGCTCAAGACGTAGAAGAAGCAAAACTTGGAGCATTGTTAATTTCCCATGATTATGAGAAATTGATTGATTTAATTGAAAAAAACAGGAGGATCGTTAAAGAAAAAATATCGCCTTACGATAAGGTTATCGGAAGCATAAAAAAAGAATTTGAAATTTTCCAAAAACAGATCGAAGACTACGCATCCTTTTCAAATTTTGATGAAGATACAGTTTCTGACGACATTTTAGAAGCTTTATTCTTGTTAAAAGATATAGATATAGACGGATTTTGGCAAAAAATCCGGGAACTAGAAGCAAAAATAATTGAAAAAGAAAAGGAAGAATGAACTACCTTGGGAAGGAGCTTCTGTACATGTCAAATGATACTGATCTAATTTGCCCTAGTTACCCGAGTTTGTTCAAAAATCATGTTTAGGTACTCCTAATAGATATCGGCTACATTTCGCTTTTTTATTATTTTTTGGAATGAATTATGCATTTTTCGATTGTTTTACACATTTGTTCGAATAATTTGCTCGTTGTGGGTTTTGATGATTTTGTTTGAGCAATGAGGAGCCAGTTTGAAGAGGCTAGATCTTTTATCAACCAATGCCTTTTTCCTTTTGAACTTTTCACAAGACCTATTGAGTCTCCAACTACTGAAGAAAAGGTTGCATTTATCGCTGAGAAAGTTCCTGCAAAAATGGTGAATTGGATAGGATCTATAAGCTCTTTTTTCTTCCTTTTGTTGCTATTATACTCTTTTTTCCAGAGGGGAATACCGTCCTTAGAAATGAGCATGACGATATCAAATTCTTCGGTTAGAGATAGCTTTGGCGGTTCATTATTTCCTTTTTTTCTTAGAGGGCATATACCTTCTATTTTTTTCTTACAATCTATACCGCCTGTAAGATAACTAAAAACATCTTTTTCTCTTTTTTTTCTCGTAAAAAAAATTTCACAGGGAGTGAAAAAGTTATCTTGAGATGTTTTACGGCTTTTACGTTTTGATTTCGTATTTTTTTCAGGCACTTTTTAACTCCCTCCTTATTTTGCTTTTTCTCATAGATACCTGATTTATTTCTAAATAATTTTATTTTTTAGAAAGTGTTTTTATTATAAAATTTAATTATATTATATTCAACCTATGTATAAAAATAGAGATTAAAAAATATATATTTTCTTGTCTTATTGCGATATTCGGGAAGGAGAAAAGAACAAAATTTCATAGTCTTATAAATATCGTAATTTTGCTTAGACGATGTTGAGAATAAATAGAATTCTTGTTTAATTCCATAAAAACACTTAATATGCTTAAAAATAATTGTATATATAATTGAATCGTTTAGTTCAGTAATAAAAGGGGTTTTACAGGAAAAAACCGCCATAGGAAGGAGAAAATTGTCTTTTAATCTCTATAAGGTTGTAATTGCTGGCGAAGGTGGTGTTGGCAAAACGACACTAACACAACGTTTTCTTACCGGTGAATTTATAGGCGACACCTTGATAACTCTAGGCGTAGCCTTTTATGTGCACAAAGTAAAAATAGAAGATGAGGAGATTACTCTACAGATCTGGGATCTTGGAGGACAAGAACAGTTCAAATCAATGGGAGTGTTTGACCGTTATATAAAAGGGGCTAAAGGAGCGGTTCTTGCCTTTGATTTAACCCGTATGCGAACGCTTTTAAGTCTTTCAGAATGGCAGGAATTGGTCAGTGAAAATGTGGGTAATATCCCAGTGGTTTTAGTGGGAACAAAGTCAGACCTTGAGAATGAAATACAAGTAACAGAAAACATGGTAACAGAAAAAAAGGAAGAATTAAAGGTAAAAAATTATTTTGAAACCTCTTCTCTTACAGGGAAAAATGTGGAAAACGTTTTCAACGAAATAGCTTACGAAATATACAGAGAAAACATAAAAACCCCCTAAAAATAAAAAATAGTATTATAATAATAAAATATTATATTAGGCATGTATGAGGTCTCCAATAATATGACGAAAAGATGAAAAAAAAAGTTTAAATGGGAAGGAGCTAACTCGTTTTTTGTTTTCTATAAAATAAGGATTTTCTACTTAAAGGCGTTAAACACGCTGTTTGAGTGGTTTTTTCCATGCAAGACGAAAAAAAGCTGTTGATTCTTGAAACAACGCTCCGTGAAGGGGAACAAACAACAGGTGTTTCTTTTACGCCTGATGAACGGGTTGAGATCGCGAGACTTCTTGATGAATGTGGAGTAGATATGATTGAGGCGGGTCATCCAGCTGTTTCTCCCGACGTTAAAGAGGGCATTAAAAAAGTGGCTGATGAAAGATTAGAAGCAGAGATAGTTGCGCACAGTATGGCGAGAAAAAGTGACGTAGATCTTGCCCTTTCTTGTGATGTTGACTGGGTGGGCATCTTTTTACCCACAAGTGATATTCATAGGAGGGCGCGGAAGTTTACAGAGGAACGAGTGATAAATATGGCGGTAGAGGCAGTAACTTATGCAAAAGAACATGGGCTTAAGGTGAGGTTTACTTGTGAAGACGCTTCAAGAACAGAGGTGGATTACTTAGCACGAGCTGCTAATGCTGCAGCCGATGCAGGGGCTGAGAGGATTAGTGTTCCAGATACCGCAGGTGTCATGATGCCTTTCGAAGTAGGACCCTTATTTCAAACCCTTTCTAAAAAGGTTAAGGCGGAGTTAGATGGTCATTTTCATAACGATTTAGGTATGGCGGTTGCTAATGCTTTAGAAGCCGTAAGAAATGGGGCGACCTGTATTCACGTTACTTGCAACAATTTAGGGGAACGTTGTGGGATCGTCGATCTCTCCACTTTTGCCGTAGTTGCTAGACTTCATTTGGGTCATGAAAAAATAAGCCTTGAAAAGCTTCCAGAGGCTAGCCTCCTCGTTGAGAGGCTTAGCGGCATCCTTTTGTCGGCTCAAACACCTGTCATTGGGGAAAATGCGTTCAGTCATAAAGGAGGATTACACACAGCAGCAGTCCTTGTAGACCCTCGAACTTATGAAGCTTTTCCCCCTGACTTAATTGGTAGACACAGGGACATAATAGTGGATAAATATGCAGGGAGACAGGCTGTGAAAGCTAAGCTTGAAAAGGCTGGAATAAACCTTTCGGAGGAACAGTTGGGCGATATCTTAAAACTGATTAAAGAGAATCCTGCCTTTAGAAATCTTAAAGATCCTGATTTAGTGATTCTTGCAGAGAGGATAACGGGGCAGAGTTTTACCGCTACGATACCCACAGAAGTAGAGGCAATTGTCAGGATGCAGTGTTTTGCAAGCGTTCAAGCAGCGGAAATACTCAAAAAAATAGCGGATTTAGATCCAATCCAAGCAGCTTATGAGATAAGTGGTGAGTATGATGCCGAAATGTTTTGTAAAGCATCCTCCATGCCTGAACTAAACGCCATCCTTGACAGGATAAGGGCCGAGAAGGGTATTCAGCGCACAGATACGCGCTTAGTTTTAAAACAGATTAACGGACAGCTTAAAAGCTTTAACGATAACGCTATTAATGCTTTGATGCTCATCCAATGTGAAAGTAACGTATACACGACAGGGATAGCAAGAAATGTCTCAAAAATCGCCCAAGTATACCGTGTTTACGAAATATCAGGCCAATACGACATAGAAGCACTTCTAAGCGGAAACACGATGAACGAAATAAACGGAATATTAGAACAAATAAGAGCAGTAAGAGGCATAAGAAACACGTGCACACGATTCATATTCAAAACACACAAACGAAAATAAAACAAAGAAAACCTTTTAGTTTTTTAGCACTTCAGGTTTAGAGAAACTCGTCAAGAATGGTTAATTTTTGATGCTTTTTTGACTCTTTAGGAGCAGGTTTGGTACTCTTTTTTATTTCTTGTTGTTGTTTTTGTTTTTTCTGTTGTTCAAGGGAGGGAGAATAAATTTCCCCCATTTTCTCCTCGGTGATTATTTTTCCGTATTCTCCGTCGAAGCCTGGTTTTAACCTGATTTTATTCTTCCTTAGGGCTGTTATCATTTTAAAAACTTCTCTTGGAACGGTTTTTTCTAAAACTTCTTCTGGCGTAAATATTAGGGCGTTGAATTCCGAACCTGTCGCTTCAACTATCTCATAATAGGCTTTCCAAAGGGTTTTTGAGTGATAAGTAGTGATTCCGTGAACCGTGGATAAAATTTCATGGAGGGGGAGGGTTGAAATGAAACCAGGCTTATTTTTATGGGTGAATTTTTGGGAGCGGTCTGCCAGTTGTTCAACTCTTTGCATGACGCCAATGGTCAGAGAACGACCGCATACAGGGCATTTATTATCTATTTTTAAAGCTTCGTCAGGAGAGAGGTTTACACCGCACTTTCTATGACCTGTGTAATGATATTTTCCTAAGTCTGGGTAGACTTCGATGGTTGCTGAAAGCTTATTTTTCCCTTCTGAACTCCGTTTTTTTAAAGCTTTTATCAGGGTTTCACAAGAGAGCTCTTCAAGTTCAAAAATGTTGGCTTCTCTTCCAAGGCGCCAAGGATTAGCCGAGTGAGCATCACTGTTCGAAACAAGGAGAAAATCATCAAGTTGACTAAGACGCCAATTCATCGGAGGATCGCTTGACAAACCTGTTTCCAAAGCATAGATGTGTTTTAATTGGTCTTCGTAACATTCAGCTATTGAGTTAAACCCGCTAAAAGCTCCGAAAAGAGAGTACCAAGGAGTCCAGATGTGAGCAGGCACTATAACGATGTTTGAAGATATTGACATAAGAATCTCTACGAGTTTTGCAGGGGAAATATGAAGGTCCGGCCTGCCATCAGCATCCATTTTACCAAACTTTGATAAAACTTTTGAAACTTCTTCTGCAGTCTTTAAATCAGGCATAATTATTAAATGATGGATCTGTTTCCTGTTCGACTTCCTCTTTTTACTTGAATCTTTCAACTCTTCTTTAGAGAAAATACAGTTTACCTCAGTGGTAGGTATAAAAAAGATGTTTTGATCGTTAACTTCACGTAGACTTTTTTTAGATAAGTAGAGACCATAATCTTTTGAAAAATCGAGACTTTTCTCCAGTTCTTCTCTCCAAGCCTTGTGGATAACGTCTCCGGTACCAATCAGGTTTAAACCCTTTAATTTACCGTTTCTATAAAGGTCATTTATTCTTATTTTTTGAGAAGTAGCTCGAGAATAAGGGGAATGAACGTGAAAATCAGCTATGACACGCATCATTAATGCCCTATTTTACTTTAAAATCTCTAAAAACACGCATTATTTATAAACATTAAGAACATGACACTATCTTAAAACATGTACAAGAAAAAAAAGTAATACGGGAGTTAGAGTTCGCTTATTTTTATTTTGTTGTTTTCGATTTCCATCAGCAACGATGATAGTTTTGTTAAGTTTCTACCAAAACTTTCGATCTTTGTCAAGTAATTGTTGCCTCTATCCTTTATGAGATAAAAGTTTAAAATCGTGTCTGCAAGATGCATAAGGGCTCGGTCACCGAACGGATTAAATATTATTTAGCTAATTTTATTTTAAGAACAAATTTGATTTCTTACTGTTTTTCACCTGTTAAGAGGTGTTTTAGCTTGAGTATTTATTACTGCCCTTTCTGCGGTTCTGCCATACGGGAGGGATATGATTTTTGCGAACATTGTGGTGCAGACCTTTCAAAAATAAGAAAAGAAAAAAAAGAACGTGAAAAGAAGTTTTTAGTTTGCCCATATTGCGGAAAAAAAGAGGAAGTTTTCGCAGAATATTGTTCAAATTGTGGCGCTGAATTGAGGGCTCTTGCAGCTGAAAAGTGGCATGAAGGCGTGGCTACTGGAAGAATAATAACGCGGAAAGGAGAGTCATCACTTTGCGGTTTCGGATGGATTTTGGGCCAGATAATCTTTATTCTGTTTATTCTAGTTTTGTTTTCTGTGATCGTATTTTTCCTTCCTTGGACTGTGCCACTGCTAGTATTGATTCTTATGTTAATAATTTTGGCACCTATTCTGTTTTTGATTTTCGCAGTCATAGCTGAATCGACTGGTAGAGCAAAACGCCGTAGAAAAACCGAAAAAAGAAGACAATATCCTTAAAGAAAGGAAAAATAACTAAACTCATCAGATGCAGATTAACAAAAAATAGAATGCGATTAGTAAACTAAAAAAAGAAAGGAGAAAAGAATAAGAAGGCTCCCAAAAACATTATTGAGAATTTTATTGGAATTAATGAAAAGATACTAATGACCTTTTTGCTTGGTGAAAGCAGATAAATGTTAGAGAAGTTAGAGCAAAGTGAAGATTCTCCGTTAGTGTATATAGGTTGGTTGATTATCAGTCTGATTTTTATCGGTTTTTTACAGTACNTAAACCCTCTTGAGGAGATATTATTCATAGTTATTATTTTTGGCATTATTTTCTGCTTTCTATACCTTTTATTTTTTTATGTTTATCGAAAAAATAAAGGAGAAAGAAGTTAAGCTAATGTTTATCTTTTTATAATTTTTTTGTTTTTAAAAAAGGGAGTTTTTGAGAGAGTATCAGGGTATTAACTGATATTGGTGGATTACGAGACCTATTATGAGGAGAAGACTTGTTAGTATATGTATTCCGATGGTCATTCCGCATGTTTTTTCTAAGATTTCGTGATCTTTGTATAGTTTTATATTTTGTATTGATTTTATTGCAATGGGTAACGTAAGAAGGGCAAGAAGTAGAGATAATGCCGATAAGAACAACGTGATAAGGATGATTGATATGTAAACTAGTAGTGTTAATAAAGTATAGATTTTTGCTGATTTTTCTGGGCCGATTTTTACTACCATGGTGTTTTTCCCCGCCTTTTTGTCTGCTTGATAATCGGGTAATTCGTTTATTAGGATCACTAGAAAAATAGTAATGCTCAATGGTATGGAGAGTATTTGGGGCTCAGCTGCAATAGAACTTGTTTGTACAATATACCCACAGGTTACACATAACCAGCCAAAACTTAAAGCTATGAAAAATTCTCCTACACCTTTATAACCAGTTTGTATGGGGCTTGCTGTATAAAATGCACCACTAAAAATGCCGAAAGTTGCAAGAGGAAGCAAGACCCAAGTTGTAATATATGATAAGTATATTGCTATTAAAAAAACTAAGGAGAAAGATATTAGGGATACTATAACGACTTTTTCGGGTGCTAATAATCCTTCAGGAAGAACTCTTGAACCCCCTGAAAATTTGTTAAAACTTGTGTTTAAAACATCCGCCCCGCTCTTATAATCATAGTATTCGTTTAAAAGATTTGTACCGAGGATTGTTAAGAAAACCCCCAATAAGCCTAAGGTTAACAATCTCCAGCTAAAAGCGTTTTCAAAAGACCAAGCGAATACACTCCCAACCAAGAATGGAAAAAGAGCTCCTGGAATAAAATTAGCACGACTCACTTTTAACCATATCACAAATCGAGATCTTAAAGTTAAAAACGGCGTTTGCATAAAGATCCAACCCACTATATGGATCAGTACAATCGGCATTTTGATTATCCGAAAAGTTCCTATTATATTACCACTTATTAGTGGTAATTTTGATTAAAGCCAAAAAGTGTAAAAACCTAGCCCTTTAAAAAGTTTCCCCATAAAAAAGTATGATTCTTGTCATACGAGCTAACTTCCTCCCACCGCTAAAGCAGTGAGATTCCCCTGTTGGTGAGCCGCTTCCCAACAAGCTTTTGGTTTATGCCTCTCTTTATCCAAGTCTTTCAAAGGGGTGTCTTTCAAGTGTTCCCAACTTGGAGAGAAACACGAGCCTAGTCAGCTGCTCGTTAGCGCTATCCCTTCTTCCGGCGTGGGTTTCACGCTTATCGCCGCATTGCGGATGCCTTTGCACCCTTTCGGGTGAATGCACAGCACCGAGGCCTATACTGATATTGTCCTCGTCTTACCCACCCTGCCACCATGCTGTGCGGCATGACCGTTCTTAAAAAAGAAAACAAACTATTTAAGCTATCGCATTCATCCAACGACCAAAGAAGCCGTTGGCTTTCTGCGACTTTAATGTAAATAGAATCTTAGAAAATCTTGTAGAGAAAAATAAGGGAAATAATAATATTATGAGAAGCTTATAACAAACTAAAAAATGTTGGTGCTCCTCATAAGAGGAACACGGAAAGAGGGAGTTTGCGGTCGGTTGATGGTTGTCCGAACTTTTTGATCGATAATGGATCGCTTAGTGATTGATTGTCACTGATCTGCTGAGTTTTAAAGGGTAAAGGTGTTGATGTGGGGTTAGGCGATTCAGCAATTTTTACTGGCGTTCCGCCAATTTTTAAATCAACTTGATAATCGCCGGCTGGAATAATGTAGTCTTGGAGTCTTTTTGCGAATTTTTTCACGAATTTAAAATGGAACTTCTTGAAGTAGATAACGGTGGTTAGGTAAGTTGGAGGAGCGGCTAAAACTAATACTAAGGTCATGAAGATGATGGCGTCAACGATGCCGAATATGTGGGTGGCTTTTATTATGAAAGCTAGAACTACTCCAAAGCTAGCTAGACCTTTTATGAACTCTTGTCCTTTTTCTCCCACGCTTATGATTTTATGGGTTTCTTCATCGAAAAGCAGCCATCCTGAGTCCGAAGTAAGCCAAATTACGGGGAAGAATGCGACTACTACGGGGGCGAATAAGATCACCCATAAAAACGCTCCACCCCAAACAAAAGCAACAGTTTCAAGCGTGATATCCCCCTCTGTTAAACCCAAAGTCTCCGAAGTAAGGGTCAACATTATGCTTAAAATCCCGAATATTGTGAGGGTAGGCATTCGGAACTTCTTCCAACCTTCTTCAAAGAAGGCTTCTTTCCACGTTAACTCCTTGGTATTAACAGCTTTATTCGAGAAAAACTCCCCTTTAACAACTCCCTCAAGGGTCTTCCTCTTCGGCACCATTATCCGTCTCACAAAAGGATACATGATCCTTATACCAATGGCTGAAGAAACCAAGAAGCCAACAATCCACCAAACAAAAACCCCTACAAGAGCTCTAAGAAGAAAACCGTTCAAAAGCACCATAATAACGATTGTTAACGTTTTCAGAAAATTTTTCACACGACTAGGTCGAACAAAATAATCTTCTTCACCCATTTCGTCACTCACCCTTTTTTAATCATACGAATCTGCTTACAACATTTACGCCAGTTTTGAAGCCGACCCCGATCCCCTATGCTTCTTATATTATATTATTATCATTATGACTAAAATAAAATATCGGAAGAAACAAAAAAGT
>JGI24422J19971_10000524_pt1 | contig 21498 bp, 12 predicted proteins | sample DeeMarSWOR152_54_FD_19971 | JGI IMG/M metagenome (IMG submission 19971) | reverse complement strand
CTCTCACTATGCAACAACGGACGCCGTCGATGCCAATTCTTCTATTTGGATAGAGCAGCAATGGGAAATTGCTCGTTTGAAACTCAAAAGCTCAGGTCTAAAAAAAGACTTTTTGCTCGTGCTTGATGAAATCCAAAAAATTCGTGGATGGACAGAAACCGTAAAAAAACTCTGGGATGAGGATACACTGAATAGAACTCCTTTAAAGGTGGGATTACTCGGTTCATCCCCACTTCTCATTCAGAAAGGTATCACTGAGACTCTTGCAGGTAGATTTGAACTTATACGGATTCCACATTGCTCCTATTCTGAAATGAATGAGGCATTCAATTTTGATCTGGATCAATATTTTTATTTCGGTGGCTACCCTGGTGCTGCTTCATTAATTAAAGATAATGAGCGATGGAAAAACTATATAAAGGATTCACTCATTGAGACCACCGTTTCAAGAGATGTTTTTATGATGTCTCGAGTTGATAAACCGCCGCTTTTAAAAAGGCTTTTTGAGATTGGCTGCCAATATTCAGGTCAGATCCTGTCTTTCAATAAAATGCTCGGACAACTGCAAGACGCAGGAAATACGACAACACTTGCTCATTATCTGGAACTCCTTTCTTCGGCTGGAATGCTTAGGGGATTACAAAAATACACGGCTCAGAAAACCAGACAAAAAGCCTCTAGTCCAAAGTTTCAAGTGCTTAATACTTCACTCATTACTGCCCAGACAGGAAAGCATTTCAAAGAAGCGAAATTAGATTTTAACCTTTGGGGTCGCCTTGCAGAATCTGCAGTCGGAGCACATCTTATCAATGAGTCCTTGAATACAGGTATAGAAATCTATTACTGGAGGGAGAGAAATAAAGAAGTCGATTTTATCGCCGAGCGAAGCGGCCAAATAGTTGCGATAGAAGTTAAAAGCGGAAAAAAGAGATTTGCCTTACCTGGAATTCAAGAGTTTTCCAAGAAATTTAAAACCCACAAAAAATTTCTTGTAGGTAAAGGTGGAATTGAATTCAAAGAATTCTTCGAGCTTTCTCCGGAAGATCTGTTTTAACAAAATCCACGTGCCCGTTCATCATCTATCTCCCTTTCAAGGCTTTTTTAAAATGATGTTCAATTCTTTTCTTGAATAGAAATCCTCATTTTCTGTTTTATTGGAAGGTTGGGAAAGATTATGACTAAATTGAACTCAACTTCAAAAAATTCTGACTTAAAACTAAGGTTTGGGCCTCTGCTGGACAGCCGGAACAGAAAATCCTACTCCTCAACAAAAGCATCTTTGAGGAGCTTGCTCTGGCGGCTAAAGGCAACGCGGGGGCTTCTGGTATTCTTCATCAATGAAATCTCCTGTGTCAGGAGCCGGGCGATGTACATGGTGTAGGTCGCTGCCCTCTGGGATTCTCTTTTGAAGAGGGGATGGTCACGGTTGATATAGACCACATTCCCCTCTGAGAAGCACTCAGGCCCTGATTCGCCGAAAAAATCGAGGCAGACAGAAACGCTGTCCGCGCCCAATCTCATCCTGCGGACAATGGCATTGGGGGTGATTTTTTTGACCAGCGGATGGCGCCGCTTCTTTCTTTTCGGCTTTGGGGGGATTTGAGGCTTATCTTCCTGCGGCTTGACCTCCAGACCTTCTAATCCTTTCTTCTTCGCCTCTCCTACAGCCGCTCCACCGCCTACTCCTCCCTCCTCACCATATGGGATGGGACCGAAAGGCGAGAGGTCCGGGTTCTGGGCCAGCGCCTTGTGGATTCTCTGGAGCGCTTCTTTCACCACCCGGCTGGCTTTTCTGTCTTCTCGCCGGTCAGCCTCCCTGCCCAGAGTTTTCCTGATGATGCCCATGACCTTCACCATGACTTTGAGGAATTCCTGGTACTCATCTGAATCAGCCACAAAATTGGAGCGGTCGCTGGTGACGGGCAGGAAATCGGCATTGATCTCCCCTTTTATCCTGGCTACGGCCTTCCCCCACGTTTCCATGCCAAAAAGCTCTCTTTTGACCGTGGCTCCTTTCACCTTGACCTCAACGCCCAAATCTTTTAAAGAGGCCATGGAGGTGGGAGTGATGATGATCTCTCCAGATACAGCGCCGTATTTGCATCCTTCCAGGATGGGAATTCTCTGGCCGACGATGCTCCTCGGATAAAGGCGGTGCTTATTCAGGAAGACGGCAAAATCCGGAGCCTTGAGAGGCACTCCTTCGATGATCTTTTTTTCAACCTCTTCCAGGTCGAATGATTTGGATAAGCCTGAGAGAATAACGGTCGTTCCGTCTCCCCTCTTCGGGTCCGGGACAAGGATCTCGCAGGGAATGTGCCACTCGTCCTTTGCCTCTTCCCATGCTTTTTTGTCAAAAATCACCCGGGCGGCAAAATCTCTATGCTGAGTGATGACTTCAAAGCGAGAGGCTGCGGCTAATGAGGCGAATTTTCCGATGCCGAACTGCCCGATCCGGACTCTTCCCAGCTTCGGGGAGCGGGAATGGAGCACTTTCTCATCCGAACCGACGAGAAAATACTGTTTTAATCCTTCATCGTCAAGGCCGGAACCGTTATCCTTGACCATGATTTGCTCAGGACCGATTTCCACATAGACTTCTGTGGCATCGGCATCATAGGCGTTGTTGATCAGCTCCCGGAGGAGCTCCACGCTTTCGGTGTAAAGCCGTTCACCGATGGAAACGATATGCCGTTTATCGACAGCGACCTGGAGGGTCTTCTTTTCTTTAACTTGCATGATTCTCTCACCTAATCAAGTGTTTGCTTTGTGTATAATATTATAGCCAAAAGCTCTGATATTCAAGACAACTTGTTATATTCCTACCGAAAATTTACAACAAAGAACTTATCTTCTAACTTCTCTCCAGGATACATGATTATTAGTATTCGAGCATGACAGGTCTGGAATCATTAATCGAACCCCCAGCCAAAAGTTACTGAGAAAACGACTGCACCAGCAGCGTCGTCATATGAGGAGGTGACTCGAAATATCCTCGGAAAATGCACTGAAAAAAAATTTCACGAGATGAAAACATTTTTTATTCGTCTGAGAANAATNTAATAAAAATCCGTCTATAACTTTAAAAGATAATGAAATATGGCACTCAAAAATTTACTTTTTCCTTGAATTNGTACTCCAAATTGAGTACAATTGTACTCATATTGGAGTACAAAATGAGAGAAGTCCTTTATATTGCAAAGTCAAAAATCAGACAAGATTTACTGGCTCTCTTTTTCACGAATCCGAATAAAAAATTTTATCTCAGAGAGCTTGAAAGAATTCTAGGATATTCTGCTGGGAGTATTCGCAGAGAGCTCTTAAAATTTCAAAAAGACGATTTATTCACAACTGAAAACGTCGCAAACCTGCTCTATTATTCTCTGAATATGGATCATCCTTTATATAACGAATTAAAAAGTATAGTCTTTAAAACCGTCGGAATCGAGGGAAGCCTAAAAAAAGAACTCTGCTCAATCAGCAAGATAAAAGCTGCCTTTATTTATGGATCATTTGCCTCAGACCAACATAAAGCCACAAGCGATATTGACATTATGATAATAGGTAATCCTGATCCCTCGTTGCTAAACGAAAGAATTGCCAGACTAGAGAATAAATTGAAAAGAGAAATAAATGCAACCGTATACTCCTGGCAGGAATATCAAGCTAAAAAGAAATCTAAAAGTGGATTCATCATGGATTTGCTGGAAAGGCCGAAAATAATGCTCATAGGTCATGAGGATGATTTATAAAGAATCAAAAAAACATTTAGTTAAGGAAGGCCTAATCAAGAAATGTCCTATAGACTATAAGTCCATATCTAATTTAATGAAACGCGCTTTCACTGATTTAGAAACCGCTGAAAGAAATATGAACCAGGATGATGAATGCGCCTATACATATGCCTACACTGCGATGCTGCGTTCAGGACTGGCGCTTATGTTAAGTCATGGTTTCAGGCCAGAAATAAAAGATAAACATTTGACAGTCGTAAGATTTGTGGCCTCTATCATTGGAGAAAAATATAGTAAAATCGTTAATAATTTTGATTTTATGAGAAGGAAAAGACACCGCTTTGTCTATGAACCAGATATCCCGTGTTCAAAAAAAGAAGCTCAAGATGCCTTGAAAATTGCGAGAAAATTAGTGAATGTTATCTCTGATTCAATAAAGAAAAAAAATCCTCAATTAAAACTGGATTTTCCTGATTAAATAACGCTCAAAAACATAATCTAATAAAAGAATATAATATTTTATGTCATTTCTGAGAAAATTTTCCCGTATCCTTCTAATCTCTTTTTAACACCTGCTTTTTTCATCATCGCCCAGAAAGTGGCTGTGTTGCTGGATATCACGGGAACCTTGAGCTCTTCTTCAAGACGGTTTATTACCTCGAGCGTCCTGAAATTCGTGCAGCTGATAAAAATTCCCTGCGTCTCGGGCACGATAACTTCCTTGGCCAGCTCATAGGCGGCGCTCGGCTCTTTGTTCCCCACTTCCCTATTCCGGACAATACCCAGCCCCTTTATCCTTAAAACCTCTTTTCCATTCTGCTCGAGGAACTTTCGTTCAAGCCCGTTTATCTCCTCAATATAAGGAGTGGCGACGCATATTTTCTCTATCTCCAGGGCATCCAGGACCTCGATTACCGCGTTTGAAGTGGCAACAGCCGGGATCCCGGTTTCATTCTCTATATTTTGCTCTATTTCCCCGGGATGGTCTCTTCCTTTGAACAGGCTTCCGGAAGTGCAGCCGTAGCCGATGATATCCACGCCTGCATCAGCCAGACGATTTGCCGCATCTAACAAGTGTTTTTCCATCTCCTCCAGAGCCTTGACAGTAATATCCTCGAGCCTCATCCTGGCGGTGTGGATCGTTGCCCATCCCCAGGCCATCTTCCAGTATTCCGCCTCCATCACCACATTCGAAGAAGGGACGATCAGACCGAATTTCATCTGCACACACTCACATCCTTTAAAATTTGAGTATAGATTACCATAAATCGGGGTCACTGTGTTTATCGCTCTGGATAAAAAAATAGCGCTTCGCCCTGATAAAAGTGCAACTACACATCCCCGCATGCATTTAATTTTAGACCAACTCACTGCAAAAAAAGGGAGCCGCTGAGATCCCCATGAACTTGTCCGTTCCACAGGCCTTTCTCCCCCTTTTTACACCCTTTTTGTTGACAATAGAATGCTAGTGATTTACTTTTTAAGATATTAGCAGCGATGCTCAAGGTTGAAACTCAAAATTATCTACTGAAACAAAGATGTCTAGGACCCAACCTATGATCCAAAGAATAAGCCGCTAAGGGAGAAAAAAACCTCATTGATGAACTCCCATCAATTTAAAACTTATCCCCAAGGGATCGCAGACAAAAAATCCATAATATAAAAAGGAGGGTATGACATGAAAAACTTAAACAGATTTTTCACCGCCATCTTCCTGGCTTTGCTCCTCATCCTCCCCTGCTCTTCCGTCGAGCAGGAGAAGACCATCCTGGAGCAGGCCCGGACAGCCTCTCTCGACCAGAAGCTTCCTATCGGCCCCCATGTCGAAGTCGGCGAATTCGAGAACGGCCTCCGCTTCTACATCCGCGTGAACAAGCGGCCGGAGAACCGGGCAGAGCTGCGCCTGGTGGTCAACGCCGGCTCAATCCTCGAAGACGACGACCAGCAGGGGCTGGCCCATTTTTGCGAGCACATGGCCTTTAACGGCACCAAAAACTTCGCCAAGCACAAGCTCATCGAGTTCATGGAGTCGATCGGGATGAGGTTCGGACCCGGCCTCAATGCTTACACCAGCTTTGACGAGACCGTCTACATGCTCACCGTCCCCACAGAATCCCCGGAAATCATGGAGACCGCCTTCCAGATCCTTGGCGACTGGTCCCAGGCGTTCCTTTTCGAGCCTGAAGAGATCGATAAAGAACGGGGCGTGATCATCGAGGAATGGCGGCTAGGCCGGGGCGCAGGAGCCAGGATGCGGGATAAGCAATTCCCCATCCTGTTCAAAGGCTCCCAGTATGCGGAACGCCTGCCGATCGGCAAAAAAGAGATTATCGAGAGCTTCAAACACAAAGTCCTGAAACGGTTTTACAAAGATTGGTACCGCCCTGACCTGATGGCCGTCATCGCCGTGGGAGATTTTGACAAGTCCGCCATCAAAGGGCTCATCGATAAGCACTTCCGCGCTCTGCCCAAGCGGAAAAAGGCGCGTTCCCGCCGCACCTTCCAGGTCCCCGACCATAAAGAGACTCTGTTCGCCATCGCCACCGATAAAGAAAACACCCGCGCCAGCGTGTCCGTCTATCACAAACTGCCGCTTCGGGAGCAGAATAGCGTAGGCGCTTACAGAGAAAGGATTGCTGAAGCCCTGTACAACCGGATGCTCAACCAGCGGTTCGACGAGCTGGCCCAGAAACCTGATCCCCCGTTCATTTATGCCTACTCCAGCCGGGGAATATTCATCCGGTCCAAAGAGATCTACGCGCTGAGCGCCAGCGTCAAGGAAGAGGGGATCGAACGCGGCCTGGAAGCACTGCTCACCGAATCGAAAAGAGTTTCCCGGTTCGGCTTCACCGAATCCGAGCTGGAGCGTCAAAAGCTGGAGGTCCTGCGCTGGATCGAACAGGCCTACACGGAAAGGGAAAAAACAGAGTCCTTCCAGTACGTCTCAGAGTACATCCGCAACTTCCTCCAGGGAGAACCCATCCCGGGCATCGAGTATGAGTTCGAGCTCTACAAACGTTTCGTGCCGGAGATTTCTTTGGAAGAAATCAACTCTCTGGGCAAAGAATGGCTGACCGAGCATAACCGGGTGATAATGGTCAGCGCCCCCGAAAAAGAGGAACTCGCAGTGCCTACAGAAGAAGAACTCCTGGCTGTTTTCGATGCCGTTGAAGAGAAAGAGATCGAAGCTTACGTGGATACCACGCTCGCCCAACCGCTTCTTCCGGAGATCCCGGAGCCTGGAGAGATCGCCGGAACAAAAGGCTTCGATGAATTCGGGATCACGGAATGGGAACTGTCGAACGGCGTCCATGTTGTCCTCAAACCCACCGATTTCAAAGCAGATGAGATAATCCTCCGGGCCGCCAGTCCGGGCGGGACATCACTGGCCAGCGACGAGGATTACATTCCGGCCCAGACAGCCGCTCAGGTCATAGCTTCCGGAGGACTGGGCGAGTTCAACGCCATCAACCTGGATAAATACCTCTCTGGTAAAATCGCCACGGTCAGGCCGTTCATCAGTGAGCTTGAAGAAGGACTGTACGGGAATGCCTCTCCCAAAGACCTGGAGACTTTGTTCCAGCTGGTCTATCTCACCTTTACAGCACCCAGAGCTGATGCTCAAATGTTCGAAGTGTTGAAGGACCAGGGGAAAACTTTCTACAAGAACCGGAGCGCAAGTCCGATGCTCTTCTTCCGCGACACTCTCACCTCGATAATCACCCAGAATCACCTTCGCGCCCGCCCGATGACCGTCGAGGATGTGGATGAGATGGACCTGGAAAAATCGTATGCCTTTTACAAGGACCGCTTTGCCGATGCCAGCGACTTCATCTTTATCATCGTCGGTTCTTTTGATTTGGAAACAATTAAGCCCCTGGTCGAACGCTACCTGGGAGCGCTTCCCTCAACAGGCCGGCAGGAGTCCTGGAAGGATGTGGGCATAGATTTTCCCCAGGGCATCACAGACAGAACAATCCACAAAGGTCTCGAACCCCAGAGCCAGATCAGTATCGTCTTCAACGGACCTTTCCAGTACGACCAGCTCCACCGCAACGCGATCAACGGGATGACCATGGTGCTTCAGACCAGGCTGCGCAAGATCATTCGGGAAGAGCTGGGAGGAACATACGGGGTAAGGATTTCTACTTCCTACGACAAATTTCCTGAACAGGAATACACGATCACCATCAATTTTGGAACAGACCCGGAACGTGTGGAAGACCTCTCCCAAGTGGTGTTTAGAGAGATAGAAAAATTGAAGACAGAGGGGGTAATTCCTGCTGAAGTCAATGACATCAAAAAGGCGTATTATAGGCAGTTCGAGACAGGCATCAAACAGAACTTCTGGCTGGCTATCCAGCTTTACTACAGGTATACACTTGACGAAGATCCCACAGGAATTTTTTCTTACGACAAGACACTCGAGGAGATCACTGCTGAGCTTCTCCAGAAAGCAGCCCAGACATACTTGAACACGGAAAACTACGTGAAGCTCATTCTTCTGCCTGAGAAAAAAGAGTTAGAGATGGTCTGCTGGCTTCTGCTGGAAACGGCTTCCCTGGCGTATTAGGAAAGAGGACCGGAAGCTAAACTCTGCGGCAGGGAAATAATTTATTTTGCGGTTCCCTCGACTAGCTCGTTATTTTGTCCGGGATCCTTTTATGTTGGGTGATACTTCAGATTTAGAAAAAATTTATCAATAGAAAGAGAACCTGCTAATCCGTTTTAAGTTTATAGTGGGGATATATTGACAGCAGAGTGTTTGATAACTCTCTTCACTCTCGCTATTTCAGTTTAAATTTTTTCTGCCGGGAAATGCTGCTCAGTCTTTGTCTTTTGGCTTCTTATTCGAGTCCGAGTTGTCACTGATAGTCGCAGAGCCGCTGTTATTGCCGCTGAGTTTGCCCGAATTGCTGATAGGCTGGCTTGAACTGGAACTCCCTCCAGATAAAATGTATTTAATCTGGTAATAGGTGAGAGAAATAACAAGGCCAGCGGTAGATATTACTGAAGACGAGACCGGGAAAGAATCTTGAGACGAAGACGATCCGCTATTTGAGGAGCTGGCTGCTGCGTGAGTAGCTTCAGGGATGGCTACGGTACAAAATGCTACACACACTAAAATAGCTATGTTTCTTGTGAAGGAGCGTTTCCTTTTACTGAACATAGCCTCCTCCTCGGATTCAGTTCCTCCTTTCCCTATTGTTTGGAGGCAATGCCTCCAAACGTTTTAGTCGTCAAAAAGCCCAAAAAATTGGAAAAAAAGCCCTGCCTTCAGTTTGGTTTTTTTCCTCGCTTCCCTCCGACTAATATAAATATAAGAAAATCATAGAGATATGTCAAGTCGATACGGCCGAAAATAGACTGAAGAGGAATACGAAAAATGGGTGCAAATCCTCCATTTTCCTCAAGAAAGGAAATATACTGTATACAATATAAAGCTACGGGCTTTTCTCCAATTTCTTTGGGATTTTTTTAGTCTAAAACCTTCGGTTCCGCTGAGTATATCATCCGATCGTTAGGCGAGATTTACAAAGGACGTTATTTGAGATAGTATATAAGTACATTCTTATATCTCTGCTAAGGAGGAGAGCTCAAAAAGATTTCGTTCATGACTGCTGATTTCAGAAGAAATTCATCAATGAACAGTTGCCTCAGACTCGCTGCCGCAGCATTCATCCTCTATTTCTTCTCCAGCCTGGCGCTTCTCTCCTATCCGTATGATTCGTCAGAATCGAATTCTGATCCAAAGCAAGATTTTTCCCAATATTTCAGTCAAGGAGAACAAGCCCGGGCCCAGGGGAAATATGAGGAATCCATAGAGCTGTTCAAGGAGGCGCTGGCCTCTGCCAGGAAAAATCAGGATCACCCGGCTGAAATGGAGGCGCTGGTCAAGATCGGCCTGCTCTACTGGAACACGGGCGAGCTTGAAGACTCTATTGACTTTTACGGAGATGCGCTCTCTGCCGCAGAAAAAGCAGCTCTCACAGAAAAAAAAGAAGAGATCGAAAAATGCATTCAAATCCACAACCTCTACCAGGATGGGAAGGAGTATTTTTCAGAGGGAAATCTCCGGGAGTCTATAGAAAGTTTTGAGAGAGCCATCGCCCTGGCAAAGGAAATACAAAGCCCGGAGCACGAAGTGAAATGCCTCCGGTTGCTGAGCATCAGGTATCTGGAACTGGATGATTTCGAAAGATACAAGTCTCTGAACGAATCAGCCTTGGAAATAGCCCGCCGCCTCAACCATGAAAAAGAGCAGGGAAGATGCCTGTTCAACATCGGCTACTATTACGGCGCCGTTGAAGATTACTCTCAAGCGCTCCAGCATTACGAAGAAGCCCTGAGAAAGGCCCGGATTGTAGAAGATTATGGAGATGAATCGGATTGTCTGACCAACATCAGTAATATCTACAGACGATTGGGAGACTTTGATAAAGCCCTTGAATACCTGAGGCAGGTTTTAAGGATCGACCGAGAGCTTCTCCCAGACGAAGCCTATGTCGCCATAGACCTGAACAGCATCGGGGTCACCTACCAAAAAAAGGCACTCCAGACAGGCAAGGACGAAGACCTGGATCGAGCCCTGGAAAACTACGAAGAAAGCCTCAGGATTGCAAGGAGGATCAAGGATGACGAAACAGAAATAGAGGCTTTGAACAATATAGGAATGGCTTATGTCGATTTAAAACGCTATCCTGAGGCTCTCGAGTACTTCAAGCAAGCCATGGCCAAAGCAGAAGAAAATCAGGATAAAGAAGAAACCGCCAACATCCTGGTCAATATCGGAATCGTTTATTCCAAACAAGAAAAATATGATCTCGCGGTGGAATCCCTCCAGAGAGCCCTGGATGCAGCCTCTCAAATCGGAAAAGAAAACACTCTCTGGGAGGCTCATTTCGAGATCGCCAATACCTACATGAGGCGTGGCGATTATCAAAAATCTCTGGAAAACTATGAAAGCTCGGTTGAGCACCTCGAGAAAATCCGGTCCAGGATCCAGCTGGAAGAGCTCAAGGCCAGCTACCTGGGCACGGATAAAAGGATTGAAACCTACCAGAACGTCGTCGACCTGCTCTACAAGCTTTCCAGGCTTGAGCCCGAAAAACTCTACTGTCAAGAAGCCTTCCATTTTCTGGAGAGAGCCAAAGCCAGGGCTTTTCTCGACAGATTGGAGGTCTCCAAGGTGAACATCGCCCGGGGAGTGGACAGGGAACTTCTCATCCAGGAAGAAGAGCTGATGAATGAAATATCTGCTCTCAATTCCGAGCTGTTCAAGCCCGGACTGAACGACCCAGAAAAACAGGATATCAGGGAAAAACTCAGACAGTCCGAGGACCGGCTGGAAGCATTGAAGAGGACAATACGAATCTCGAGCCCAGCCTACGCTAACCTTAAATATCCACAAATCATCTCTCTCGAGCAAGCGCAAAGGCAGCTGCTCGACTCAAAGACCGCTTTCCTTGAATACTCTTTAGGAGAAACAAGCTCCTATGCTTTTACCATCACCAGAAGTGGTTCCAAGATGTTCCCCCTTCCTCCAGCCAGGACAATCCGTTCCCAGGTGAGAGAATATCTGCAGGCCATAGCGGTNAAAGAGAACAAAGATTTCAGCCTCGGGCATGAGCTCTACAAAATCCTTGTCTTGCCTGGCCTGGATAGAAAAATNACAAAATTGGTCATTATCCCGGACGATATCCTCCATTATCTTCCGTTTGAGACACTTCTCAGCCGGGAGGAGGATAACAGCTGGCTGGTCAAGGACTACAAGATCGCCTATGCCCCGTCGATCTCTTCCCTGCGGGAGATCATCCAGCAGGAGGTAGCGAGAGAACATAAAAGGCAAAAAGACATCCTTGCCTTCGGTGATCCCTATTTCGGCCCTGAGGAAGAGGGAACAGAAGCAGAAGATACAGCAAAAACCGCCAGCGCGGCCGATTCTTCCCAGTTTCCCAGGCTTAAATTCAGCGGCCAGGAGATCGAGAAAATCGCAGCTCTTTTCAAGAAAGAAAATACCAGCCTCTTCAAAAGAAGAGAGGCCACCGAGGAACGGCTTAAAGCCCTCGATCTGGACGATTATAAAATACTCCACTTCGCCACTCACTGTATCATCGATGATACAAAACCGGATCGTTCCTCCATTGTTTTCTCAGTGGGCAGCGTCTCAAGCGAAGACGAGATCCTCCAGATGAGAGAGGTGTTCAATCTCAAACTGAACTCCGATCTGGTGACTCTTTCCGCCTGCCAGACAGGATTGGGCCAGCTCATCCGGGGAGAGGGAGTGGTTGGGTTGAGCCGGGCATTTTTCTACGCGGGCGCTTCTTCTGCGCTGATAAGCTTATGGGCGGTCCATGACCAGGCCACCTCTCAGTTCATGGAAAGATACTACTTCCACCTCCGGGCCTCACATTCGGTCATGGATGCTTTGCAGAAAACCAAGCTCGAGATGATCGACTCAGGAGTTTTATCCCATCCCTACTACTGGGCCGCGTTCATCGTCACCGGCAACACGGACAAGGTGATCTATCCTGCCACCGTAAAGAACGTGATCTTTCTTGTGGCAGTAATCGTTCTCGCGCTCGGCATAATATCTTTCTTTGTCTTCAAAAAAATATTTTAAGGCCGCTCCTTCCCTTCTCTAATCAGTGTCCTGTCTCGTCCAGCCAGGACCAGCCCTATTCTTTTTTCCGAGCCCTGTTGATAACACCTCTGGCCAGGCCTTTGAAAGCAAGAAAATGGAAAGGCTTGACCAGCGTCCAGTAGAGCCTTCCCGCCAGACCCCTGGGAAGGAAATAGGCTGTCTGGATCAAAGTCCTATCCCCTAACGAGAATTCCAGCCACGCTTTTCCCGGCAGTTTCATCTGGCTTAAAAGAAGAAGTCTCTTTCCCCTCTTGACATCAACCACCTTCCAGAAGTCGAGGCTGTCCCCTATTCTCAGTTCATCCCGGTCTCTCCGTCCTCTGTTCAGACCGGGCCCGCCAATGATCTTATCCATGAGACCTCTGAGCCTCCACAGCCAGTTGTACTTGAGCCATCCGGTCTCGCCTCCCAGGGATTGGATTGAATCGAACACGCTATCTGTCCGAATATTTTCAAATCCGTAGACTCTCTTGTCCGTTAAGACGGCTTTATCTATCCGGTCCAGGCCTTTGGTATCGCACGCCTCCCCGGCGCTGCTGTCACACCAGCGGCTGACGACCTGGCTGCTCTCGATCTCAGCCAGGGCGGCTTCCACGGCTTTCTCGTAGGAGAGAGGAGAAACGTTGGCGAAGTATTTCGCTGCGTTGTCGTTCTGGATGATGGTCTCCGATTTCAATCCCTCAGCTAATGCCTTGGCGATCCCATAGGAAACCGGGGTGAACATTATAAGCCAGTAGGAAGACAGTCTGGGGGACAGAACAGGGATAGGTATCACACGCCTGCGCAGTCCCATCACCCGGGCTGCCCGTTCCAGCATATCCTTGAAGCTCATCTGCTCAGAGCCGATGTCAACGATAAGATTGTCTTTGACTTCAATGTCTTTCGCCAGGAAGAGATAATCCAGGACGTCGCCCACAGCAATGGGCTGGGTTTTGGTCCGAACCCAACGCGGGGTGACCATCACAGGGAGCTTCTGGACGAGGTTGCGGATTAATTCGAAGCTGGCGCTTCCGGAACCGATGATGATCCCGGCCCTGAACCAAAGGGTTTGGATATCCCCGGGTCTGCGGCTGAGAATCTCTCCTGTCTCCAGGCGGCTCAACAGATGGCGGCTGGCGGTTTCCTTCCTGCCCAGCCCGCCCAGGTAGATGATCCGTCTGACCTTGGCCGCCACGCAGGCCTCCAGGAAATTATTGGCACTGAGCCGGTCGAGCTTCTCGAAATTCCCTTTGGCGCCCATGGAATGAATCAGATAATAGGCTGTTTCTATCCCCTGAAGAGCCTGGCGGAGAGAGTCCTTATCGAAGGTGCTGCCCTCGAACACCTCGGCTTTACTCCGGGTGGAGGCCCGCACTTTATCCGCATTCCGGACAAGCAGCCGCAGCCGGACATTTTTATCTTGAAGGAGTCTTTCTTTGAGCCTGCGGCCGATGTATCCGGTCGCGCCGGTCAACAGAACATTCATCATTTCCCTCGTTTCGGTTTTCTTCTCAATAAGGAATATGAAATGTACGGGAACCGTCTAAAAAAACCGAAGGGCGCCAAGCCATTATTCCCTATTGCTATCATAGAATTCCACCCCGAACAATGAATAAAGGTTTTTTATTCCTTCATTCATCCCTGCATCTCTAACCGGACCCGAAAAACTTGCTCCAATACCGTCAAAAGCGGACAGTTGCGCCTGCCACAAAGAAATGAAGAAGGGCGAAATTGTAGACCTCCTCCACGTCTGCGCCGCCTTCAATGATCCTGTAACCTGCTCTCAGGGTGAGGTTCTGATGGAGATGAAGCTGGAGAGCCAGGATAACATCCTCGGCCCGGCCTTCACCTCCGGGTGAAGCCAGAGCGTCTCCCTCGAAAAGCAGGCTGATCCTGTCCGATAACAGCCAGTTGAGATGGAAATTGAGGAGCGGAACAAACCCGACATTGGTCTTCTTCGAGCTCAGCCCGCCGCCCTCGACCCGGATGGCGGCATCCCTGATCTTGGCCGTGAACCCCACTCCCAGTGTCAACCGTTTTTTCCTCAAAAAATCATACCTATAGGTCAGCCGGTAAGAGTTGAAGCGGTAGACACCGCTCAGCGGTGTGTCAGCCGGGAAGGTTTCCTCAAAAAAAAGCACATCCTGGTTCACACTGCCTGAAGCGTTGAGGCTGAGCGGGGCCACAAAAACAAAGAGAGTGTGCCTTTGTCCGAACTGACGGCCAAAGCGAAAGCGGAAGAAAGCCGAAGAATCCGTCTGGAGGTCTTCGGAAAGGGAGAACTTCGTTCCTGTGTCGCCGGGTATGCGGACATTATTGTAGCCGCTGGAAACAAGCCCGGTCTCGAGGTCCAGAAACCACTTGGCCTCCGCTTTGGGGACAGCCAGGACAATAAAAATGAATACAATCGATAAAATCCCTAAAGTCTTCTTTTGTGTTCTGTTCATGACTTATCCTTTCTTTAACTTGATTCTATTCCAGACAGGTTGGGAAAAGCCCACTGCAATCTTTAGGCCTCCGATTTTCTCCAACCGAACAATCTGGAGAAAAAACTTGCGATGTCTTCCAGNATCTGATAGCTGACCGGAACCAGGATAAGGGTGATGAAGGTGGCAAAGACCACGCCAAAAGCCAGAGAAACGGCCATGGGAATCAGAAAACGCGCCTGAAGGCTCCGTTCCAGCAGCAAAGGTGTCAGGCCGGCAAAGGTAGTGACCGTGGTCAGGATGATGGGACGAAACCGGGCCTTTCCGGCTTCCCGAATGGCTTCCCTGACAGAGTGTCCCGATGCCCGCAGCCGGTTGATAAAGTCCACCAGCACCAGGCTGTCGTTGACCACGACGCCGGTCAGGGCCACGATCCCGAAAAAGGATAGAATCGTCAGGTTGATTCCCATGATGACATGTCCCCAGATCGCCCCCACGATCCCGAAGGGAATGACTCCCATAACAAGAAGCGGCTGGATATAGGACCTGAACGGTATAGCCAGCAGGGCATAGATGATCAACAAAGCAAGGAGAAACCCGATCCTCAGACTGCTGAGTGCTTCGCTCTGGTCACGCTGCTCGCCCTCCAACGAGTAGGTCACTCCAGGATAATCCGCGATCAAGGGCGGCAGCACATTGGCTGTGATATCCGCCAGCAGCTCGTTGGCGTTGGCCTGAGTTTCGTCCACTTCTGAGGTGACATTGATCGTCCGGCGCCTGTCGGTTCTCTGAATGGTAGAATAGCCACGCCCCAGAGACGCCTCGGCCGCTGCGGAAAAGGGAACAGCAATCCCGCCCGCAGTGCGGATCCGTTTGTTTTCTAGGTTTCCCAGGGATCGCCGCTCTTCGGCCGGATACCTGACCATAACTTTGATCTCATCGCGGCCGCGCTGAATCCGCTGCACTTCTTCGCCGTAGAAAGCCTGGCGCACCTGTCTTCCCAAGTCGGACAGGGTTAAACCGAAAGACTCTGCTACCGGAGTGATGTCCAGTTTGACCTCCTGTTTTCCGGTACGGAAAGAATCGGAGACATCATAGACGCCGGGATAATCCTTCAGCGTATTCTTTAATATTTCCGTGACTTCCCGAAGGGCCGAGTAATCCGAACTGGCCAGCTGGATGTTGATCGGAGCTCCCACTGTGAACAGCGAGCTGGCGAAATTCAGTTCCACCGCATCGGGAACAGGACCAGTCAGTTCCCGCCAGCGGTTGGCGACAGCCACGCTGCTCAGATTCCTCTCTTCAACCGGAATGAGCTCGATATTGACCTCTCCAAGATGAGAGCCCACAAAACCGCCTGCAGCCACGTTCGGCCCTTGAGGCTGGCTCCGGCTGGGCTGCTCGCCGATGGAAGTCAGCACATGGCGGATGATCGGACGCTCCAGGCCAAACTCTTCTTCCAGTTTGAGTGCTGACTCTTCAATTCTCTGGATGGCGCTTGCCGTGGCCTCGACTGGCGTTCCCAGCGGCATGGTCAGTTCAGCGATGACATTATCCGCATCGATCCTCGGGAAAAAGACAAACTTGATGAATCCGCCTCCAACCAGGCCGATCGTCAGGATAAACACGGCGATAAAGGCTGCCAGGGTCGCATAGCGCAGCTTCAAGCCCAGTTCCAGGCTGGGACTATAGACTTGGTTGATAAATTTCTGGAACAAATCATTGAATTTCGCCTGAAAACGGTCCCATAATCCCTGCCAGCCTCGGGGAGTCAGGTCCTTTCTCTTTTTCAGATGCGAGAGATGGGCGGGAAGGATAAAAAGAGCCTCGAAAAGCGAAAAAGCAAGGGTCAGGATGACGATGATGGGGATAAAGCGCATTATTTTTCCGATGACACCCTCGACCCAAAGAAGCGGCCAGAAAGCCGCGATGGTCGTCAGCACGGCAAATATAACCGGGACGGCTACTCCTTTGACGCCGTCAAGCGCTGCCCGGATACCGGTTTTTCCTCTCTCGTATTCCGTGTATATGTTCTCGCCGACAACGATGGCATCGTCCACCAGAATGCCGATGACGATAATAAAAGCAAAGGTGGAGATCATGCTGATCGAGACATCGAAAGCAGGCATCAGCCAGATCGCTCCCAGGAAGGAAAGAGGGATCCCCAGGGCCACCCAGAATGCCAGCCGGAGCCGCAAGAACAGGGCCAACAGGATAAAGACCAGTATGAACCCGGCGCGGCCGTTGGCAAATAACAGACTCAGGCGGCTTCTCAAAGCGCTCGAATCATCATTCCAGATGGTGAGCTGGATGCCTTCAGGCATTCCTTCCCGGGCTTCCCGGACATACTCTTTGACCTCCCGGGCAACCTTTATCGCGCTCTCGTCTCCCACGCGGAAGACCTGGATGAGAGCTGCGGGCCTGCCGTCAAAACGGGAATTCTGGTCTGTCTCGGCAAAACCGTCGATGACCTCAGCCACATCGCCCACTGTGACCCGCGTTCCGTCCGGACGGGTCCTCAGGATGATCTTTTCGAACTCCGGACCGAAATAAGCCTGGCCTTTGGTCCGGAGCAGTATCTCTCCTCCTTCGGTCTTGATGGAACCACCGGGCAGGTCCAGCGACGAACGGCGAACAGCCTGAGCAACCTCATCGAAAGTCAGGTCATAGCGGCGGAGAGCCTGTTCTGAGACCTCGATGGAAATTTCATAAGGCCTGACGCTGGTGACTTCCGCTTGCGTGATCCCCGGCAAAAGCAGGATCTCTTCGCGCATGCGCTCGGTCAAAACTTTCAGAGTTTTTTCATCCGTATCTCCGGAGATAGCCAGGCTGATGACCTGTCTGCGGTTCAACAGCTCCTGGATGACCGGCTTTTCTGTCTCCTCGGGGAAGGTGTCAATGGCATCGACCCTGGCTTTGACATCGTCAAGGAGCTGACGGACATCTGTTCCCGGCAGAAGTTCGAGAGTGACCGTGCCGATTCCTTCAGAGGCCCGGGAGGTGATTTTCTTGATCCCTTCCAGACTCTGGACTTCCTCCTCGATGCGCACACAGACAGCTTCCTCGACTTCCTCGGGTGCCGCTCCAAGGTAAGGGACAGAAATGCTGATCAGATCCGAAGCGACCTCGGGAAAGACTTCCTGTTTGACGCGGGGCAGGGTGAGCAGACCGCCGGCGATGATCACCAGCATCGCCAGATTAGAGGCGACTGGATTCTTGGCGAACCATTCCAGGATGCGATGCATCTTCAGCGGCCCTCCTCGCTCGAGGAATTCTGGGAGGTCTCGTCCACGACCCGGACTTTCATCCCGTCAACCACGGCTTCGAGCGGCGAGATACAGATCCTCTCCTCTTCTTTGAGGCCGGAGTCGATGATCACCGTATCGAAATCCGCCCTTAAAACATCGACAGAGCGGAAATGAAGCCTGTTCTCTTCGTCGATTACCAGGATCCTGTCCGTCCCGCGCAAAGCTCGACGAGGGAGAACGGCCACATTCTCGACCACGCGTCCCAAAATCTCGGCTTCAACGAACATCCCCACGGCCAGGGGCGGCCGTTCACTCCGCAGGTCCTGCCCGTAAGGATCTTTCACCCGGGCCACGAGAGTGATCATATGGCTTAAGGGATCGATTTCGCCTTCGACCCGGACGATCTTTCCTTTCCACTGGAAGACCTCTCCGGCATAGCCCGCAGTCAGGATCACATCGATATCCAAAGCCGCAGGATTTTGGCTGCGGTAGTCGAGACAGCAGTCCAGATAGCCTATCTCGTTATCCGGAACAGGCAGGCGGACCTCAGCATAATCGACCGCATAGATCGTTGCCAGAGGAGCGCCCGGACTCACATACTGTCCGACATCGACTTTCTTGACCCGCACCCTTCCATCGAAAGGAGCAATGAGCAGTGTTCGCTGGAGGTTCAGCTCCGCCTGATTCAAAGCAGCCTGGGCCGCCTCGTATGAAGCCCTGGCTTCGGCCAGCTGAGGGATGCGCAGCACCAGGGGATCGGGCTCCTCCTCTTTTGCTAACCTCTCCCATTCCTGGCGGGCTATGCTCGCCTCCCCTTCCTCCTGGGCCAGACGGAGCCTGGCCTGAGCCACCTGGGCTTTCAGGCGGGAGAGAGAATATTCATAATCTCGAGGGTCGACCTTGACCAGTGTGTCTCCTTTCTTAAAAAAGCCGCCAGGTGCAAACTGAGCTGCCACCTCCATGACCTGTCCGGCCACCTGAGAAACCAACTCGCTTTCAGTGCGAGGGCTGACTGTTCCCTGTGATTTCACTCTGAGCTGGTGATTCTGGAGATGAATCAAGCTGGAGCGGACCAGTGGCGCAGGAAAGGAAACCGCTTTTTTCTCGATTTTTGGCCGGGAGCGGATCATGATCACAGCGGGAATGATCCCGATCAATATGATCATAAACGGAAGACCGACTTTAAGCTTCTTGTTCATTTTATCTTGACTCCTTTTCCAGGTCGACTGGCTCATGAACAGTAGCTGCAAAATCTCCCCCGAGCGCCAGGTAAAGGTCGATCCGGTTATCCAGCCTTTGACGCCTGAGGCTCAAGAGCTGGCTTTGAGAGTCAAACGCCCGGCGCTGGGCTTCCAGGACCTCTATCAGGTCGGTCAGACCTCTGGCATACCGGTCCTGAGCCAGTCGTCGGGCGGCCATGGCCTGCTCAGCCGCATTCTCCACTGCTTCCTCCCTCTGTTCAAGATATTTTTCAGCAGCCAGGGAGGTCTCGACCTCGGCATAGGCGCTGAGGACTCTCTGGGCGTAAAGGGCGAGAGCCTCCTGTTCTCTGGCTTGAGCCAGTCTGACTCCGGCTCTGAGCCTTCCTCCTTGAAAGAGAGGCTGTATCAAATTGCCGATGAGATTCCAGACGGAATAATCCCCATCCAGGAGGTTACTGAGCTCATCACTGGACGTCCCGCCAGAGCCGGTGAGGCTGATGCGCGGGTAAAGAGCCCGGCGTGATTCGATCAGCCGGGCATAGGACGCGGCCAGCCTTTTTTCAGCCGCGATCAAATCAGGCCGCCGCTGGACGATATCCGCCGGCAAGCCGGCGGGAACAGGCTCGCTGATCGCCGGCAGGTTCTCGCTCAAAGTGATCCGGGATGCCGGGTACCGGCCAAGCAGGGTCTCGATCTGTCTTTTGATGCGCTGCAGCTGGTCCTGTCTCTGGGTCAGGACAGCCTCGGCCGTAGCCACGTTGGATTCGGATAAACGCACGTCCAGGGAAGGCCGCAGGCCACGCCTGTAACGGAGCCATACCTGATCATTGGTCTCTCTGTAGTTGCTGAGAGTGGCTTGGGCAAGCCTGACTTGAAGCTCAGCCTCCACTGCTGCATACCAGGCCTTGGCGGTCTGTCCTGCCAGCGAGAGTTGAAACCCGATAAGGTCTGCTTCGGAAGCTTGAAAATCAGCCACTGCTGCAGACCTGGCTGCCCGGAGCCGTCCCCAGAGATCAACCTCCCAGCTCACATCCAATGAGACGCCGAACAAACTTGATGTCGAGCTCGGAACCCCATCCCCGGTGCCTGGAAAAGGAAATCCCACAAAATTCCGTTTCTGCCGCACAGCGGAGAAACTTCCGCTGACTCCCGGGTAGAGATCCGCGCCTGCAATCCTGGCCAAGGAAGCCGCGGCATCCATCCGGGCTGCAGCAGCCTTCAAATCATAATTCTCACTCAAAACCCGGTCTATTACCGAGTTAAGCTGTGAGTCGTCAAACCGGGTCCACCACCGGGAGATATCCCCTTCAACCGACGCCTCTTCCGAGATCCAGGTCTGGGGAACATCCACAGCCAGGTCGGGCGGGCCTTTAAGCTTGGGGACACAGGACAGAGTCATCCCCACAATGAAAGAAAGTGTAAAAGCCAGCTTTAAATAATTCATCCGATCCCTCTTCTACCCAATGAGATTATTTTTAACATTATCTTAGCGCAAGCTAATAATTCTATCAATACTTACGGTCAGGTGGATGTGTTATTGCGGCAGAAAATCCTTGGAGCTGAATCCCCTTATCGATGCTTTTTATCCCACTCAGCGGTAGAACTCGATGCGCGAGACAGCGATATCCGCTTGAAAAGCTTTCTTCGCTCCGACGACAGCCAGCCGTTTAATTTTTTTCGGGCTAAAGGCACTTTTCAGACTCTCCGGGGTGAAACTGTCAAACGGGATCTCGACCATCTGCCACTGGGTTTCCGCATAAAAAGGAGCTTCATAATACTGCCAGGGCAGCCAGGTCTTGCCCGTCCGGAGATGGACGTAATAGGTCTCGCCGTTGCCCCAAACCCAGAGGCGAATGCCTTTGTACTGGCTGGCATCAAAAGCACGGCCGTTCTGCCTGAGCGGCAAAGCCACCTGGACGAACCCGCCTCTGTTCTCCAGCGATACATTGCCTCGCAGGTGAATGCAACGGCGCCCGTCGATGACTTCAAAGGCATAGGAAGCGGTGGATTCTCCTCCCATGACCCGGTCCGTGTACTGTTTCCACTCCGTCCCTATAGCTGACACTCCTCCATCGCGAGAAAAGTCATCGATCAAAAAATCAGATGGTGCTTCCATGATATTCTCCTCAGTCGATATCCTCTGGTGAGCGCTTCCTGTTGTAAAAATAAAAAGCAGCAAAAACGCGCTGAGCCAGACGACTCCCTTCCGTAAAGGAACAATCTTTCCAGCAATCTTATCCATTATCGATTCTCCAATCAGGATTG
>JGI24422J19971_10000523_pt1 | contig 21505 bp, 16 predicted proteins | sample DeeMarSWOR152_54_FD_19971 | JGI IMG/M metagenome (IMG submission 19971) | reverse complement strand
ATCGTAGGAATGGGTAGAACCATTCCCGCAGATACTATAACTATGCTGAGGACAAAAGCAAGAAGCGTCACCAGCATGCTTTTTTTCATCCACAAGATACTTTTTTTCATCAAGTTTTTCACCCATCTATGTAGTGTTGAGTAGTGTTGAGGACAATGTGCGTGCACACATTTAAAATTTGCTATAATCTCAAAACGATCATAAAAACTGAAAAGTAGATTACAGAACCGTTTTTACAGGACTCTGGCACTGCCCATATGCTCTATATTTGGTTTTTGTGGGTGCCTTGGCTGTAGGTGAAGTATGAGTAACATTCATGATCAAGCTGCCTTTAAGATTCGGAATAGTATAGTCTCCAACGTCAGGGGTATTCGGGTGATACTTTAGTGTACTATTAAATGTAGGGTCTTTGCCTACTTCTTCCATCGTTTCTGTTACTGCCCGTTTTATCGTTCGTTTATCTAGAATCAAGCTTTGAAGTAAATTGAGTGTTGCTTGATCAGTATGGTTTATGCTTACGAGCCCGTCCCAGCCTATGTAGACTTTGGCTCCTCTTTTCCTGAAGGCTTCAGCCAGATCAGTGTATGCCTCCCGCGCGCCCGCGCTCGCGTTTACTATATAGCCTAGCCCCTCGCATCCCATCATCACGATTATGGCGTTTTCAAATTTTCCCTTCATGCTTTTCTCGACAAACTTTGGAACTATTCCAAAGTACTCTTTGTCTTCTCCGGGGAAGAAAGCTCTCACAAGTCGGTCATCTTCTACGTCCTCAGGATAATTTTGCGCTGCTTCTGGGCTGTAGAGTTCAGAGGTGAAGAGTCCAATAAAGGGGGGGAGGATGATTTTGCCATTCTCTTTCATTATTGCTGAATGCACTCTTAGAATTATCAAACTAGTACCATATGAAGGAAGATTTCTGTAAAAGTCAACGGTGACTTCCTCATCTTTGTGATAGGCCCATGTTAATCCACCCTCTTCTAGGATGTTTGTGCATTCTTTGACGAAGGTTGGGTTGCGTTGCTCTGGGAAGAAGCTTAGATGGTCTACTATCGCTACTTTGGGCGGTGACGAATGCAGGAAGTAATAGGCGAGAAAACATGCGAGGATTAAAGCGACTGCAATAACTCCGTATACTAGCCTCTTCCTGCTTTTTCTCCGTTTCTTTCTTCTGCTCATAGCACAGTTATTCTCCGCTAGGGCTCTGGGGCTTTAATGTTCCCGTCTTAAAGTCTTGTTTCTGCGTTTAATTAAGATAATTGTTAAAGCTATAGCGGTTAGGAAAACGGAAGCAAAACCTATTCCCGGGGCTAAGCCGATTTTTGGCGCTAGCAAATTAGATTGGTCTATTGGGACAGCGTGGCCTCCTACGGGTGGAGGCAATCCAGTGATTGTGAATGTTCCAGTGATTATCTCTTGATTGTCTGCATCGTCCACTGCAATGAATGTGAAATCAACAGTTCCAACAGAAGGGTTTGGATGAATGGTGGCATATGTTCCGGTGCCGTACCATATTCTAACTATAATTAAGTCTAAGACATTAATTATTTCATCGTCATTAACGTCTGCGTCAGGGTCCCAATTTGCATCTCCTAGTTTAGAGCCTACAATAAGCATAACTTCGTAAGCATCAGCATCATTAACTCTACCATCTTTGTTTACATCAGGTGTCCACATTGAGTTTTTAGTCACACTTACAACGGGCAGGAGTTCGATCCCATAGGGAACAAGCGAATCGTAATATCTGATACTTGTTAAGCTTCCTTCTACTTCTTGAACGTAGGCATTGACCTCATTAAAATCGTTTATTCTCACGGTTAAACCGTCATATGGATAATTTGAAAGTATCTTTGGAGGCGTCGTATCTGAAACCTCACTTACAACCACTAAGATCGGGGAGGAAAGCAGTATTAAAAACGTAAGAGAGAAAACTAGAGCTAAGCTAAATCTTTTCAGAATCGTTTTCTCCTTTCTCTTTTAGTGAGCACATCTTTGCGCTTCCTTGCCCAAAACATCTTTCCTAGTAGCGTTACTGTTAGGGTTGCGATCAGGAGTAGAGGCATGGCTACGGCTAGTGGAAACTCAGATATCACCGTGACAGCGCCGTCATACCAGTTATGGAAAATAGGAAGTGCCATGGAGTTCTTGAGTTCCGTATCATAGAAGTGTAAAGTGCAGTCTCCAACCTCTGTGGCGGTGAAGTTGATCGTCACAAGAGTGGCGTTACCAGTGAATTCGCTCCCCGCTTGGATTATGCAGCCAACCCATACGTAACCGGCACTGTCGTATATTGGAGTCCATACGCCTCCAACCTCGGGCAGCCACTGGACAGCGATTGGAACGATTTGTGAACCCTTTATGACTTCTACCACGTCTAGGAGAGTTGTGTTGTAACTCAGCTTGAACGCAAAGGTTGCCATATCTGAGACGCCGGTTATGTTTACGTCGACCGGGACCCACTCGCCTAGTTCTGGAACATCGATTATCGTGGGATTCAGAGAGAAATAAGCCAGCTGTGCGCTCACACGTGATACGCCCAGTAGAGCAATGGCTGCGATGATGAATAGGACAATGGATACGCGTGATATGTTCTTTCCCATCGTATATAGCGAATACTTCATCGAATTTCACCTGAAACTAGGGTTCAGTTGGTTAGTTTATAAATTTTTTGCTAACTGCATTCTAAGTATTCGAAATTCCAACTGTGGCTGTAGACGCGTACGACTATCATTACGTCTGCGGTGTCGACTACGCTGTCGCCGTTCACGTCCGCCTTCGTTGCCCAACCCTCCCAACCTGGAATCTTGCTGTAGACGCGTATGACTATCATTACATCTGCGGTGTCGATTACTTCGTCGTCGTTGATGTCGGCTAAGATTTTGACTCCGAAGGTCGTGTTGGTGGTGACTTCTTGTCTTCCGTAGTGTGAGCTGGCGTATACCGTGTAGTTTCCGCTCATTCCCTCGGTGTCCAAAGGGTTTAGTTTAAAGCTTAGGTTGTAGTTTCCGTGGATTCCTGAACCGGACGCCCCTGACCCTTGACCGCCTACTTGGATTTGGAATGTTGCTGACTTTTCAGGGCAGTAGGGGACTCCGGATGCATGTGGCCAATTGGTGAAGGCGCTGGCGTACACTGTCCCATCTCCGACGGAGGCCGACATCGGAATGAGAATGGGTGCTATTAATATTTTATAGTGGATGCCCGGACTTACTGAGATTAGGGTTGACGGCACTCCGGGAATAGGACACATGTTTGCGTCGTAGGCGTTGACGGTTATTCTCACGTACTTCCATTCTGTGCCGTCGTTTCTCAAGGTCACAGTGAAATAGGCTACGGATCCTCTAAGGAAGCTATATTTAGGGTAACCTAAATTGTCGGATGGAAATACCTCAACTACCGTGATGTTTCCGGGTGGGGGTGATGGACCCGTCTGCACGGTTCTGGCAACCATCACATGAAGAGGATCTTGTACCTCTAGGGCCACTAACCCTTGATGAAGAAAGCCGTCTAGTGTTAGATTTCCGTAGATTGTAACGTTTTGCCCTTGATAGTAGCACGGTTTGTTCGTCGCTACAGTTATTTCTAGGACCACAAATTTGTAGTTGCCGTCTTCTACTTCATGATAAATGGGGTTTATGTCCCCATCTTTTAGTGCCGTGTCGTAGAGGTCTAAAGCGCATGATGCAGACGCTGCGTATGTGACGTTGAAGGTGATGGTCGCCAATGTTCCACTACCTGTGGCTGATACGCACGTACTAAGGACCCATACGTAGCCTTCGGATTCGTGTATTTCTGCTGTGAAGGTTGATTCAGGAGGGAAGGGTCCTTTAATGACTTCTGCGATGTCTAGGAGGGTTGTGTTGTAGGCCAGCTTGAATTCAAAAGCACTTAAATCAGTGACGTTGGCGAGATTTATGTTGATGGTGAAAACCTCGTCTGGTAATGTAGCGGTGTAGGTTGGGGGATCCACGAAAAGTTTGGGCTGGGTTTCAGCGTCCACTCCCACCATGACCATAGTGAGGATGAGTATGGCGATTATAAGCGTGCATGTATGTTTTTTCTTTTTCATACTGTTCTGTAACCTCGCTTATGTTTAGAGACGTGGGGGATTATAAACATTATATCACGGTCGTAATACGCCTGAATAGTGGGAAGTATAATAAAAAAAGAGGAGGGTTGGAAGTTTTTACCGTGTGCGTTTTATCCTTGCGTGCGTCGCTTACTATGCGCCGCTCCAAGTGATTTCGATGGGATCTACAACTATTTCTGGACAGTACGCAACTCCGCATAGGTGCGGAAGTGTGGTGAAGGCGCTGGCGTACACCTTTCCAAAGCCAACGTAAGCATATTGTGGGATAGGTATACAACCTACCTCGACAAAGGCGGTAGATGGATTGCAGTAAGCTGCTGGTTCCGTATTAGTAGCTACAACCAGTTGGCCAATTGGGACATCACATTCGTCGTAGATTACGACAACGAATGTCACAGGTCTTGGTATCCAAGAAATGCTCTTGTAGGTAATGTTTGCGGTCAGACAGGATTCTTCTCTAACGAATGCATCTGGGTATGGGGGAAATATGTCCATGTCACATAGGATTACTAGATAGCCGACGTCGAATTTCATTGTGTCTTCAATTGGTACTTCCTGTACTTTGGCTTTAGCCCATGCTTGCCATTTTCCAAACATTTGTCCTGTGCATGGAGTGGGTACTCTGAACCATATTTTGGCGATACCTGTCTTGTCTGTTTCACCAGTCCTAAAGGTGACACATTGGTTTACGAATTGCCACGTTGTATTATCAGGATTATATTCGCACCATGAGAGGTTATACATCCATCGTACTTCGAAAGCCACAAGAACATGATTCACTGGTGCTCCGTTGTAGGTTACTTCAGCGAACAACGTTATGTTGACGTCCGGACTCAAGGCATCGCAGGGTAAACCTTCTCCTTTTCCTACCTTGTCTTCGTCTGTATCTACACCACACCACCTGTTGGTACTGCTGTAAAGGTCAATTATAGGTCCAAGTTTTTCACGTTGATCACAATCTTTGGATTTGACATCCGAATCGCCGAAATCGTTGGTGGCGTTCAGGGTCACAGTTACGATTCCGACACCGGTGCACTCGAACTTTACGACTGGCTGATTGCCAACGTCTGTCCAAGATCCAGGGCCGGTAAGGCTCCAGTCATAGTTTGTGATTGTGGCACCTGTTCCGGCGTCGCCGGTCCAAGTACAAGTCACTATGTCATTTACGTATGCGGTGGAGGGCATATCGAAATCACAAGTTACCTCACCTGGAACTATCGCTGGCCGCGTGTAAATGTAGGTACCGTCAGTTGTAGTGTGCATAATAGGAGCTGCCATTGAGTTCTTGAGCTCTGTGTCATAGAGGTGTAGATCGCAGGTAACATTGAGGTCTGTGCCGACCACCCGATCTGGCGCAAAGGTGATGTGGAACTTGACTGTCGCAAGCGTGGTGCTACCAGTGTATTCGCTCCCCGCTTGGATTATGCAGCCAACCCATACGTAACCGGCACTGTCGTATATTGGAGTCCATACGCCTCCAACGTCGGGCAGCCATTGCTGAGCGATTGGAACGATATCTGGACCCTTTATGACGTCTACAGCGTCTAGGAGAGTTGTGTTGTAACTCAGCTTGAACGCAAAGGTTGCCATATCTGAGACGTCGGATACGTTTATTGGAACATAGAAATCTGTGGTACATGTTAGGTTTGCTGTGTTTACGATCGTCGCCTCATCGTCATCTACGTAAATAACAGTCGCTGACATCGCTGGGGGCACGAATATGACCATGCTGATGATGAGCATTGCAATTAGTGGCATGTGAACTATTTTCTTCAATTTCAAATTGCTTCTTCTCCTTTCTCTTTTCAGCGTATTTTATATTTCACAAGTCTATATTAAGAGTTTCCACTAATTTAAGTTTTCTGGAAACATCTTCTATCTTTTATATATGCTTCCGCCCCCAAGCCAAATTTATCCTAAAGTTTCATACTTTTCTTGGGAAAGAAGTCTTCGATGAAGCGAATTTTCTTGTAAAGACATTGGTAGAATGTTAAAAAAAGGGGAGGAGGTGATCTCCTGTTTTATGATGCTGCTGCTGTATTACTATGGAGGAAACGGAGGATTGTCGCATGGAGGAGCGCTGCCGTATGAGCGAATTGCTAACATAGTGTCTGCAGTGTCAAGTATGGGGAAATACATCATAGTGGGATATTGTTGCCAATAGTCATAATCAGATTCAGGGTTTATGTCGAAGACTGAAGTCACAATTAGTTTTGTTGGTGCTTCATAGTAGTTGTTAGCTGTATTCGTTTCTTCCGGAAGAGGTTGCACAGTTACGCTCATGTTGTACATACCTGGTTCGATGTTTGGAACAATCGGTGGAATTCCTCCTGTGTCCCATATAATACAGTATTCTCTGGTCTGTCCAGGCGCTAAGTATCCACCAGGCGTTGAGTAGACGAACGTGGGTTTTGGTCCTGTCGCATGCCTTATGGTCCCGTTGCCGAGTTTGTAGCCTCTCTCCATGTTAGCTTGGATGTGAACAACTAATTCGCTGACATCTCTGACGCCTACGTTCTTCAAGGTGAACTTTACGATAAGACGGTAGCCGTGTCTCACCCAAGTTGTCATTATTTCAAAGCTGAGGACAGCTACATCGTAAACATCAATTGTGACTGTGCCGTCTGTGAGTTCGTTGTCAACTGGTTCTTTGTCAGTGCCTTCGTTCCATGTCGTACTTACATTAGCGGTTATGGTGTACGTACCACTTGAAAAACCTGATGTGTCCCAATAGGTGGTTACGGTCGTAGAGGTTTGTGAAAGCAGAGAGAGACCGGTTGTCTCATCAATTTTGGTACCGTCAGCGTAAACTGTGAGATCGACGCCCGTTGCATCCAATGTTCCTTGATTCTCCACGTCGACGTCTATGATTACGATTCCGCCTTTAACTACCACAGGGTTGCGTACTCCAACATTAGTGACCTTCAAATCGAGGTCATACTTAACATGGACTTCGCCGTCGATGAACAGGTTGTCATGGGGGTCGGCGTCCACTGCATCTGTTTTTATTACTTCAGCGCTTATGGTCCACGCTTCCGATCGATATCCAGCTGTATTCCAAATGAAGGGTTGCACTGCAAATGCTCCTGGGTCCAGTGTCAGGCAATAAAATGCATCGATTTCAACCTCGTCTATGAGTACTATATCCGGGTCCTCTGCGTAGACATCTATGAAGTCGGCGTAAACCTTGACGACCATATGTTGCGGCTCGAAGCCTTGGTTGATGACAGTGACGTCGATGTTCACAATGCCACCTGGTGAAACCGTTGTCGGACTCACAGCAATGTTAGTTATGGCTACGTCGTGCAAACTGGCTTGTGCGGCTACAGAGCAGAAGAAACCGTCATTGTTCGGATAGTAAGTCGGTGTCCGTGTCGTGTCGAGTAGAACCGTGTTGTAGAGATCTAGTGCAGACACCCCATCCGCCATAACATCGAAAGTGACGCTACATAACAGTCCATTGCCTGAAGCAGATAGTCCAAGGCCCTGGAATGTGCAGCTGGCGGTTAGACTGCCCGCGGCCTGAGACTGAGGCAGTCCTGTGGCGGTGAAAACATTGAGGGGGCTAACATTATCAAACCATGTGCCCTCCGCGATACCCGTAACATTCAAAACGGAGGTATCCCACTTAAGATTGATCTCCCAAGCGTAGGTGGCAGGAGCATTGTTGATGAGTATGTCGACTGAGATGGCGCCGCCTACTGCCTCATAGATGTTGGTTGGGGGGGAGATTTCAAAGTATGTACCAGTGTCTGTTATGGCATTTCTTGGGTCCATCAGGCTGACGATTATGTCGGTGGAGACTTCATCCACGTTGCGGAAGAATGGTTCTCCTTCCAACAAAATCTGATCGCCTGGACTGAGCTTACCACCACCGTCCATATCAATGTGGCCGATTATCATTCGCTGGTTACTGAAGACTGGGTAAACCTCATGCCAAAGGGAGCCTACGGCATTTGGAACGTTTCCATAATATGATATCCATTGATCCCATGTGCCGTTAAAGTCGAGATACATGATGTCAAGTTTATGCTCAACTTTGATTGTAACGGTCACCCACTCAACGAGGTACCACGCCCACTTGTCGGTTTCTTCGTATTCTCGCAAAGCAATTTGTTCGCCAACATCAGCGTAATCATTCCCACTAGGATATCCTGAATCTACCAAGTTTTCAAGGATATATTGATGGCAAAGTTGAGATTCGGGGTAAAGACAATGCCAGTAGCTACCCACCATCGCTGGTTCGATTAAATCACCAAAGTCGGGGTCGTACATATGAAGGTGCTTGCACTCTGACAACAGTTTGCCATCAGGGAACACTTCGGGCAGATTACCCATGTCCGCAAGAGATGTCTGCATAAAGTATGGCAATATCAACACAGTAATTACTAGGAAAACACTTACCACTGCTAAGACTTTTTTGCTTTTCATTCTTTATTCTCCTTTCTACTTTTCAGCAAGTAATAGGTAACACCAGCCACGTTTAAAAGTCTTATGGAAAAATTTACCATACAGAAAACATTAAACTCTTCATTAAACAATATACCAAATCCGCTAAAAAAATGTCCATGCTAAACAACACGTGCGTTGACAACTCCAAACGTTTAGCTCTAACTAACTTTATAAAATGAAAACGTGTTAGTTATAGTTACGACAAAAACGGTCTAAGGATTAAGGACTGATCCAGATGCACAAGAAAAAAATTCTGTTAATCCTTGTGTCCTCCTTACTTCTCTTATCAATAACCCTGCACACGCCAATCGGCTCACAACTCCATCTACAAATCATAAAACCTGTTAAGGCAGATTCAAAAACAATCATAGTGCCAACGAACTACACCGAAATTCAGGAGGCAATTAACGCGGCAGAGCCAGGAGATACAATATACGTGTACAACGGAACATACTACGAACATGTGGTTGTGAACAAAACGGTTACCTTAATCGGAGAGAACAAAAGTACAACAATCATTGATGGTGAAGGAATAGGGATAGTTATTCGCAGTAACACATCTAACGTTGAAATTAGAGGATTCACAATACAAAATGGAGGAGTTTCTATGGAAAGCGGAATGATCATAGGAAGCTGCATCAACAACACAATTCGTGACAACATAATAAGAAACAACGCTTACGGTTTAACGCTAATTGGATCTAATGACTGCAATATTACTAACAATCTGGTAATGAATTGCTCTTGGGCAGGTATCCAGATCAAAGACAGCAGCAATAACAATATTCATGAAAATACTATGGTAAAGAATTCTGGGGGTGTCTGGATTACTTCTTCGTCTTCGCTTAATAATACGCTCTACCATAACAATTTTATCGATAACCTATACCAAGCCCAGTCCTTCGCGCCCACAACTAAGTGGGACAACGGTACTGAAGGTAACTACTGGAGCGACTACACGGGCGAAGACTTGAATATCGACGGTATAGGAGACACCAGTATCCCTCATCTCGGACTAGACAACTATCCGCTTATGAAACCGTTTGGAGACATAACAGTTCCAGTGGCTGACGCTGGTCCAAATCAAACAATCTTTCAGGGAATGACCGTAACTTTCGACGGCAGCGGATCCCATGATGACGTAGGTATCAAAAGCTACGTATGGACCTTCATAGACGTTGCGCCAAAAAACTTAACGGATGTACACCCTACATACAGATTCAAAAACGTCGGAAACTTCACTGTAACTTTGAACGTCACAGACTACTCTGGCAAATGGAACACAGATACGATGTGGATAGACGTCTCAGAGGACAATACCCAACCATTCATAGGCAGTCTTTATCAGGAGCCATTGGAGCCGAACGACGGTGAGAACGTAACCATCTCAGTAAACGTGACCGATGGAGAGAGCGGAGTGTACAACGTAACTCTTTCGTACAGGACAAACGAAGGGGCTAATTGGACGGACACGCTGATGATTAACTTGACGGGAGACGCTTACGTTGGGAAAATTCCTGGACTATCAAACGGAACCCATGTATGCTACAAGATAACCGCCTATGACAACGCTGGAAATTTTGTCGTTGACGATAATGCCACGCAGTATTACGTATACACTGTTATCCCAGAGTTTCCTGCAGCCACATTAATGCTACTTCTCATCATTTTCACGCTGTTTGCAGTAATCCCAAGGCTTATTAACAGCAAACTACAATAAGAGCGGCCAAAAACTCCTTGTTGGAGTTAAAATCAGTTTTTCTCTTGATTTTTAGTCGCTTTCTTCCTCTTCTCCAAGAAGTGATGAGTACCTGCGCGCGTATGCAACGGCAACGAAAAACATGACAAAGCTTAAATGTGAAGGTTACGACTCTTTTTGTTCTAGGATTTAATGGAAAGGTGATATAAAAAATGGGTAGAGTAATAGATGGCTACAAACAATTCGTTGAACTGGCTAACAAAAGTGATGAAGCAAAGGGACTAATGACAGGATGGGACAGAGTAATACAGTTCATCGTAGATGGAGAAGACGACTTCTACCTCACAATTAAGGGAGGCCAAGTTTCTCTCACCGTAGGAGTACACGAATCACCCAATGTAACACTGAAAGGCCCAGAGGAAATTATGCACAAGATGGTGACCCGAGAACTTGATGCAACAAGGGCATACTTTGCCAAGCAATATACCATAGAAGGCTCCATGAGCGACGCTATGAAATTTGGACGTTTAGGCGCGGCAGCCGCCAAAGCACAGTAATAAGCATAGTAGCCAAAAACATACGAGAACCAAATTCAGGGTTTATCCCTACCTTCTTTTTAGGTTAGAGTCTTATTTGCTCTACAAAATCCTTCTCTCTTAAGGATCATTTAGGTTAAAATAGAACTAACCGCAGACGAGGAGCCAAGGGAATAGCGCACGCAATCTTTGCAAAAAGGATTAATGTTGGACGCACTTAAGCTGTTTAACCAATTTGTAAAATATTTAACAAAGAATGCATTAGATTTATCTTACAGTCCAAACTATCTATGAAGTGTCCAACATTGAACAACTCAAAGTCTGAAGTTAATTTTTGGAAACTCTTGCGTACCTTTGAGAATAAGGTCAGGGTAGAAATAGTGAAGTTACTGTTGAAATTTGAGATGATATCCTTGTCAGACATCGCCAGAAGATTAGAAGACGAATCAGGACGGAGAATGACACTTCCTGGACTGCTTAAACACATAAAAATACTAGAAGACGCTGGAATAGTACAGAAAGAGTCTGGTGCTTTCTTGCCAACACCAGATGCAAGGAAAACCATCTACTTATTGGAAGGAAAAGAAAGAGTTAAAAAAATCTTGGAACAACTAGAGAGCAACGTAGGAAATCTATTGCTAGCTGGAGCATTATTCAGCGAAACAGCTAAATTGGCGCGAAAAATTCAAGGAACAAGACGTAAACTCGCCAAAGAAGAAAGAAAACGTCTTGAATTTCTACTTGACCAATGCGAATCAGAAAGAGTTTACAACCATTTAACAGACGATGAGAAGAAAAAAGTAAAACTTTGGAGAATGATGATGACGTTTCTGGAAGGATAGCAACCAAATCCTCACAACTTTGATCGCTCTCTGATTATTTCATCGATAAAACGAACGACATCCTTCTTTTCAGGATCTGGAAGTTTACCAAGAAGCATATCCGCTACTTCATCCATGCTTCTTGTGAATTCATTTTCCCGAAATTTCTGGTATGCCAAAAAAGCTTTATGAGATCCTACTCCCCCGTAAGACTTCAAAACTTTCGGGTCTTCTTTTATCTGCGCTAAACAAGGAATTTCAAGGAGGTCTTCAAGGTCTTTAATGAAGCCTTTGGTGAACTTCTCAGGAGTCTTTATCCTGTTTAATACAAAGCCAAGCGGGACGCATTTGAGGAAATACCTACCCAACCGAATCGTGTCTATAGCTGATTCAACGCATAAAACAAACTCATCTTCTGTTAGAATAAGAATGGAATATTCGCAGATACCCAACGATAAAAATGCGGCTTCGCCTAGAGGAAACGGGACGTCAATAAACATAAAATCTGCCTTCAAATTCATAAGCTTCTTTGCAAAATCGATCGGGTCTATTTCAAAATAGCTTTGTAGAGAAACACCTGATGGTATCAGGAACAGATTTTCAAACTCTGTGGGATACGTTGCTTTCTCGATTTTCATATTTTTTCTTACAACTTCGTCAAGCTTGAAACCTTTGGAAGGTATGTCGACTCCGAGGATCACTCGTAGAGGGTGATTTGGGTCTCCCTCAACCAGAATCACTTTCTTGCCTTTCTCGGCTAAAGCAGCACCAACGTTGGCCGTAATGAGGGACTTCCCCACGCCACCTTTTGAGACAGCAAAAGTTATAGATTTCACGGCGCATCGAAGAGTTCTTTCGGTAACGACTTAAAATGTAGGTGCATTCTTAACTAATGGGTTAAAGATGTAAATGATAGCTAATTCTTAACTTCTTTTTCAACGCCTAATTTTTTAATGAGGTCTTCGAAAGTTTTAGCAGACTTGATCTTTATCCCGTATTTCTTCTCGAATTTCTCGATCTTTTCTTTGCGTTCAACGATGTCTTTTATGAAGCGTGTCCGCGCGCGTTCCGGGTGACTGACTGGAAAACTTCCTAGCTCATGTTCATATGCTTGGATAACTTTCTTCTGTTTGTTGAACATTCTATAGTATTTGATGCTGATTAAAAGCAGAATAACTGTGATCACAGTTAATCCGAGTATTGCCCATTGGGACAATACAAGTTGTTCTGGGTAGGGCATGTGCATTATTGTCACTTCATGTTCTGATGGGGCATATGTGAAATATAGCCATGTATGGGTTCCGTTCGTATAAACTGTTTTGAAGTATAGAGGTGGGTTATAGTTGACTGTGATTGTGTGTGGAGGCCCAATTAAGGCGTTAGGAATGCAGATGCGGCAGAAACTCTTGCCTTTGGTGCCATTCGCTTTGAAACTTAGTGTGTTAGTTCTGTTACGCGAGTTATATTGGAAGTTTGAGATTGTGGAATTGCAAACAGCACCAATTTTGTAGGACTGGTTTTCTTTCGTGATGTTGAACTGTAGAAACATAGCCATCAAAGGATAGTTATCTTGGTTGTTTTCGTCAATATGATATTGTGTGTCGCCGATTCCATCCCAATTCGGGTCAGTACCATCGTAGTCGCTCCAATAGTTGCCCTCAGCACCGTTGTCCCAAGAATTTACCGAATCAATGCTACTACTTGGTGGTTCAGTGTTGTTGATGAAGTTGTTGTGAAAAATTACGTTACTGCTAGAAGAGCTGAGGTAGATTCCATATTGGTTGTTGTTTGAGACGGTGTTACCAGTAAGGATGTTGTCGCGGGAATAACTGAGGTATGTTCCGTACGAGTTGTTTGAAAACGTGTTACCAGTGAGGATGTTACTGTCAGAATCTCCGATGTGGATTCCGTAGTTGTTGTTTGAGGCGACGTTACCAGTAAACATGTTATTGCCAGAATGGTACAGGAGGATTCCATCATCGTTGTTTGAGGAAACGGCGTTACCAGTAAGGATGTTATGGCCGGAACCGTCGAGGTAGATTCCATATTGGTTGTTGTTTGAGACGGTGTTACCAGTAAGGATGTTGTCGCGGGAATAGAAGAAGTATGTTCCATACGAGTTGTTTGAAAACGTGTTACCAGTAAAGGTGTTATTGCTGGAATAGAATAGGTAGGTTCCGTAGTGGTTTTTTGAGGCGACGTTACCAGTAAACATGTTATTGCCAAGATAGCTGAGGAAGATTCCATACGAGTTGTTTGAAAACTTGTTACCAGTGATAGTGTTGTCGCTGGAACTCCAGAGGTAGATTCCGTAGTGGTTTTTTGAGGCGACGTTACCAGTAAACATGTTATTGTTAGAAGAGCTGAGGAAGATTCCATACGAGTTGTTTGAAAACTTGTTACCAGTGATAGTGTTGTCGCTGGAATACCAGAACCAGATCCCTAACTCACCGTTTCGTATGGTGAAGTTGCTGAGGGCGAAGTTATTGGTCATTATATAAAATACGGTTCCACTCCCACTTCCATCAATAATTGTAGTGCTTCTGTTTTCACCCACAAGTGACACTATCTTATTTACAACCACATTTTCATAGTATGTTCCGGTTCTAACGAAAATGGTTTCTCCTTCCTTCGCTTCATTTATGGCTTCTTGGATGGTTGTATAGTTGTCTGGAACCCAAATAGTGTTAGAGCTTGCAACGACAGATTTGGAATAACCGTTTGGTGCCTTGTTAAAACTTGAATGTATTAGGGCTGAGTTGAACCACGTAGATAAAAGCGCAAGAACAATAACTGTTAAAATGATGTTTCTGTTCATTTCAACATCATATCACATAGATAGTAGTCGAGTTATTTATCGTTTCTCAATGGCAAATAGATTGAATGTAAACAAAACAGAAAATGTGATTTTTTTCCTTTCTCTCTTCCTTTATTAACGTTTACTTAGTTGGTTAAAATTTGCTATTTGGTTAAATTTTTGCTATGCAAGATTTTTCCATAATGCTTTTAAATGCTGTTGGGTTCATTTATTACCGCTGAAAAGTAGAAAGGAGAAATAAAAATGAAGCTGAAAGTATTTGCAGGATTTACATTGACGCTGTTTCTGTTAATCACTGTGTTCAGTGCTATTCCAGTGAAATCAGATCCGGGAACTATTAAGATAGGCGTTATTGGGCCTATGCCATGGATACAGGGTCAAGGAATGAAGGAAGGGACTGAAATTGCATTGGATATGCTCGATGGCGTATTTGATGGGGTCGATGGAACAATACTCGGGCAAGAAGTTGAATTGGTGTTTGCAGATACGCTTAGGGGTAAGCCGGATCCAGACGCTGAAACAGGAAGGGCTGCAGCTCTGGAGCTCATGGCTGCTGGCTGTGACTTTGTTATAGGAGGCTTTAGAACAGAGGCTCTTTTGTCGGCGCGTGAAGTGGTCATGGACTATAAGAAAATATGGACAATCGCTGGTGCAGCTACTAACGAATTGATTGATTGTGCTAATAGATACAATTATCCTCTTGTTACGCCACCGAATCCCTGTGGCGCTTGTGTGAGATGCGACTATGCCAGATACAAATACATGTTTAGAGCCACACCAATCAACTCAACTGTACTTGTCACGTCGATAGCCACTCACCTACAGAAGGAACTCTTGGGATACTGGCTGTGGGTTGGCTATACCCTCGGAGATTGTATGGGATATCCAGCCTATTATACAGACACAGATGCCAGCTATAACGTCACCGCCGGTGACACAAGAGCCACCCCAGTATGCAAGTGTGCGGACGGTTCAGGTACGTTCCTTATGCCCGGAATCGTGGCGCCAGGTGACTGCGATATAGGTGCTCCTCTAATGAAAGTACCGGTGTATGGGAAGCTGACGAAGCTATATGGCAGAGACCTTGGGCAGACCTATAATGATGGTATTGGCCATACTTACCCCGTTATGCAGGTGCAGGTTGCTGTTATTACGGAAGCCCTTGTGTGGGCAGACGTAATAGACTTAATGCTCTCGTATTCAGCAATTTATCCAGCGATAATGGGACCGTTCGCCCACGTTAACTACCATGCTCGAATAAGCCCCGTAGCAACCGACGTCAGCGGAGAAATAGCAGGCGCTCTAGCCCAGAATTGCCACGTCATTATTCATGTAATTTCAGGGCCAGCCGGCCGCGCCTTCGCCAGTCAATGGAAGGACGCGTCTGGAGACGGTGTCGGACAACTTCGCGCCATCGCCATCGGCATAGATGTGCCAGGCCAAGAGATTCCAGCGCACTGGGATTTGACGACCGGCAAAGCCGAAACCGAAGCCTTCCTCGTAACCAGTGGACAGAGAACCCCACTAACCCCCGGAGTCGTGAACTTCTACGACCAAACCGTGAGTCGCTACGGACACGCCCCCATATACACTTCATACGGTTCATACGACGCGTTAATCGGGTTGAAAAAGAGACTTGAAACCGATGTGGACTCTTGGGCGAGCCTAGGATACACGGCTGCCGATCTGGCAGATCAGGCTAAGTACGACGATATAGTACCTGTACTTGAAGGTCTGTATAGACCTGACGCCCTCGTTGGCAAATTCAAATACACAGAGCACCATGATGTCCTCAGCACCCAATTGGATGAAAATTGGGGCGACGCTTCGGCACCGGGCTACGTAAGAGCTCTTCAAGGCCAGTGGCAGAAGGATCCCCTTACAGGAGAAGGAAGACTAGAGATCGTATACCCCTATGCAGGATGGGCTGCAACATTCGCGAAAAAATTCATTATCCCAGAATATATGTATGAAAGTACCACGGGCGTGCCACTAGGGGAAGTCGACCTTAACGTGGATGGAACAGTTGACGTCACAGGAGACGTAGCACAAGTACAAGCAGCATACCTAGCTGTAGCTGGTGACTCCGCATGGAATCGGGTGTGTGACATGGACGGCAACTACCTTATCGACGTCAAGGACGTCGCTAGGGTAGCATGGGACATAGGCGAAACTCAAACACTTCCTCTTCCAGACTAGCACCTCCTAAAGGAGGCAGCTTCCTCCCTTTTTTTTCTAAACACCAACCGATTTATCAAGGTCGAAAGACTTATATTGTCAATCTCCAAATTCGATTTTCAACTCAAACATCACAAAATGCTCCTGAGTCTTGGTGAAAAAAATGATTGAAAACATCATAATACTTGGCCTAATATCATCAGCAGTGTATGCCCTACTATCCATAGGGTTTACTTTAGTTTATGGGGTAGCGAATGTGATAAATATGGCCCATGGTGTGCTTTTCATGCTTGGAGCATACATGTTTTATTTCTTTGGGCCTTTAGGCTTTTTCGAATTAGACCTAATTGTAGCCCTAATTCTCGCTATAATTGTCGTAGGTATCGCGGGTGCCACTATTTACAGATTAATGATACACCCTGTGGTAGAGGACGCACTCGCTTCAATAGTGGTCACTCTTGGTGCAGCCATGATCGTTCAGCAAATAATATACATAGTATTCGGCGGAGCGCATCGTGCTGTTCCCCCATTTACATCTGGATCAATAATTATCTTAGGCGTGCCTGTGACATACTCAAAACTTATAGCACTTGGAGTCTCGTTGGCTCTCATCGCCATCACAGCGATATTCATCGCAAAAGCAAAAATTGGAAAAGCGATGAGAGCCGTATCTCAAGATCGTGAGGTGGCAATGCTAATGGGGATCAACACTACAAGGCTATACATTTTAACAATGGCCATGTCCGCATCGTTAGCCTCGATAGCCGGCATATTTATCGCCAGTTCTACCACTCAAGTAGCAGAACCACACATGTGGTTACATCCGCTAGGCATGGCCTTTGCCATTGTTATTCTCGGCGGTCTAGGCAGCATCAAAGGAACCGTAATTGGAGCCTTCATCGTTGGATACGCTGAAACCGCTGTAACTACTTTAATTCCGGGAGGAAGCTTTCTTAGAGGTGCAGTTGCCCTAGCTATTATGGTGGCGGTCCTGTTACTTAGACCAAAAGGGTTATTTGGAAAGCGTATAGAACTCGAGGAGTGAAAATTAAAATGGTAACAACTTACCTTAGGAGAGCTTATTCGAGCTTTGCTACGCACGTCTTTGACAGCCCCCCCAGACTACTATCCCTTCTATTCCTTGTGCTCATTGCATGCTTTCCTATTCTACTTAAAGCAGGGCCATCTAGCGCATATATTCTAGCTGTGCTAACCACCGCAAACATACTGGCAATATTTGCGTCCAGTTGGGATATTCTTGTAGGTCGCTGTGGACAAATAAGTCTTGGTCATGCTCTTTTCTTCGGAGTCGGAGCTTATACTTCAGCCCTATTAATCAGATATGTTGGGTTTCCCCTATGGGTGTCAATACCAGCAGGCGTGCTTGTTGGCACTCTACTCGCCGTGCCTTTAGGCTTTCCTGCCCTAAGGGTGAAGGGGCCTTACTTAGCGTTGGTAACTATGGCCCTCCCTATGATCGCCACAGGCATAGTTTACTATTTTCGCGATTGGACTGGGGGCGAGCATGGCTTGATGGTTCCCCGCTTTTTCCCCTTCCTAGAATTATACCAACAACAATTAGCAGAATGCTACTTGACTTTGATCCTTCTGTTTATCTCCGCGATTATAATGTATAAGATTGCCAACTCGAAAATAGGGATCGTTTTCGTGTCTATTCTTGATAATGAAGTAGGGGCTAAAGCGTGTGGAATCAACATAACCAAGTACAAGTTATTGGCTTTTGTTATAAGCGCTTGCTTTGCAAGCTTAGCAGGCGGCATTTACGCCCACTTCGTCAGAGTTGCTGGTCCATCAGGAACGTTGTCGCTTACTCTCTCCTTCCAAGCGATTATCATAACGACGTTGGGAGGAATAGGAACGATTTACGGTCCGATAGCAGGATCTTACCTCATATGCATTCTAGACCAGTACGTCCTAACGATGATAGTGGACGTTCCCTTCGTATGGCACCCCCTCATTTTTATGGTCGTTGTTGTCTTCTTTGTTATCAAGTGGCCAAGAGGCATAGCGAGGTTCGTAACAGACAAAATCGAAGACCTTTCAAAAGAAAGGGAGATAGAAGAGAGAGGACCACATATCTGGAAGGAATATAAAAAGAAGAAAGAAAAGAAGTAACATCCATGAGGGTTGACTATGCACCTATTAGAAGTTGAAAACCTCACCAAGCGTTTCGGAGGACTGACGGCAGTAAACAACGTCAGCTTCCACGTCGATGAAGGCGAAGTCATCGGCTTAATCGGCCCTAACGGCTCCGGGAAAACCACGCTGTTTCACCTAATAAGTGGTTTCCTCAAGGCTGATTCAGGAACCGTGAAATTTAGGGGTGAAACCATAACTGGAGTCGAACCCCATAAAATTGTCAACAAGGGAATCGCTAGAACATTTCAGGTTGTCAGACCATTCCGCCATTTACCAATAATCGCAAACGTCATGGTAGCCCTCAAGTCTCCCAGAGGATCCAGAAAAATCGAATGGATCAAAACCATGGAACGAAAAGCCGTAGATATGCTAGAGGATGTAGGGCTTACCGAATTGATGCTTGAACCAGCTGAGAACGTAGGCCACGGCGATTTAAAGCGACTGGAAATGGCTAGAGCCCTTGCCACTGAACCTGATTTACTAATGCTAGATGAACCCTTCGGCGGATTAAATCCACTAGAAACGGATTTTCTGACCAAATCGATTCAAAGAGTGCACTTAGATCATCCAACGCGTGGCATAGTCATAGTTGAACACAAGCTATACGCTCTTATGAAAATAGTTAAGAGAGTAATAGTCCTTCACGAAGGAGCGAAAATAGCTGAAGGAAAACCAGAAGAAATCGCCAAAAACAAAAAAGTAATAGAAGTATACATGGGAAAGGCGGCGATGTGACATGCTCGAAATAAAAGACCTCGTAGTTCACTACGACGGCGCTATAGCCTTAAACCGCGTTAACCTAAAAGTTGAAGACGGAGAGTTCGTCGGTATTGTTGGGCCAAACGGCGCCGGAAAGACAACCCTGCTTCGCACAATATCTGGTGTAATAAGAGAGGTTGAGCCAGGCAAGAAAGAACGACCAAGCGTATCAGGAACCATAATATATGATGGAAAAAGAATAGACAAACTTAAGGCATGGAAAATCGTGAAAATGGGCATCATCCACTGTCCAGAAAGACGGAGACCCTTTGGAGAAATGAGCACCCTCGAGAACCTAAAGATGGGAGCTTACCTACGCAAAGATAAGGAAGGAATCAAGAAAGACTTGGAATGGATCTACGAATTATTTCCTATACTCAAAGAGAGAGCAAAACAGATGTCCAGAACTTTGAGCGGCGGTGAACAACAAATGCTCGCCATCGCAAGGGCGTTAATGTCAAAACCTAAGCTTCTGGGTATAGATGAACCATCGCTAGGATTGGCTCCAACGTTGAAAGAAAACGTACTCGACAGCATCAAGCAAATATGGCGTTCAGGAGTCACAGTTTTACTAGTTGAACAAGACGTGAGCATAACCCTTGCCACAGCACAAAGAATCTATGTCCTTGCGCATGGAAAAATAGCCGTTGAAGGAACAAAAGAACAATTAATGAAGGATAGAGACGTCAGAGAGATATATCTAGGACTATAAACCATCCAGCATTTCACCTTACAATTGCGAATAAACCTTTTATATTTGTTTTACATGTAGTTTGTTCTACATGTAATTGCCGTGATCAAAATGTCAAAGTCAAAATCAGATAAGGCATTAGCCGAATACGAAAAAAGACCTTGGATTAAATGGTACGCCGAAGGCGTCCCAGCAGATGTTGAAATTCCCGACAAATCTATAGTAGATATGATGGATGAAGCAGTTGAAAAATGGGGCAACACAGATGCTATAGTTTTCTACGGCAGAAAAATGAAGCATAAAGAGATACATGAACTGTCTCGAAGGTTTGCAACAGCCCTACATGATCTAGGTGTTAAGAAGGGAGATAAGGTTGCCCTACTCCTTCCAAACTGCCCCCAGTTTATGATCGCTTACTTTGGAATTCTCAGAATAGGAGCAGTAGCTTCAGCTATGAGCCCCCTTTATACTCCTAGAGAAATCAAGCATCAGCTGAACGACAGCGGGGCTAAGAATCTGATTTGCCTAGATCTGCTCTATGAAAACGTGGAAAGGGTTTGGAAAGAAACAGGGCTTGAACATGTAATCATGACGAGTATAGGAGAATATTTACCTGGTAGAGGACGCTTTTTCGGAAGAGCTCGAGGAAAAACACTTTCCGCAGAGATAAGCAATAGACCAGGAATTCTTATGTTCCAAGATTTAATTAAGAAATATCCTCCAAACCCACCTAAAGTTGAAATCAACTCTAAAGAAGACCTAGCTGCGCTTCCTTACACCGGAGGAACAACGGGAGTGCCCAAAGGAGCAATGATTACTCACGGCAATGTAGTTTCCGTTCAAGAAGAAATGAAAGCCATGTTTCCCGACGTAGAGGACGGTAAGGAAGTCACCGTGGCAATGCTACCTTATTATCACATATACGGCCAGTCAGTACTCATGCTCACCGGAGCAATACGAGGTGGAATGGGAATATTGTTCGCTAGGCCCGATTTGGAAGATATCATAGTTGCAATGGAACAGTATAAAGCCACACTATTTTACGGTGTCCCAACCCTCTACAAATACTTCATAGACATAAAGAGAGCTAGGAGATTCAATTGGAAAAAAATGAAATATATTTTCTGCGGCGCCGATACTCTACATGACGAAGTAAAGAAAAACTGGAATAGATTCATGGGACATGAAATACGCGAAGGCTACGGCCTAACTGAAACAACCGCTGTGTCACATACAAACCCACCTGGCCGAAATAAACCAGGCTCATTCGGCGTTCCACTACCCAACACCCACGCCGCCGTATG
>JGI24422J19971_10000522_pt1 | contig 21505 bp, 20 predicted proteins | sample DeeMarSWOR152_54_FD_19971 | JGI IMG/M metagenome (IMG submission 19971) | reverse complement strand
CTTCCCTCGCCCTCTGATAAAGTTTTATCGCCTCAGTAAGATTTTCAACACTATCAACACCAAGCCCAGAAAGCCTCCTCCTAGCAACCCCCTCATTCACTAGGGCTCCTGCGTAGTTAGGCGTCTTTTTTTGAAATCCTTCTTCCCTCGCCCTCTGATAAAGTTTTATCGCCTCAGTAAGATTTTCAACACTATCAACACCAAGCCCAGAAAGCCTCCTCCTAGCAACCCCCTCATTTGCCAGAGTGTTTGCGTAGTCTAGTGTGTTCTTCTCAAAATAGTTTCTGCATTTTTTAAATATCTGGAGTGCGAGATCTAGTAAATCTTTAATTCCGTATTTAGATCCGTGCATGACGAAAATTAAGCTGTATGTCATTAAAATGGGTCCGTCTTTCGTTATGTTTTCAAAATCTTCTGCTTTGAGGTTTCTTATATTGTCGGTGATAATGTTTTCAACTATTTTTTCAGTCTTTGGATTTGAGCGTAGATAAGAAAGATGTTTTTCAAACTCTTCATAGTTTTTTCCGAATTTTAAGTAGTTTGAGATAAATCTTTGGAGTGTTCGAGCTGTTTCTTCATCCTCTGGATTTCCTGAACCGTTTGGAGCGTATTTAATGGTGGTCATGTTTAAAGATTATAATTGATCTTATTATGTTTTTTATGGTGATCAAAGCACGAATCCCTTGGCTCCAAACTGTTTATACTACTATTGATGATTATTTCTCTACTTTTAGTGCCAGTTTTTTATTATAAAAACGTGGTTAGCAGTAGATATAGAAAGGTCAGGAAGAAAATTCTAGCAAAATTTTGAAACATAATACACGCTAAAAATTTAAATTTTCAAATAAGGGTTCTATAATAAATGTCGTTAAACGAACATTGCAAAAAAAAATAAAAACAAACTGCATAATCTCTTTGTTAGCGGGAATTCGGGAGCAAAATATAGGAGAGAAAAATTAATTATGGAATTAATGTCACAAATAATGATATACTTCCTGATTGGTCTTTTGGCTGGATTTATGAGCGGTATGTTTGGGATTGGGGGCGGTTCTGTAAGAATACCCTTACTTTTTGTTGCAGGATTGCCTTTGCTAAGTGCTTATGGAATAAATTTATTAGTTATACCATTCTCGTCTTTTGTAGGAGCTACAAGTCAGAGAGAAAACATAGATTGGAAACTTGGCCCGTATGTGGTAATTGGTGGTGCTTTGGGCGCAGTAATAGGTGCAACTTTAACAGGGCTTATGTCAACATTAATGCTAGCGATTATGTTTGTTATTATTTCTATCATAATCGTATTGGGAATTTATTTTGAAAGAATCAGCCCAAAACTTGTCCAAAAAATTAAACCAAATGCGAAGAATCTTCTTGGTGGAACATTTTCTCTTACTTTACTAGCAGGTATGCGTGGAGGAAGTGGAGGCTCTTTACTTCCTCCCTTTTTAAAAATGATGAAACTTGATGTTCATAAAGCAATAGCGACCTCCTTATTTACAACTATTTTTACAGCGATTGCTGGAGTTATTATCTATTGGTATCGGGGAGATATAATATTTTTACCGGCACTGGTGATAATTATAGGATCAATGGGTGGAACAAGAATAGGAAGTTTAATATCTCTAAAAACAAAACCCGCATGGTTGGAAATTGGGCTTTCAATATTAGTTATAATTCTTGCAATGATTACAGTATATAAGACACTATAACGATTATAGAAGGCCATTTAACGATGAAGATGCATTTTGCCCCTGAACTCTGCGACACTTCCTGCCTTGCCCTCACTTCGCTTGGGTCTGCTAACAGCGGGTATACAGTTCGCTATCACGTAATCGAAAGATTCCAATAGCTGCTGAAAGATCCGAAACAGGCAAAGTACGGAGACAGGCTTAAAAGAAGGTTAGAATACGCTCAATCCCCTAAAAGCCTTAAAACTATCTACTTCTGCGAAGATCACAACTAAAATGTTAAACTTTTACACAATTTACGGGAAATGAATTTCACGACATTAATTACAAAGTTATGTTTAAACTCTTCATACTCTAGAAGATTCTATTTAAAAATGGTGTTTATCCTCCGATTATGGGGGGTAAAATTGCTAAAATATCGCCATCTTTTACTTTTGTTTTGAGGGTTACTTTTTTTCCGTTTAGGAGGAAAAAAAACCTTTCTTTGACTTTTCCATTTTCATCAAAGAGATGGCGGTAAACTTTTTCGTCAAACTTTTCTACAAACAGGTTTAAGAGGTTAAAAACGGTTATATCGCCTGAAAAATTGATTTCAACCTCTTTTGCGCCTATGAGTCGACGTAATAAAGCAAAAACCCTGATTTTGCAGCTTTTATCCTTTTTCAAGTTTTTTTCGTCCTGATCTTCTTTAAAGCCTCTTTCACGACTTCCCTGGTATATCTATCTGTATATTGTCGAGCTTTCATAAGGGGTTCTACTGCCCTTTTATCCCCTATCTTCCCAAGGGCAATTGCTGCTTCGCTTCGAACACTGTTATGCTTATCATTAAGAGCTTGGATGAGGGCATCTACTGCCCATGTATCCCCTATCTTTCCAAGAGCCCTTGATGCATACATTCTAACTTTCCAATGTTCATCGTTTAGAGCTTTGATTAGAAGTTCTAATGCTGGTTTCCCTATCTTTCCAAGAGCCCTTGATGCATACATCCGAATAATCCAATCTTTATCTTTCAAAAGGTGTACTAGGGATTCTATAACTGGTTCTCCTAAGTCGCCAAGAGCCATTGCTATTCTTTCTCGAATAGACCAATTATTCTTATCTTTCAAGGCTTTTATCAAGCCTTTAACATCCTTATCAGTCTTCATTTTTTGCACATTTACATTGGATAAATAGGATCTGACCATATCTATTCCTTCTAACTGTTATGCAAGAAGATTGATATAGATAGGAGTTGATGAAAGGGAACGGAATCTTTTATACCTCATCATTTATTGTTTATAGGTTGGGATTTTCAGGGTTTTTTCGCCTTAATATTTTCTAAAGCTTCTTTAGCAGCTTTTTTTACTTCTCTTTCTTTATCATTGAGAGAAGCTCTCTTTAATAGCTGGGAGTAGTTTGTTCAAATTAAACAAGATAGAAGAGAAGAAATAGTAGAAATTGTAATTGCGAGTCATAGTTGCCTAAGATACTTTTCTTTTGAGGACTTTGCTTTCTGGTTTTTAAGTGTGAGTTCAAAGAATAGTGTTAATTATTCACCTTCGCCCATTTATCGCTGGAAAGATTACTTTATCGGCAAAATAGCTAAACCTTTCCTCAAGATAGTTTTTACTGGGGTTTTTCTTTAAGGAAAGAGCAAATTCCACCATTTTGTGATAAGATTTCTTTATTATTTTATCACCTTTAAGTACGCTTCTTATTTTGCTTTCTATATTTACCACTTTTTTGTTATCAAAAGAGATACTTTTTAGCCTTTGAAATAAGGTCTCTGCGATAGCTATACCCATTACTCGAATTAATCTTGAAACGGTAGTGTACTCAATCCAGTCTTCCGTCTGAGCTTTGAGATCTTCTGCTTTAATAATTCTTTCAAGAATTTTGAGGTTTTGAGAGGTTGCCTGTACATAGTAGTCTATAAGATTCGTGCCAAGGAAATTATCTATTAAATTCCAGTCGGAGTAGATATCGGGTATTAATCCTCGCAAACTTTCACTAAACCTTTTTCCGAGAAGCGACATGATTTTACGTCGTTGATTGCTTCTTAACCCCAGCCCACGCAGCATGCGATAAAGCTCTGTTATGGATTGGTTACAGGCCCTAGAAAGGATATAAAACTTCTCTTTGAAAAATTCATCGTCTAAGAAACCGAAGAAACCTTCATCAAGATGGGATGGGCATCCTTTTTCTCGTAATAACATATGCCCAAGTTCATGTGTAAAAATACCTAAAAACACTTGAGAGTCAAGATTAACTACTTCCTCGCTTAAAACTACCCAATGTTCTCCATTAATCCTAGCAGTAGCAATAGAGACTGCTGGTAGGGTAGGATACTTATTATTCAAAGCTTGTGCTTCCTTGTATATGACTACTCTCAACGGTTTTTCAATCCGAACCCTTGCCCTCCCGATATCTTCCAATTTTTCAATGACATTTAACGTTTTTTTATAGGAACTAGGGGTTATGTCTACAATATCAACTTTGACTTCATTGAACACGTAAATTCCCCATAATCATCCTATAACATGTATTTTTTTCGACCTTTAGAAAAACTAACCTTTCTTAATTTCTTCTCACTTCCAATTATTTCGAAGAGGAAGCAATGTATATATTTTACTCAAGATGTGTTAAGACTTTCAAGATATATTAGGACTTTGGTACCTGAACGATTTAACCCTTCAAGAATCGATTTAAAAACTTGGAGGGGGTCATCTGCCACTGATTGTGGGCAAGATTGCTAAAACATCGCAATCTCTTACTTTCGTTTCATGACTCAGAGTAATCTTATGTAACATCACGAAGAAAAAAGCAAATGAAAAAATTTCCCAAAGCAATGTTCTTAAAAAACTTTGAAAAAAGAAAAGCAGTGTTTTGACCTTTAATGATTTTAAGATGTGTTGTAGATGGTTGCCTCTTCTTCTAATGAATCAAAAAAAAGCAAGATGCAAAAAAATGTAACGATAGCCATGTTAATAATCTCTGCAATACTTTTTGTTTACATAATTTATCTTCAGCTTAAAATATTGGAATGGGCGCCAGAAACACGGGCTACTTTTATCTTTATTGACATTCTTGTTATTGCGTATTTAGGGGTAGAGATATACAGGGAGATATGGAGAAAACAAAAAAAAGAAAAGTAATGCCAAAACAAAGAGGATTCGGATGATTATTAGTGTCACTATCTTACTTTATTTTGAATTATTGAGAATCGAGATGGTTTGCTCGATTTCCTCGAATGTATTATAGAGATGTGGAGAGAAGCGGAGGTTACCTTCGCGTAGTGCAAGGTCAATTCCATTATTTGTCAAGAGATGGAAGATTTCGCGATTATGGTCCGAGCGTCGGTGACTTACGATTATAATTGCCGTTCGCTCTGGACATTCCTTTGGACTGAGGACAGAATATTTGTTCGAATCAAGACCTTGAAGGAACCTTTCTACTAGCTTATCGTTGAATTGTTGAATCTCCGTAATGCCTTGAGCGAGCAGGTACTCAACGGATTTTGTCCAGGGGACGAAGTTGAAGAAATTGGCTGTGCAAAAAACATCATATCGTTCTGCTCCTACATCATCCCTAATTTGATAATCGCGGATTTGGTCAAAGTCTCGGTCGTCTTTCATCACGATCCAATACATCTGATTGTACTCAAGAACAGCGAGAAGCTCTGGTTGCAACCAGCAAAAACCCGTGCCGTAAGGCCCACAAAGCCATTTATAACCACAACTGGTAACACCGTCAACGGGCATCTTAGAAACATTTAATGGACGTGTTCCAAGGGCTTGCGTGCCATTAAGAAGAAACCATACTCCATTATCACGGCAAAAATTTCCAATTGCCTTCACATCGAGAGCAAAACCAGTAAAGGAGTCCACCCAGGTCGCACACAGCACCTTCGTGGAATCTGTCAGATGAGCTTTTACATCATCAACGTGAAGCACCGGACCCTTAGGTTGAATCTCCTTTACAATAATACCTTGTTTTCGTAGACCAAGCCAGGGTAGTATCGTTGCGGGAAAATCGCCTTTAACCAGAAGAATTTCATCACCACGATTGAAAGGTAGACCATTGGCCCATAGATGCAGCCCATAGGAAGCGCTATTGCCCAAAATAATTTCCTGAGCCGGTGTACCGATAAGACGTCCTAGAGCCTCCTTCAGTTTTAACGGTACATCATGGAAAATTTCCTCTGATAGGTGAGAGGGTGTAACATTCCATGAAATGGCCTCATGTGCAGCTTCAATTGCTACCTTTGGCATAGCCCCAATGCTGGCGGCATTCAGCCAAATACGTCCTCCAAAGGGTCCAAAATCGTCAGAATATGGAGGCATTGGAATCTCATCCAATCGCTTTAAAAGCTAGGAAGTTATTTTCTCCTAAAAAAATTAAAACTTTTCTTTGAGCTTTTCTTCTATCTGAGAGCATATATCCTGCGCCTCATCGTTGACAGGAATGACTTCTATTTCGTCTGGTCTTGAAGATCCTAAACCCAGTTCTGTTGCCCTGGCTAATTGTTCTTGCTGAAATATCTCACCCGTGGAAACGTTGCTGGTGGTACCGTAAATCCTGAGAACAGCTACTCCTACTGCATCCAATGCTACCCTATCATTACTAGCTATTATAATTCCTGGTTCTATCAGTGTTCCATCCTCAGGACCTCCTGTTGAAAAACCTTTTATCCCGTCCATTATTACAAATGGGGGTTTGTAAGCTGTGTTTATCTCCGCTATCATGTACCTCTGATACCTGGAGCTGTGAAGCTCACGCATGTAGTTGTAACCGTCATCTGGATCGAACTTTGCCACCATGCCAACGCTGTTCTTAAGGCTCATGGTAATGTGACCGCCGAATCTATGGGTCTTCAGGCAACAGGTTTGTACTATCGTTTCAGCTTCCTTGAATACTTTTGGAAATAGAAAGCCCCTACTCCAATGACTTCCTTCTGGATTTTCCTTGATCCAATCTTCGCTCTTTAAATCGTCAAGTATCACCAAATCAAATCCTTGTTTCTCGGCGAGCTCTATGACTCCCATATCCTCAAGAACGCTTTTAGTGTCTCCCATGCCACTTCTCTCAGGCATAACCAAACTGGCACCTTTTTCTTTGAGAGCAACAACTATGGCTGAAAGAGTATCTATGTGCGTAGAAGCGGGAAAAGGATCGGCACTGTTGTAATTGGCCTTTAGGGCAACTTTTTTACCGGATAAACTGGCAAGATTAAAATGTTTCAATAACTCTCTTATACCCTCTCCTCTGTCGGAGGTTTTGATCACATATACCTTCGATTTCATGGATTTTTTCAAGGATAAGACCTCTTTGACAAAGCTTCGAAAAGGTGAATTTTAAAAGGTCATAGCCTGTTATCTTTCTTCTTTCCATGGATCGCCGCGATTGTGATACCCACGAGACTCCCAGAATCCTGGTCTATCTTTGTCCGTGAATTCAAAGCCTGTGACCCATTTGGCACTTTTCCAAAAATAAAGCCTCGGAACTACAAGCCTTACTGGATAACCATGTTCTGGCGTCAGTGGCTTATTATTATGTTTAACAGCAAATAAGACATCTGGTTCGAAAAAATCGCTTAAAGTAAGATTTGCTGTGAAACCTCCAACTGCATGAACTATGGCGAATTTAGCCTCAGGAAGTATGTTAACAAGCTCCTTTATTGTGCTAGTGCTTACTCCTTCCCACAGATTATCAAGTTTTGACCACCCCGTAACACAATGTATATCCGATAAAACTTTCACTTGTGGAAGTGATATGAATTCTTCAAAATTAAGCATTTTTTCCTCTTCAACCAAACCTGAAATTGTAAATGTCCATTTAGAAATATCAATTTTTCGTGTTCTTCCATGATGTAGAATCGGGAAATTTTCTCTAATTTCTTGACCTGGCGGGAGTCTGTTTTCTCTTAGGGTGTCCGGACTTTTAATCACTTTTTCGTCTTCNATAAGCATAACGTTACCCTTCAAGTTTCTTTAACTGGAATGCTGGTTTCATGGCTTCTAGAATTAAAAAACTTTCTTTATTGCAAAGTTTTTTTAATGTTGTTTAGTGTTTAGATTATTTAGTTAGGTTTTTGAGTATTGTCGGTTTATCTTTTACATATTTGTTTTTAGTTTTCAAATTTTTTTCAAATTTTAAGGTGTATAGGTGATTGTTGATGCATGATGATCACGTTGATAGTGAAAAGGATGTTATTTATCTGGAAGACCACCACCACGAGGGTGAACATGATGAGGAGGATCATATTCACATCTGTAGTATTGAGGTGGATGCAGATATTTTTGCCAAGTTGAAGGAGAAGGCTTTGGAGAATCGGGAGATCTTTCGTTCTCTGGGTATTAAGGCTTTTAACATAATGGGATCTATTGGTTGTGGTAAAACAGAGCTTATTGTTAAGATGAGTGAGATTTTAAATCAAGGCGCCCATATAGGGTTTATTGCGGGTGATGTGGCTACTACTGTCGATTATGAAAGGGTAAGGAGTGTTGTCGACCGGGGAATACAGATTAATACAGGTAAGGAATGTCATCTTGACTCTATAGTGATTAGCAAGGCCCTTGAAAGGATTCTCGGTCATGAGGAGGACGCTGGTATAGATATTTTATTTATTGAGAATGTGGGTAACTTGATCTGTCCTTCTGATTTTGACCTTGGGGAGGAAAAAAGGGTTGTGGTGGTGAGTGTTGACCAAGGTCCTTGGATAATACGTAAACACCCGATTCTTATAAAGACCTGTGACGTGATCGTTATTAATAAAGCAGATTTAGCAAAAGCAATGGACATCGATGTAGAAAAATTAGTAGAAGATGCAAAAAGAATAAATCCAAGGGCAAAAGTAGCTGTAACAAGCGCTAAAACAGGGGAAGGGATTGAAGAGTTAATCAAGACTTTGGAAATAAAATAGTTAAGAAACGGATTGATCAAGAAAAATAGAGGGATTAAGACAGGTTTTTCTTCTTCCCTTTTTCATTTTTTACGATTATCTTTTTCAGTATTTTTATGGTTTATTGGGAAAGAAAAGAGCGATAAAAAGAGCGATATTTTTTGATAGGGGGATTATGCTGGAAGGATGCAACGTTGTAACACGCCCATTTCTGTGAGTTTTTTGATTATGTTTTCATAGGTTTCCTCGTCTTCTAGGGCTTGGTTTATTATTTCTTCTTGCATGTGAGTTCCTGGTTTGGTGGTTACGGTGATTTTTTTGTCTGGGAGTGCGTCTATGAGGACTTTTTTTATCACAGCACCTATGACTCCTCCTGCAGGGCAGAAGGGTGTCGTGGGGGTGAATTCTACCTTTATTTCGTCGTCTTTTATTTCAACGTCTTCTGGTGTGACTATTCCCATATCTGTTACTGGGATGGGGTATTCTGGATCTAAAACTCTGCCGATAATCTTCATTAATTGTTCTTTATCGACCATTTTCAATCGCCTGCCAATCTAAACTACATGGGAAAGTTAAAAAAGCTTCTTGTTCTCAAATTTTAGAATAACTTTTTTAACTTTCTTTGTTTTATTGGGTGGTATTGTTTTTTTATTATTATTATGGTGATGAATGGTTGATGCGTTTTAAACGGGGTTTATTGTGTTTTACGTTCCTTTCTTTGATGATAGGCACCATATTTCTTTTTCCTTTTGTGATGGACAGCGTTAGTGGGATCCATGGAGAGGAAGGCTTAATAGACGAGGGAAAGGGAGGTTTGGAGGGGGCAGGGACAACGGGGGTTGTTTCTAGGTCTTTGCCTGAAAATTTGACTTTGAGCGTTAATCGTACGATTACGGTTAATATCTTTGGTCTGGTTTTGATTGAAGATAACTACCTTTTTAATGATACTCGAGTAGATGGTGCTGAGGCTCAGAATGTGACGCTTATTTTGGCTATAAGGGCAGGTGATGCTTCTAAATTGAGTTATACAAAGGTTTTTGATTATGAGACTAATGAGACCGCTGCTTTAAGGCTTGAAGAGGAGATGGATAATTACACCTATTATTCTTTTAATGTTACAAATATTGGGGGAAATACGGCGAGAGAGATAGGTGTTTGGTCAGGATTTGCATACTATATTGAAACATCTTTGAGAGGTGGTGACCAATATTTTGCGCTTAATACATCTCTTTATCCTGTTATTAATGCGGAGATTTTTAATTCTACGATAACTTTTGAGTTGCCTGAGGGTGTTGGCGAGCCTGTTTGGGATCAGACTTTACCAGTGAACTTTACGCATACCGCACCTTTCACTTTTAACGGTACAACTGCTAATATTTCGGCTTTTAATGATACGGCTTTTTATCTTGTTTATACTTCGAATACGCCTATTATTCATTATAGTCGGGTTGAATCTAATCTTGATGTGAGTCCTTATGGGTATGTTCATGTGAGGGATGAATATTGGATTCAAACTCTTACACCGAACACCGACATAAATAACAGAAACTTTCAGATTGGTGAGGTCTCGATACGGCTTCCCGGATACGCTGAGAGTGTTACGGTTAAGGATAGTGTAGGCAGATTAGCCGATGTAGAGCCTCAAGAGGTAGAGAATAAAACCCTCGTAGTGATTGATTTTAGGACTCCTTTAATTGTTGAAAATAATAGTTATCATTTAACTGTAACTTATAAGTATCATTTAAGCGAGGCTTTAGAAAATGACGGCAATAAGTATCGGTTGACTACGTGGATTCTCTCTTCGTTTAACTGGACGATTGAAGAGTTTGTTTTAAAGATTACTTTGCCTGAGGGAGCCAGCGGCATAAACCCTTCAAGCGATGTTTCTTCCCTTGATCTTGGAAGTTTTAAGGTGGATTCTCAGCCCGCTTTTCTACACATCGGTAGCCGTCCTGTATTGAAAATTACGTTGAAAAAGTTGTTGCCCTGGCATCATACTACAGCTTTTCAGGTTGAGTATAATTACTCTTGGTTAAATAAACTGAAAATGCCTTTACTTATTATCCTTGCTTGTTTTGGCGTAGGTTTGATGTATGTAGGTGTTAGGTCTTTAGCGGGGAAAACAAAAATCGGGGTGGTTGTCAAGCCTACTCGGCTGGAAATGATCCCGGTGGATATCCTTGAAAGTTTGACTAAAAATTATGAGGAAAAACTGGCGCTAAAGAATCAGGTGAAGGAGCTTGGGGAAAAGGCTCGAAGAAGAAAAATATCAAAAGCTTCTTACGTTAAACAAAGAAGAACCTTTGAAAAGAGAATTGAGAGTTTGCAATCAACTTTAAACACAGTAACTTCCCAAGCTAGGAAGTATGGCAAGAGGTATGTGGAGATCCTCAGAACTTTAGATCTAACCGAGGCTGAAAAAGATACCATAGAACAGAGTATAAAAGATTTAGATCGAAGAAAGAGGGAACGAAAGATAAAGAAGGAGACTTACGAATCATTAAAGAAGGATTTAAATAAGCGTTTAACACGTTGTGAGAGAACCTTAAACAAGACCCTTTTAGATTTAAGGGAAGAACTTGAAAGAAGAAGAGTAAAATAAAACTTAGAAAGGCATCCCATAGTTGTTATGGCTCAACTGTTTAATGAGCGAAAGAAAGATTTAAAAGAAGGGCGGTCTTAATATTCACCGGCATCGGGGGTTTTTAAAGAGCAGTGATAGCCCCATAAAAGCCTAGAAATCTTAGAGAAGAACACGCTAAAAACACTCCCATTAGAAAAATCTTCCTAAGAAAGGGGTTTCCTGATTCCTTCCTTTGAATCCTGCTTAAAAAACCCCCCGATGTAATCCTTTTAACAACAAATTTTTAGGTTTCTAGACAAGCTTTAAACTGGTGTTAAACCTGTTTTTTCAAATTGTAGAAAGCAAATCTTAGCCTTCATATTCATAATAATCTTGCCTTAGATGTCTAACTACGTTTAATAATCAAAAAGCATCAAAAAAAGCCTGTTTAGTGATTTTATTATGGTAGCCCGGGCCAGATTCGAACTGGCGTTTCAGGGTCCAAAGCCCTGAATGCTTAACCGTAAAACTTTTTTTGCGTTTCTTTGGCCGCTACACCACCGGGCTTTCAAGGTTTTAGTATTAGTAAGATCTTCTAACATTGACACAGTTTTAATAAACAGCAAACTATTTTATATTTATTCATTTCAGAATTTAAAAAATTTTTACATTTTTAGGTTTTTGGTTGGATTAACTTAACTTATTGTTGGCAGAAGAAAAAATAAAATCGGTTCCAAACGCTTTATTAAAGTTATATATCAGAGAGAATAAAACTTGAACGGGGAGATGTAGATGCTCAACCAAGTTTACTTTGTCTTTTACGTTTGATAGGGTGTTTCTTTTTCGCCCCTATATTGGTTAAGGCTAATTTTATGATATTGGCAACCTTTTTTTCAACTTGGGTTTCAATATCTTCTGAAGTGGGGGCAACAATTATTACCAGTTGAAAATCTTTATCGTTCAATACTTTTATACTGTTTATAACCCTAAGTAATGTGCCTTCGCTGTTTAAAGGAGTGGGATGGTCATAGATAGCGTCCCCTTCTTTCCAACCAACCTTACTTTCCCTCGCCCAGTAACTCGGAATTACCATTGTAACTTTCAAAGAGACATCCCACTCCCAACCTTTTTCTTAGTCTTCTTTAAACATTTTATCTCTAGGGCTAGTTTGCAGCTTTCTTTTGCCCCCCTTCCCGAAGTTTTATACACTGAGCTATATTCCCCCGAATGAAATGAGAGTTAAAGCACGAAGTTACGGATAAGTTTGGAATTGGATGGTTAAATAAAAAAAGAAGGAAAAAAGGAAAAAGTTATTTTTTTATTGCTTGCCCTTTGCTAAAACTTGACTCATTCTGCCTAGCATCATGGTTAATAGTTTGCATATTATGAATAGGGTCCAGAATACGCCTGCTAATATGAAACCTATGGCTCCTAGTTCTAGGGTTATCAACTCTTTTGAGGTTACAGAATCATCAATGTCGGTAAATTTACCAAGGAATTGTCGGTAGTATGCTATGGAAACCATCAGAAGTCTTATAATCCAGAAGATTACTGCAAGCAGCATCATCATGTGGAGTTGTTTCTTTACTTTTTCAGGGTCCATCATTTGCATTTGCTATTCCTCCCTGTCTCCTTATTTCTTCTTTTCATCCATCATTTGACCAAGGCTTTATGGCATCATTGTTAAGGCTTTAATTATCACGAGTAATGTTAGAAATATAGCGGCTAATGTGAATCCTATACCGCCAAGTTTCATCGTTAGCAACACCCTTGAAGCTACATCGTCTGGGTCGTCACTCTTATCGCCAAAGAATTCGCGGAAAATTGCCCCAAGAACCAATAAGAAACCAATAAGCCAAAGAAGCACAGCAACTTTAGTCAACATATCCATTTGTTTTTTTGCTTTTTGTAGATCCATCATTTGTATGATATTATCTCCCCTAATATGAATAGATTTTGGGGGGAAATGATTTTGCAAATTATAAGCCTTTCTTTTTAAATCTTAGCGAGCTCAAAAAGTTGATATATGATAAATATATGATTAAAAGAAATTATTTTTTAAAGGTAATTTAATAAATTTAAAAGTTGATTTTCTTAAAAAAAAGAACTTTTAATGGATTATAAGAAGTTGAATTGAATATGCTTTTTAATAGGATTCAGGCTAATTGAACAAAGGAAGGAAAAGGAAAAATTTACAGAGGGGACAGCTATGAATATTAGTATTATTCCGAATTTCTTATTAAAATCAATCCTTAAAATCACGCCGATGGGGCTTTTTTATTCTTTAAGAAAAAATATAATGCGCAGTGAAAAGAATGCTAAAAAAATACTTAGTTTAGGTATGGTCGATTTTCTGGTTAAAAGGGGAGAAAAGAGAGCACTCTACGTTTTTAAAGATACAGCCAAAAGAGTTCCAGCTTATCAAAACTTCTTGAGAGAAAAGGATTTTTCTGTAAGTGATATTGAAACTGTGAAGTCTATAAAAGAGACGCCAATTTCTGATAAAGCAAGTTACATCCGTCCTAATGAAGAAAACCCTGCAAGTCTTTGTTTAGATGGTGACATGAGTCCTGCAAAAATGATTGAAACTAGTTCGGGTTATTCAGGGAAACATACATACTGGTTGAGGGATTTAAAAGAAGTGCTTAGAGAAGAACGCCAGATTCCTGTCTTACTATCTATTTTTTATGAAATAGGCGAAAACGAAGCGTTTGCAATCAATGGTTTTGCTTTGAGTAGCTGGGTTACAGGAATTCAGGTAGGAAATGCTGCAAGAAGAAAAACAGCGACTATAAATATTGGTTTAAACCCCCCTGAGATTGCTCAAACTATTGTAGACTTTTACAAAAAATATTCAATAAAAACTACTACAGGCGGATTCAAAAAAGCACTAATAATGAGTTATCCCCCAACAATAAAAAAAGTATTAGATATTCTTGACGGGCTAAATTTTGATTCATGGGGAAATTTAGAAACAATATTTGTTTCTGGGGGAGACGGTTTTCCTGAAGCATATAGAGAGTATGTCAAAAAGAAAACAGGAGGAACGCTCTTTTCCGTATATGGGTCTGCAGATACAGGTATTCAAGTCGGCATCGAAGCACCGGATTTGTTCAACTTAAGACGCTACCTTGATAAAAATCCAGATTTGTGTAGACAAATTTTCGGCAAAGACCATCCCCCTATGTTGTTCTATTATGACCCTACACATGTTTATATTGAAGCAGAGGAATCGGAAACAGGAATAAAAGAACTTATTTTGACCCCATTATATAAGAGAAGATTACCTCTTGTTAGGTATAATTTGCATGATGAAGGCGGAGTTTTTTATAACCCGAAAGAAGAATTGATTAAATTAATTAATAATCCAGAAATAACTCTCAAGTATTCTCTGCCAATTGTTTATGTTTACGGTAGAAGTGACGGATCAATTGCTGTTTTTAGTGCTTATATCTACCCTCAACAAATACACGCTACAATCATGAGGAATATAAGCAAAGAGTTTTGCCAACACTTTCATATTTCTAGCGAATACTCCGAAAATCAGAAACCAAGACTTGCTGTTGATATTTGTGTTTTAACAATGCCAAGTTCCGAGCAAATTGATAGCTTGAAATCAGATATATTAAATTCAAATAAAGACCTGAGTATTATTTTATCTGAAGGGCTAGCAGATCCGCCAAAAATAACCATTTACTATAAAGAGGATTGGCCATGGGAGACAGCAAGAGGTCCAGGACGCAAAGAAAGGTATTTGGGAGCTAAAAGAAAGTAATCAGTAAATATTATTTTTAGAGTTTTCAGAGCTTTTCGACAGTAATACCCTTCAGAACTCATGGTATTTGCTACGGGTAGTGTTTTTTGGATCGAACAGTTTGTTTGCTTCTTCTTGGGTGATGATACCTTTAGCTATCGCTAGCTCTGCGACTGGTATTTTCTTTTTCCATGATTCTTTTGCAATTTCAGCGGCTTTTAGATATCCTATTTTTGAGCTTAATAGCGTCGCTAGGGAGGGATTTAGGTCTAGGTAGGATCTGCAACGTTCCTCGTTAGCCTTTATTCCTTCAACGCATCGTTTACGGAAAACTGGAAGATAGTTTGTTAGTATAGCTATGGATTGAAGTATGTTGTAGGTCATTACAGGGGTCATAACGTTTAGATCCATTTGTCCTGCTTGTACCGCGAGGGATACGGTAGCGTCATTTCCAACTACTTGGAATGCTACCATGTTCAAACATTCTGCCATAACTGGGTTGACTTTTCCTGGCATGATGGATGAGCCAGGTTGTATGGCTGGAAGTTCGATCTCGGCTAAACCTGTTGTGGGACCTGATCCTAGGAGACGGAGATCGTTGGCGATTCTGATAAGTTCTAAGGCGAGTTCTTTTAAAGAGCTTGAGAAGGCTCCAAGTTGTGAACGGCTTTGGAGGGCTTCAAAGCTGTCTTTTGCATGGGTGAAAGGTAAAGAGCAAAGTTCAGAGAGTTCTGCTATGGCTGTTTCCCTGTATTTCGGATGGGCGTTTGCGCCTGTGCCTACTGCTGTGCCTCCTATGGGTAATTCTAGGAGGTCGTCTCGGCGTTGCTTGATTCGTTCCGCAGCTCTTTCGATGGCTACTCCATAGGCCAAGAACTCGTAGCCAAGGGTAAGTGGGGTTGCATCCATAAGATGGGTTCTTCCTGATTTTGGAACGGCTTTGAACTCGTCGCTTTTCTCTTTGAAAGCTTTTGCAAGATCTTCTAGAACTTGCAGGAGTTTGTCGGCTGCGATAATAACAGCGATGTGGGAAGCTGTTGGGAAGGTGTCGTTTGTGGATTGGGCCATGTTTACGTGATCATTTGGGCTTAGGAAATCGTAATCGCCTTTGGGTCTACCGAGGATCTCCAAAGCCCTGTTTGCTAATATTTCATTGACGTTCATGTTGAAAGATGTTCCTGCACCAGCTTGGTATACGTCTACTTTGAACTGGTCGTCGAATTTGCCGGTAAGGGCTTCGTCAGCGGCTTTTACGATGGCTTTGCCTTTTTCTTTATCCAGTACTCTTAATTCCATGTTTGCGAGGGCAGCTGCCTTCTTGAGGAATACGTATGAATAGATGAATTCCGGTCTTTCCATGATAGCGCTGACTGGAAAGTTTTCTATCGCACGGGCGGTTTGGATGCCGTAGTAGACTTCATCAGGAAGTTCCTTCTCTCCAAGAGAATCTTTTTCTATTCTTGTAATTTTAATCACTTCCTCAAGTCTAAAATTCTTATTTTTTGGAAAATTCGGGGGGCACTTTCCCGATCTTATCGATTCTGCTGCGTGCTTTTCCTATTGCGATGATGGGGGGCACTCCTTTCGGACATACTCGCCTGCAATTTCCGTGGAATTCACATCCCCACCAACCAGTCTTGTTATTCATAAGCAAAACTCTTGAATCATCACGAGGCTCTCTTGGATCTATGTGGAATCTGTATAATTTCGCTAGGGCTGCGGGTCCGATGTATTCAGGGTTCTTTAAGTTGACGGGACAAGAGCTAACACAAGCAGCACACAGAATGCAATTCGTATAGTTTTCAAGCTCTTTCACAGTTTCTGGGTCCATAAGTCTTTCTCTCTTTGGCGGTTCATCAGCTGGCTTGAATACTGGTTTAGTAGCATTGTAAAATTCAAAAAATCTTGTTTTATCCACGATCAAGTCCTTTATAATCGGGAAGTAAGGAAGTGGTTCTACGAGCACTTCTTCTCTAGGATCCCACTTTTCCTTAACTTCTACTGGATAATTTCTCAAATTGATTTCTGCGGTTCCTTCAAGGAGGGAATTTATTTGGGTTCTACAAGCTAATCTAGGCACATTGTTAATCTGTACAGCGCAAATACCGCAGACAGCGCCCCGGCATGAGTAACGGAATGAGAGAGTGTCGTCAAGATTATTCCTGATATAGAACAAAGCACCCAAAACTGTCATTCCTGGGGTGGGTTCAATTTCAAAAACATCATATCGGGGTTTTTGAGTTTCTTTATCGTAACGAAATACTTTCATTTTCATCAATATACGCGCTCCTTAACTGGGAATATTCCAAGGGTCACAGGCGCATATTCAAGCTCTGTTTTCCCATCACGATAGTAAGCCATTGTGTGAACTAGGAATTTCTCGTCATCGCGTTTCGGGTAATCGGTACGGAAATGAGAACCACGGCTTTCTCGTCTTTCTATGGCTCCCAAAGCTAATGCTTCTGCTATCAATAGCATTCCCTCAAGTTCAAGGGTGTAGATAAGGGTATAATTGAAAACAAGATCTTTGTTATCGATGTAAGCATTAGAAAACCGCTTCTGCAGCATATGAAGTTTTTCTAAGCCTTCCTTCATGGTTTTTTCGTCTCGGAAAACGCCAAAATGGTCAAACATCATCTTTCTCAGTTCTTCTCTTATATTGGAAACCCGTTCTCCTTCTTCCCGCAAGAGAAGTTTGTCTATTCTTTCGCTTTCTTTTCTACACGCCTCTTTGAGTGGTTCCGTGGAAGGTTTACTGATACTTGGAAGCTTTTGAGCAATTTCTCCACCTACTAGCTTTCCGAAAACTACCGTTTCTAGAAGAGAGTTTCCGCCCAGCCTGTTTGCTCCATGTACACTAACGCAAGAACATTCGCCAGCAGCGTATAAGCCAGTTAGTTCTGTTTCTCCTTTTGTGTTTACCGCTATACCGCCCATTGAATAGTGTTGACCTGGTTGAACCGATATCGGTTCTGCTATAGGGTCTATGCCTGCAAAATCCATAGAGATAAGCCTAATACCTGGTAAGCGTTGATTTATTTTATCAGCACCTAAATGTGTCAGGTCAAGATGGACATATTCACCTTCGAATCCTCTTCTTTCATCTATCTCAGTTTGGATTGCTCTTGCGACTATGTCTCTTGGGGCTAGTTCCATTGCTTTTGGTGCATAATTTTTCATGAAACGTTCATGCTTATTATTGTAAAGATATCCTCCTTCGCCTCTTGCACCTTCTGTGATAAGGATGTTTGTGCCATATAGTGTTGTTGGGTGAAACTGGACGAATTCCATATCCTCTAATAGTACGCCTGCACGATATGCTAGGGCAGCGCCATCGCCAGTATTAATGAGAGCGTTAGTTGAACGTGCGAACAGGTGACCATAACCACCAGTCGCCTGTAGGACAGCTTTTGCAGCAAAACCGTGTAGTGTCCCGTCAGCAATGTTTAAAGCTGTACACCCAACGCATCTACCCCCATCTTTTACCAAACTAGTTACATAATATTCAGGATAGATCGTGATATCCCTGCTGTTGGCCTGTTCAAAAAGGGTATGTAGAAGGTTGTGACCTGTGCGGTCCGCAGCATAGCAAGTTCTTGGAAAACCTGCACCACCAAAGGGACGTTGGGCGATTCTACCATCCTTCATTCTTGAAAAAACAGTGCCCATATGCTCGAGCTCAATAACAGCCCTAGGAGCTTCCTTACACATGATCTCTACAGCGTCTTGATCTGCTAAGTAGTCAGAACCTTTTACAGTATCAAAAGCATGTCTCTCCCAGCTGTCATCCTCGCCCCCAACTGCGTTCGCTAAAGCTGCATTAATACCGCCTTGGGCAGCAACTGAGTGAGAGCGAAGAGGGTGAACCTTAGAAACAACAGCTACATCAAAATCAGCCTTTGACGATTCGATCGCAGCCCGAAGACCTGTAAGACCTCCACCAATAATAACCAAATCATGGGAATGAACAGGATAATCCACCATAATTTTCACCTACTAATCCAAATGTAAACTATTTAAGAGGATATTGGCTGCTTTTAGATTGATAGGCGATTTTGCTTTAAAGGTTCTTAAAATAAAAGAAGTTTTTCAAATGAAAGAGTTAAACCTGTTCGAGGGCTAAAAAGACGCAGAAGTTATAACAATCTGTCCATTGTCTTCGTCATGTTCTATGGTTATCTTTTGATCACTAGCTAAAAATAGTAATGAAAGTACTATGTTAACCAGCATAATCACCTTACGATCATGGCCAAGATCTTGTGAAAAATTTTCATCTAAAATTTTCCTTATTAGCCAGCTTAATTCAATGCTTAAACCATTAGCTAGATATCTTTTAACGTATTCATAGGTGTCAAAGATGATCTTCTCGAAGTCTGTTTTATATTCATCAATTGCTATTTTTTTGAATTCTTCGCGGCTTGCCTCTTTAAAACTCTTTTTATCCCTCCTTTTCGCTCTCTGTTTCTGCATAATAATTTTCTTAAGTGCATAAGCTAGTTCGGATAAACTCGCCTCCCTTTTGCTTCTTCTCAAAGATGTCAATAAATCGATATTAGCCTTTAATTCCTTGCTCAAATCTTCTTCGCTCTTAACCTTTTCTTCTGTTTGAATGAGGGTTTCTTTCAACAAACTATCCGTTTTTTTCCTGTGTATTACTGAGGCAGAATGAAGAATCTGCCCTGAAACCGTAAAATCTACTTCTTCTTCCTCGGCTAAAAGTTCTAGAAAGGAGAGTATGAGGCCTGCAAGGTCGATTTTCCATGGATCAAGTTTATGCGATTTTATAACATTTAATAAGTATACGTAAGGCGGTTCTAGCCAGAAAGGTTTCTTTTTTTCACTGTTTCCATCTAAGGGCTTTAAATTCGAGTCTTCATCCAATTTTTTCACCTTTTAGCAATAGCTACCTGTTCATCCGTTAACTCTTCCAGTTCAACACCTTCTGAGGTCAACACTTTCACGAGGTCCTCCAAATTAAGGCGTATCGTGTTGGAAATGCCTTCTCTGCTATAAACACCGATCAAAGTCTTTGCTCTAGCAATCATGACATCTCGGAGGCTCACTACTATGAATTGCCATTTTTCAGATAGATCGGATATCAATTCTGCTACTCTTTGAACGTTGGCAGGATCAAGGAAAGCATCTATCTCATCAAGTAAATAAAAGGGCGCAGGGGATACTTGTTGGATGGCGAACATGAAGGAAAGGGTCGTCAGGGATTTCTCTCCCCCACTCATAGCCCTAGGGCTTTTAACCTTCTTCCCTTCTGGACTGGCGTTGATGTCTACCCCACCAGCGAAGGGATCATCTGGGTTCTGCAGTACTAGGTAAGCTTCTCCGCCAGGTGATAATAGAGCAAATATCTTACGCATGTGGGTGTTCACTTCATTAAAAACCTTTAAGAATGCTTGTCTCTTTTCCTCTTCTAATTGTCTCATGAATTCTAGAATGCTTCCCTTTTCTTCAAGAACCTTCTTTCTCTTTTCACCTAATTCTTTGTACCTTTTCTCAAACTGCTCATACTGTGACACAGCTAACTGGTTAATGGGTTCTAGGTCGATTTTTTCTTGTATGAGCATGCTTATTTCATTTTCGAGTTTTTCCGTATCTATTGTTTCACTGTCTTTTATTTTCATCAAGTTGTCCTTTTTTTCCACTTTTTTCCTTAATTTTTCCACTTTTTGTTCTATGTGTTCTTTTCTGACGTTATGCTCCCTGATCTCTGATTGTTTCTCTGAAAGAGTTTTTTCAAGGTGTTTCAATTTTCTTTCTGTTTTCTTTATCTCTTTCTTTAGGTTCTTCTCTTCTTCTTTCATTTCTGAAATAACGGTCTTTGTTGCTTCTTGTTCTTCTGATATTTTTTGAAGCCTTTCCCTCTCTTTTTCTACGACTTTATCCTTTTCTTCTTTATCTGCTAATAATTGGGTTTTTTCATTTTCTAATGATGATAAAGTTTTTTGTAAATCCTCGTTTTGCTTGTTTGCTTGCTTTACGAGGAGTTGACGTTCAGTGATCTTTATTTCAATCTCGCTCAGTTGGGATCTAAGTGTTGCTGCTTCAGTTTTCAAGTTTTCAAGTTTTTGATACTGTTCTAGAGCTTTAGAGTTTTCAAGCTCTTCTAAGCGAACTTTTTCCTCTTCGCTTATTTCTTGAACAAGCTTCTCTTTTTCTTCTTCTTCGCTTGTCAATTGCTTTAACAAGATTTCCTCTTCTAAGACGCGTTTTTCCAACTCTTTGATCCTTAAAAGAAATTTTTCAAACTCTTGTTTTTCCTTCTCAAGTTTTTCCTCTTCAAACGTTTTAGACTGCCTTAACCTTTCACAATCACGCTTCAGTTTTTCAGCAGCAGCTTCCTGTTCTTTTTCTGTTCCCAAAAGTAGTTCAAGTTTATCTTCCTTTTTATTTTTAGATTCCTCAAGAGATTGTAACTTCTCTTGAAGCTCTTTAATCTCCTCTGGGTCTATTGAAAAAGGCATAGTTGCAGACTTTTTCTGGTAGTGACCCCCTGTAATCAAGCCAGAGTGGTAGAAAACGTCTCCCTCTAAAGTTACGGCTCGATCGCAATATTTGCTTGCTTTCTTACCAGCTTCTAAGCTTTCAACGATTAACGCGCCGCCGAAAAC
>JGI24422J19971_10000520_pt1 | contig 21545 bp, 20 predicted proteins | sample DeeMarSWOR152_54_FD_19971 | JGI IMG/M metagenome (IMG submission 19971) | reverse complement strand
CGGAAATCATGGATTTCTTCCGTGTTTGGTTGGAGGATTAGCCCGTTCACGGGCAGAAAACACTTTCATCTGGGGATAGATATTGCAGGATGGAAGGGAACCCCCATCATGGCTCCTGCCAAAGGAAGGGTGACGCGCGTGAGAAGATGGGGGTCACTGGGCCTCATGGTGAGAATAAAGCATAATTCAAAGTACACGACTGAATACGGTCATTTGCTGAAAGCAGCGGTAAAGAAGGGCCAAACTGTAGAGCGGGGCGAAGTAATTGGCTATATGGGAGATTCGGGAAGGAGCACTGGATATCACGTTCACTATGGCCTGCGGAGAGATGGAAAACACGTGGACCCTTTCCCCTACATGATGGACTGGGATAAGAACGTTTTTCGATTTGCAGCAGGAGAGGACTGAGACGTAAGACTTCCTAGGTTTTGGATATGAGCATGAAAAGGACACGGAGAGGGTCGGAAGCCATCGAGAGTATTATCGGAAAGCATGTCTATTTTGAGGGGATTCTTACCTCAAAGCAAGGCATAAGAATCGATGGGCGAATCAAAGGGAACATAGAATGTGAGGGCCTTATCATAATTGGTAGTGAGGGTAGAGTCGATGGTGAGATTGTCGCCCACGACGTTTATATCGCAGGAGAGCTGACTGGCAACGCCACCGCGAGAAATAGGCTCGAAATAACCGAGCAAGGCAAGGTGTATGGGGACATAACCGCCGCAAAGCTCGTAGTAGGCCCTGGAGTGATACTTGAGGGCAAATGCCACATGATTGCCCAAAAGGATACCCTGAATTCCTCAGATACCCTTTCCACCCCTGCATCCCTTGCAGCCTCCTAAACAAGGAATTTCTGTCCTACCCCGACGCCGGTTATGCCGCGGGCCGATGAGATCACATCCTCCTAAAATGAATACCGTTCCCTAACCTGCCTTTGCCGTCCTCTCAGGGCTTACCCGGAAAGGGGCTGACTTGACAGTGCTCCTAAGAGACTAATCACCGAAAGGAGCATGGAGATGTCTTTTTTTGCTGTAGCCCTCAAAACAAGGCCCCGTACAGGGCCGTTACAAACCGGCGCACCGCCCGATAAGCCTTAGCACTAAGGTGAGAGTCTGTGTGCGCCGTTTTGAAACGCCCACTGATTTGAGTGATGGGAGGCCCGCCCTGGCGCTCAGACCTATTTCTCCAGCCTTTTTTTGACCTCGTACACGTCAATATCAGAAGTCATCCAACCGGTGATTTTTTCAGCATTACCGCCCTCGGTACACTTCGCGACAAAAAATGACCGCGATCCCTGTCTCTTTTTCGGGCCAAAGCTCATTTTAGGGCCTATGCCCTGAAAATCCTTTATCGACTCCATAGCCTTGATGAAATTGTCTACCGTGAGATCCCGGCCACACCTCCTGAAGGCCTCAACCATAGGCTCAATGAATAGGATACCAGCGTAGTAGAAGATCCCCCACCTTTCCTTAGGCTCCAGTCTCTTCTGGGCCTCACGGTAGTTTGTCATTAATGGATTTTTCGAGTCGAGCAGCTCGCCGAAGGTAGTGAAAATGACATCCTTGTAAAGCCCCTTGGTTATCTTATACATGAGTTGGTAGTCGCTCAAGGTGCTTGAGGTCATCCACACCGGTTTGAATCCAAGTTTTGCCGCAGTTCCAAGCATGATTGCCCCATGCTTAGGCAAGACCCACATGATGACCACATCCGGCTTGGCAGCCTTGAGCTTCATGCAGTGAGAGCTGAGATCGGTATCCATAGTTTCGGCAGAGACGGATGCTGCCAATTTCATTCCCCTTTTTTCCAGAGCTATCTGGGCGCCGATCAGACCCACTCTGCCGTAATCATCATTCTGGTAGAAAAAGGCTATCCTTTTCTTCCCGAGCTTATCAAGAGCGTAATTCACCAGAAGAAATGCCTCATCGCAGTACAGCGGATAGGTCCCGAAAAGGTAGGGCGCCTCCTCTGGAGGGTAGCACCAGTGCACAGAACCGGCTGCCGGTCCTACCCAGGGAACCCTGTTTTTCTCCAGATAGTCCCTGACCGCCATACCGGTAGCTGTTCCAACGCCACAAGCAAAGGCGAAGACCTCCTTGTCCTCCACCAGTTCCTTGGCAATGGCCTTTGTCTTGGGAGGTTGGTAGGCGTCATCCCTCAAAAAGTATGTTATCTTTCTGCCATGAATACCGCCTTCCTCGTTGATCATTTTAAAATAGAGTCCTGATCCCCGCGCAACTGCGCCCCACAGAGCAGCAGGGCCGGTCTGAGGTCCCCACTGGCCGATACGGATTTCCGTATCAGTTACACCTCTGACTGCGCCTGCGGCGGGGATGAAAGTTAACGAAAAGAACGCCGCAAGGGCTACCATAGCAATTAGGTTTTTCCTTCTCATGTTCCCTCCTTTGTTGAATTAATGGTTTTTTGGCCGGTTTCTCGATCCACCGGTCAATTGTTAACTTTACATGAGAGCCAGCTGTGAAAGAACTGGCTTCACTTCAACCTCTCTTGTACATCGCCTCAATCAAATCCGCAAATTGCTCATTGATGGATTTTCTCTTAACCTTCATGGTTGGGGTTACCTCACCATCCTCCTCATAGAGTCTCTTGGGCAGAATGGTGAACTTCTTGATCTCTTCCACCCGGGAAAGGCCAGCGTTAACCTTGTCCACCTCCTTGCCGATAAGTTTCATGATATCAGGGTCCTGGGTGAGGTCTTTGTAAGTAGAGAATTGGATCTTGTTGTCCTGGGCGTATTTAACAACATTCTCCTCATCAATCATGATCAAGGCGGTGATGAATTTTCTGTTATCCCCGATTATTACGGCGTCGTTGATATAGGTGCTGAATTTCAACTGGTTCTCGATGTACTGGGGGGCAATATTTTTGCCGCCGGCAGTCACCATGATGTCCTTTTTCCTGTCGGTAATTTTAAGGTAGCCGTCTTCGTCAAACTCACCCACATCACCAGAGTGGAGCCATCCATCCTTTAAGGCCTCTCCGGTAGCCGCAGGGCTTTTGTAATACCCTTTGAACACACCCGGTGATTTCACCAGTATTTCACCATCTTCTGCTATTTTCACCTCCGTACCGGTGAGGGGAGGACCCACAGTTCCAAACTTTAACCTCCCGGGCTCGCTCACGGATGTAGGTCCTGTAACCTCGGTCTGGCCATAAACTTCAATGAGGTTGACCCCAATGGACTGGAAAAAATGGATCACATCCGACGATATAGGAGCAGCAGTTGTAATGGCTAGCCTCATACGGTCGAAGCCAAGTCGCTCCTTGAGCTTCCTGAAGACTGCAAAGTGGGCAAGCTGATAGAGGGCCTCAAGGTAAAACGGCACCGGCTTGAAATGCATTCTCAAGGTAGTGCGCCTCTGGCCAATCTTGAGCGCCATGAAAAAGACGAGCCTCTTGAACCACGTGGCGTCTGACATCCTGATGTAGATGGCGGAGAGATATTTCTCCCAGATTCGGGGAACAGCATAACCAATTGAGGGAGAGATTTCCCTCATATTATCCGTAACCGTGTCCACGTTCTCAATAAAATTCACGGTGCCACCATAGGTAATATGGAAAATCACCGAAAAGAGTCGCTCAAATATATGACACAGGGGAAGGTAAGACAACACTTCATCTGTATCCTGCATGGGAATAACACCTTCGACGGCCTGCCCCATCCAGGTGAGGTTTCCGTGTGTCAGCATAGCCCCTTTGGGAGGACCGGTCGTTCCGGAGGTATATATGAGATAAGAGAGGTCCTCTGGACTGACTTCTGTCATACGCTCTTCCAGTAAATCGGGTTTCGTTTCAAGGTTCTGACGGCCGACCTCGAGAAGGTCATCAAACGACATGACCATCTCGTCTTCAAAATGCCTGAGGCCCTCCAGATCCCACACGATTACCTTTTGCAGGCTAGATGCCTTATCCCTGAAGTTGAGCCACTTGTCGAGCTGCTCCTCATTTTCCGCAAAGAGGAATTTGGATTCCGAATTCTCGACCACATACTCAACCTGGGGCCAGGCATTGGTGGCATATATGCCAACTGAAACCCCTCCTGCACACTGGGTAGCCATATCTATGATCACCCATTCAGGGCAGTTATCGCCGATAATGGACACACGGTCACCCTTTTCTAGCCCCATGCACAAAAGGGCGGACCCTGCACACTGAACTTTCCTGTAGTACTCGCTCCACGAGATATCATGCCACAGGCCGTACTCCTTTTTTCGCATGGCCACGCGGTCACCGTATTTTTGAACGCACTGCCTGAATACCTGCGGTAACGTCCTCCGGTTCATCTCGTTATCTCCATCTCTTTTTCCGTTTCCACCGCTGGTATCCCTTGGCCGATTCTGCCTGCCTTATGCCAAGATAGAATTCCCGCACATCCTCATCCTCCATGAGATCCCCGGCCGTTCCCTTCATCACAAATCGGCCATTCTCCAGTATCAGGCCAAAGTTGGCAATTTTGAGAGCCATACGAGCATTCTGCTCAACCAGGAGCATGGTAATACCGTACTCGTTAATCTTACTAATTATGGCAAATATCTCCTTAACCAGGATAGGTGAAAGCCCTAAGGATGGTTCATCCAGAAAGAGCAGTTTGGGCCTGTTCATCAATGCCCTGCCAATCGCCAGCATTTGCTGCTCACCGCCTGATAGGGTGCCGGCGAGCTGATCCTCTCTTTCCTCCAAAACTGAGAAATAGCCGTAGATCCTCTTGAAGTCCCCCCTGATCCCGGCACGATCATGCCTGCGATAAGCACCCATAAGAAGGTTTTCCCTCACGGTAAGCTCATCAAAGACCTCTCGCCCCTCAGGTACATATGAAATACCTATCCTCACCAGTTGTTCGGGATCCTTGTGGTCAATCCTTTTTCCCATGAACTCAATGGTACCCTTATCTGGCTGATCCTTGATCAAACCCATAACTGTTTTGAGGATCGTTGATTTACCCGCTCCATTATTTCCCAAGACAGCGGTTATGGTGCCCTCCTCTAGGGAGAGAGAGATACCCCGTAAGGCGTAAATGAGCCCGTAGAAGGTCTCCATGTTCTTGATTTCAAGAAGTGTCACTGTGCGATTTCTTCCTCCCCGAGGTAGGCCTTTAAAACCTCAGGATCGTTCTGAATGGCCTCTGGAGCCCCTTCGGTTATCGGTTTGCCGAAGTTTATCGCCAAGATTCTGTCGGATATATCCATCACCACCCTCATATCGTGCTCGATTAGGAGGATGGTTATCCCCAACTCATCCTGTATATCCTTGATCCAGAAGATGAGATCCTGCTTCTCCTCCGTGTTCATCCCCGCCGAGGGTTCATCCAGAAGCAACAGTTCGGGCTCAAGGGCTAGGGCTCTTCCCAGTTCGATGAGTTTCTGGGTCCCATATGGGAGGCCGCCAACAAACTGATTTCGGGCGAATTGCAGGTCCAGTAAGTCAATGATACGTTCTACACGGTCCCTGTGTTTGACCTCCTCCTTCGCGGCCCTAGAGTTTCTCCGAAAAAACGTAGCCCCGCTCAACACTCCCGTGTTGATGTGAATATGTCTGCCCAACATCAGGTTTTCCATGGTGGTCATTCTGGAAAAAAGCTCGATATTCTGGAACGTGCGAGCTATACCTTTCCTCGCTATCTTGTGCGGCTTGAGGCCAGTTATGTCTTCACCCTTATAGATCACCCTGCCGCTATTGGGGGTGTAGAGGCCATTGATACAGTTAAAAATCGTCGTCTTTCCGGCACCGTTGGGGCCTATTATCGAGAAAATAGAGCCCCTGTTGACCGTAAAGCTCACGTTATCAACTGCCCTGAGGCCACCAAAGCTGATGGTAAGGCTGTCGACGTTAAAAAAATCCCCTTCTACTTGTTTTTCGACAGCATCCATAAGAGGTCTTTTGCTAATCCTACCGATTAATGCAATAAACTCAATCCGCCAATGAGCTATAAACCCAAAAGACTCAGCAGACCGATTAAACCCGTCGCACGTAGTGCTTGGCGAAAAGGCCGCTCGGCTTGAAGCAGAGGACAAGGACAATGATCATGAAGGCTACGACGGACTTGAATTGAAGGGAGACGTATCCACCAAACAGGGTCTCAATGATACCAAGGATATAACCTCCAAGAGCAGAGCCAACGAGAGTAGTCATTCCACCCAATACAGCAGCTGCAAACCCCTTGAGAAGGGGATCCATCATCAGATTGGGGTCGAGCGTGGTGATGGGAGCCAGCATCATCCCAGCCACAGCACCGATAAATGAGCTCATCGCCCATGTGAGCGACAATATCCTGTTGGCCCTGATTCCGTTGATCCTGGCCGCTACCATATTCTGCTGCGTTGCCTTCATGGCAATGCCTACTTTGGTATATTTAAAGAAAAGTGCAAGGATAAGCATGAGGAATAGGGCAGCAAGGAGCGTGGCGATATTCAGGTGGCTTGCAACGGCTGGACCGAGGTTAACTATGTCATAGTCCGAAACCGGAAACGGAAAGCTCTGCTGCTCGGCCCCCCATTTCCAGCTTCCAGCGCCATAGAGCATCATCTCAAAACCGAGGGTAATAAGGATGAGGCTCAACACATTGGGATCCTTTGCCCTGCGCAGGAAGGTGAACTCCAAAAACACGCCCAAGAGGATTGCAAAAGCCAGGGCACCCATGAATGAGACAATAAAGGATTGCCCATAGCTATCCAAGAGCATAAAGGCGATAAAGGTAGAGATCATCGCCATTTCGCCCTGGGCGAAGTTGGGGACCTCTGAGGTCTTATAGATGATCACCATTGCAAGGGCCACCAGGGCGTAAATGCTACCAATGGCAATACCGCTTACGATGAGTTGGAGAAACATATTGAACTCGATGCTCGTTATACTGGTTACTCGTTTCTTGTTATTCCTTTCAGCGTCTCAGATAAGAATTTGTCGGATACTGACTCGCGGATCAAAATGGCCACGTCTTCCAATAGATCTTTGTCCGTATCCAGAATCCATAGAGACCCAGAGGCTCGAAGACCACGATCAGGACGATTATGAGGCCGAAGACTATGCTCGCTACGTTGTGGATGCCGGTTACACTCATCCACCGTTCAGATACGGTCATGAGCGCTTCCCCAAGGTACGGTAGATCCTGAATCTTATCCAACATGAGAATAAGCCACGTCATTACAATACCGCCCATAATCGAACCAAATATGGTTCCAAGTCCTCCCACGATAACGAATGCCAAAAAATAGATTGAGAGTATGAAATTGAAAGTGCTCGGGTTGATAAAACCGAGCATGAATGCCATCAATCCGCCGGCAATGCCTGTGTAGAAGGCGCTTACGGCAAATGCAAGCGTCTTATAGTAGACCAGGTTGACACCCATTGTTTCAGCAGCGATGTCGGAGTCCCTGATGGCAATAAAGGCCCTGCCCACCTTTGTCTTCATGAGATTTCTCGCCGCCATAGTCAAGAGGAAGACAATGGGAATGATTACGAAGTAGAGTCCCCTATCATTCGAAACACTGAACAGCCCCAGAAGTCTGAGCGGAGGCGCCTGGATGCCCATTCTCCCCCCGAAAAGCTCCCAACGCCCTATTAACTGTGTGATGGCCATGCCAAAACCGAGGGTGGCAATCGCAAGGTAAGGGCCCTCTAATCGGAGGGCGGGGAGACCCAGGATAAAACCGAAGAGGGCGGAAAGGACACCACCGGCAATGAGCGCAACAAGAAAGGGGAATGAAAGCTTGCCCATGAAGAGCACGGTGGCAAAAGCTCCGATTGCGAAGAATCCGGCATGACCGAGGGAGATCTGGCCAGTATAACCGACCAGTATGTTCAAACCGACGGTAACGAGCACATTGATGGCCATATAATTGGCCATGTAAATGTAGTAGTTTGACGCGAGGAACGGAAGGGCGAGCAAGCCACCTATGAGCATGAGGAACCAGACCCACAGTACCTTGCTATCGAGGAGTTGAATATCCTCGTAATAGTCCCTTTTTATGTCCACCGTAGGTGTCTCTTACTCTTCCTCGGCCGTTTGGTAAACCTTCTTCTCAACAAAAATCCTGACCAGATCCCGATCGAGCCTGCCGTTATCAGCCTCCTCCTCTAGAATAGCCAGAGACTTCATTGGATCCATGCTTTTTTTGTAGGGTCTGTCCTTTGCTATGAGTGCCTCATAGATATCGGCTACCGTAATTATTCTCGTCTGCAAGGGGATATCTTCGGCCTTGGTGTGCCTTGGATAACCTGAACCGTCAAGCATCTCATGATGCCCCGCCGCAAAAAGGGGCACCCTCTTCAAGGATCCCTTGAAGGGTATCTTGTTGACGATATTTTCGGTGTGAACGACGTGTGATTGGATTTCCTCCACCTCACCAGGTGTTAAGTTACCCTTTATCACGGAGAGGTTCTCAAGTTCGAAATCAGTGAGATAGTTTCGTTTCCTTCCGTCAATATCTCTGTATTGTTTCTGGCGAATTCCCTCAAGTCTCTTAAGTTGGGGTTCAGTCAGAAAGTTGCCTACATTTATCTCCTGGATAAACCCTAAGTCCTCCTCAATTTGTCTGAGCGTAACGTTGAGCCCTTCATTCAATTCCTTAATCCTTTTCTCCTTATCTCCGTTGCCTTGAAGTATGGCCAACTTCTGCTTCTCGGCTTGAAGAATGGCCGAGGCCTTGATATTCCCAAACCTGTTGACAAGGGCAGCTGTTTCCGCGTCGGAGAGGCGAGTCCGTTTGTCAAGCACCCATTCCCTAACGCCGATCTTACCAATATCGTGAAGCCAGGCAGCATAGTTAAGTTCCTCCAGTTCGGCAGGGCTAAAGGTGACGCTGGCGTAAGGGCCATCATGAGTATCATTTATGGCTCTGGCAAGGGCCATACTATACTTTGCGACACCCCTCGAGTGCCCGGCCGTGAAGGGGCTTCTCGCATCAATGGCGGAGACGGAGTATTGAATAAGTGCCTCAAAAACGGCCTTTATCTCCTTGAAAAGCTGTGCGTTCTTAATAGCAACGGCTGCCTGAGACGCCAGGGATGAAACAAGGGATTCTGTGCTGGAATCAAAGGAGACAACCCTCCCGTTGGTGTCGAGTGAGTTTATCAGTTGGAGAACGCCGATTATCTCGCCTTCGGTGTCCTTCATAGCCACCAGCAACATTGACTTCGTCCTGTAGTTGTTTCTCCTGTCGAAGTCTCGGTTGAACTCAAATCCGGCTTCAGGGGAGAGGTTGTAGGCATCCGGGATATTCAGGGTCTTACCGGTAATCGCCACGTATCCGGCAATGCTGTTTTTTGTGAGGGGGAGTGAATAGGGCTTAAATGTGTCGGGTTTCATATCCGCCCTTTTTCTCAAGGTATCGTTTTGGGCAACCTCGAAGTGAAGGGCACCATTGTCTTGATCAACAAGGTAGAGGCTGCCGGCGTCAGCGTTCGTGAAGGAGCGTGTTTCCCTTACAATTAGATCGAGCAACCGACTTAAATTCGTTTCACTGGATAGAGCGATCCCAATCTTATTGAGAGTCTCAAGTCTTTCCCTCATATCCTGCGAGGTGAGCATGGCATCCTTTCGTTGTTGGTGGAGGGCTGATACCTTGATCGAAGATGCGTGATTTATATAATTTCAGCGGACTTTTTTCAAGCTCAATATCCCCTATTTTCTTTATCCTTGACATATTGAGGGGCATGGGATACTGCAGTAGCGATGATCGACGAGGTTGAAAGGAAGATTATTCATTACCTGCAAGAAGATCTTCCCGTAACGAGAAGTCCCTTCGGTGTTCTTGCAGACAAGATTGGAATACGCGAAGAAGTCCTGATCAAGACTATCCGCTCCTTACGAAAGCGCGGCATTCTTCGGCGCTTTGGAGCCACTTTGAGGCATAGGCTTGCTGGTTTTGATGCGAACGCTATGGTTGCCTGGCGTGTGCCTGAGGGTAAAACAGACGAGGCAGGCACCATAATGGCAGCCTTTAAGGAGGTGAGCCACTGCTATTTGAGGAGGCCTCAGGGGGAATGGCCATTCAATTTGTTCACCATGATCCATGGAAAAAACAGGGATGATTGTGACCAACTAGCCAAGAGAATGGCCGATAGGGCTGGCGTCAGTGATTACGTAATGCTTTTCACCCTTAAGGAATATAAGAAGACCAGCCCAAAATACTTCTGAAGGGAAGCGCTATGGGCAAGAGATCAACAGAGCTCTTTTTAAAGGCACGAAACGTTATCCCCGGCGGCGTCAATAGCCCGGTGAGGGCAGGGCGCAACGTAGGGGTAGATCCACCCTTTATTCAAAGGGGCGATGGTTGTTACCTGTGGGATGCAGACGGAACGAGGTATATCGACTATGTTTGCTCGTGGGGACCAATGATATTGGGGCATAGGCACCCAGAGGTGATACAGGCACTCAATGCCGCCTTGGAGAATGGAACGAGCTATGGAGCCCCGACGGAGCTCGAGGTGGGTCTGGCAGAAATGATTGTTGAGGCAGTGCCTTCCATTGAAATGGTGAGAATGGTTAACTCCGGAACAGAAGCAACCATGAGCGCTATTCGTCTCGCCCGAGGATTTACAAGGAGAAATATCGTTATCAAGTTTGATGGTTGCTATCATGGGCACAGTGATAGTTGCCTGGTGAGCGCTGGTTCAGGAGTAGCTACCTTTGGCATCCCCGGAAGCCCGGGGGTTCCAGAGGACTTGGCACGACTTACCATTTCATTGCCGTTTAATGATCTGAGCGCTGTTGAGCAAGCCGTTGACCGCTTCTCGGACCAAATAGCCGCTGTAATCATCGAGCCTATTGCTGGAAACATGGGCGTAGTCCTGCCCAATGAGGGGTTCCTGGAAGGCATCAGAAGCGTAACCAGAAAACATGGCATCCTTCTCATTTTTGATGAGATCATAACCGGATTCAGGGTGAGTCCCGGGGGTGCCCAGGAGATCTACGATATCACGCCCGATCTTACTTGTTTGGGTAAGATTATTGGCGGTGGACTCCCCGTAGGGGCCTATGGCGGGAGACGTGATATCATGTCTCACGTAGCCCCTGAAGGTGATATCTATCAGGCAGGTACGCTATCGGGTAATCCGCTGGCTATGACTGCAGGACTGATAACGCTGAGGATCCTCAAGAACAGGGAGATCTATGATAAGATAGAGGAAAAATCCGCTCTCCTGTTCGCCGGTCTGGATGACGCAGCTCAACAGGCCGGGGTTGGTCTCATCATCAATCGGGCTGGATCCATGGGGTCCATCTTTTTTGGCAAAAGCCCAGTTTTCGATTTTGAATCGGCAAAAAGCACCGATAGTACAAAATATGTATCCTTTTATAGGGAAATGTTGGCTCAGAGAATCTACTTAGCTCCATCCCCTTTTGAGGCTCTTTTTGTCTCCGCGGCCCACAATGAAAAAACGATAACAAAGACAATTGACGCAGCTTTTCAGAGCTTCAAAAGGCTTTAAATGCCTGATCGTTTTCTTCCTATGTCTACCCCTGATCGGTGTCTCACTGGATTGCTTGAAGAAAATCCGGTAACGGCATCGGCTCCTTGCAGAATTGATGCCGGAGGAACGTGGGATATCAAGGCACTGGCCCTCCCTCTAGAAGGCTTGAAGCCCACTACCGTGAATCTGGCTCTCAATTTGAGAACCTATGCGAGCCTTGGGCCCTATAAGGCTGGGTGGATCAGAGTGTCTTCAGATGATTTTGACGCCGTTGAAGCATACCCCCACGATCGGGTTCCCTTCAATTCTCAATTTGGTCTCATCTTTGCGATTGTATCGTTTTTCGGGTTTCATGGAATAGAGATAGTGATCAGATCGAAAGCCCCCGTCAGGGCAGGTCTTGGAGGTTCAAGTACCGCTGCTGTGGCGGCGGTCAAGGCGTGCTCCGTGGCGAGTTCAATGCTGAAGCAGCGGGATCTTGAAGAAGCGGATATTCTTCTGCTGGCATTTCACTTGGAGGACGCGGTAAACATGGGCATGTGTGGATTGCAAGACCAGGGAGCGGCTGTTTTCGGGGGAGTGAACAGGTGGGCCTGGAATTACTCCCGTACGGGGGAACCATTTAAGCGGGAGCCTCTTCTTGATGTGAAGGGACAGGGTGAACTGTCAAGGAGGATACTCGTTGCCTATAGCGGTATCACCCACGTATCGACCAGAATAAACAGGCTATGGATCGAGCAGTTTCTGAGGGGTGAGACAAGGCCTCAGTGGGTTGAACTGAACAGCATCGTGAGCCGCTTTGCTCAGCATATACGGCAGCAAGAATGGAGTAAAGGGGCAAGGGAGCTCAGAAATGAAGTAGCGATACGAAGGGAGATAACACCTCAGGCCTTTACGCCCACAACCAGCAGATTGATCCAAGAGTCCGAAAGACTGGGATGCGGTGCCAGGTTTGCAGGTGCTGGAGGCGGGGGCACCGTATGGGCCCTGGGTGAGATTGATGACATTCAAAGCTTGAGGGAAAGGTGGGCCCGTATCCTGAGGCAAACAAAGAAAGGGAGAATTCTCGAATGTGCGGTAGACCCTGTTGGGGTAACTGAGGAAGAGATGTGATGATTGAGGATTGGGATCTCAACAGGATATTCGGGCCGCTCTGCGAGAAAGGTGCCGCATTTGCTGACATCTTTGCTGAGGATACTGAGGTAAAAAGCATCGTTCTGGAGGACAATAGAATCGAAAGGGTAAGCGGTGGCCGGGACATTGGCGTTGGATTGCGGGCCATAAGAGATTTCAAGACGACCTATGCTTATAGCAATGAAATGACAGAAAGTGCTGTTGTTAAGCTTTCAGCGGAGATGGCCGAGGTCTTGGAGGGGAGAGCTTCTTTTTCCTCTCAGACGTGGCCGTTTCCAGCTCAACCAGATAGGTTTAAGATTCTCAGGGACCCTAAGGACGTTTCCGGGAAGGAGGAAGTTGAACTTCTTTGGTTAGCCAATGATGCCGCTCGCAGCGTCAATGCTCGAGTTCAACAGGTTAGCGTGGTTTATGAGGCCAAGGTGCAGAAGGTTGTCGTGGCCAACTCTCATGGTGAGGCCACGAGCGAACAGAGAGCATCCACAGCATTCTCGGTTCACGTTGTTGCGACCAAGAAAGACGTCATCCAAACTGGTTTTGAACGGATCGCCGAGGCAAGGGGGTTTGAGCTTCTATCTACAGACCGGGTAATGGATGCTGCACTAAAAGCCGCTGAGCGTGCTGTGCATCTCCTTGACGCTCGGCCAGCTCCTTCGGGCCCGATGACTGTAGTGGTGTCAAGTAGCGCGGGCGGGACGATGGTGCATGAGGCGGTGGGACATGGACTTGAGGCAGATCTTGCTCAAGAGGGGCTGTCGGTTTATTCTGGCAAGATAGGGTTGGAGGTGGCCTCTCCCGAGATCTCAGTTGTCGACGATGCAACCATTGAATCAAAGAGGGGCTCATTTCTGTATGATGACGAGGGAATACCAGCCCAAAGGACCGTGCTTATCGAGAGGGGCATTCTGAAGAGCTATATGTATGACCGGCTAACGGCTATGAAGGACGGGGTCTCGTCAACAGGAAACGGACGAAGGGAGTCTTACCGGTTTTGCCCTATTCCGCGAATGACTAATACCCTCATCGTCTCAGGGAGATCAGATCCACATGAGATCATCAGTTCCGTTGATCGGGGGCTGCTGGTGCTCAAGATGGGCGGTGGACAAGTTGACACGGTGAACGGGGACTTTGTCTTCGAGGTCGGTGAGGCTTACTTCTTGAAGAACGGTCAGAAAAGCGACATGGTGCGTGGGGCAACGCTGATCGGCAATGGCCCAAAGATACTGCACCAAATCGATATGGTTGGCAAGGATTTAGACTTCGGCGTTGGCACCTGCGGGAAAGATGGACAGGGAGTGCCTATATCTGATGCACAGCCCACCCTCAGGATTCCCCAAATGATTGTGGGCGGGACCGAGGGATGATACGATAAGGCATCCTTTTGAGAGCGATCATACCTGGCGGAGACGGTAAAGGCCCCACCTACAAGATGGCCTGACAGAGTCCCCGTCAGGCCATCTAATGTGTGAAAACCTAGTTATTCTTCCTGATACTTGAATGAGACGTTTATCCTCGCCCGGAAGCTCGTGATCTTCCCATTTTCAATGGTCACATCCAGTTTTGTAATTTCCGCGATCCGTAAATCCCTGAGGCTCTTCGAGGCTGTTGCAACGGCGCCTTTTGCAGCCTCCTCCCATGAGGTGGGGCTTGTCCCGACAAGCTCGATAATCTTATAGGTACTCCCGGTGGTCATGTCTGCCTCCTTTTCTAGGTTATGGTTTGTGTTTGCCGAACGCTTCTGCTTCACCTCCTTTCCATCCTCGAGATTTACCCGCCTACGCAGAACACGGGCTCTCCCGTGGGGCTCCACTGACCGTAAATTAGCTATTATCAAGTTTACTTATTCACTATAAGAAATGAGAACTGACGAGTCAATTACAAAAACTCAAGACTCCTTTTTGGCTTGACCTTTCTGGGCAATTCCTCTATTAAAGCTATATTGTAGCTACAGGTGAATTTAGCAATTGCTAAATTCGAAGTCGGTTCCATATGGTCTCATTTCAAAAGAATTCCCTCTGGTTAGCACATAAGCTCGGCATTATTGCAGCTGCGGCCATTTTTATTATGATGGGCCTTACGTGCCTTGATGTTTTCCTGCGGTATTTTTTCCGCAAGCCTATCCCCGGAACCTATGAAATCGTCTCCTTTTTGGGGACAGTTGCAGTTTCCTTTGCCATGGCTCACACATTGGCTGAGCGGGGTCATGTTGCCGTCAGCCTTGTCGTGCAACTGTTTCCCAAGAGGGCGCAAGGAGTCGTCGAGTCTTTGATTTCCATCTTCGGCTTCATACTGTTTGGTCTTATTGCCTGGCAGAGCGTCCTGTACGCTATGGACTGCCAGAGGGCAGGGGAGGTTTCCCTAACCCTACAGCTTCCCTTCTATCCATTCATATATGGCGTTGCATTTGGTGCGGGTGTGGTATGTCTTGTTCTGCTCGTGGATTTGATTGATGCTGTCGCTAAGATGAGGGAAGGATGAGCCTGACCACCATCGGTATAATCGGTATCGTTGTTCTGGTGATCCTGCTTTTCTCCAAGATGCCCGTTGGCTTTGTCATGGCATTTCTGGGCTTTCTGGGCTTCAGCTATGTGGTCAACCTGACGGCAGGTCTCAATTTGCTGGCAAAGGATGTATTTGAGACCTTCTCATCGTATAGCTTGACCGTCATTCCGCTTTTTGTGTTTATGGGCCAAATCGCATTCCACTCTGGAATAAGCAGACGGCTGTACGATTCAGTGTACGTGTTTATGGGCCATTACAGGGGTGGTCTGGCCATTGCCACCATTGCGGCCTGTGCGGGGTTTTCTGCAATATCGGGCTCAACCAATGCCACTGCCGCTACTATGGCAACGGTGACGCTGCCTGAGATGCGGCGTTATAAATACGATATGAGCCTGGCGACCGGTACCGTTGCTGCAGGGGGGAGTTTGGGGATACTGATACCCCCGAGCGTGATCTTCATTGTCTACGGGATAATGACTGAGCAATCTATTGGTAAGCTGTTTGCCGCGGGTATCCTTCCGGGCATACTGCTGGCCATTTTATTTATGCTCACTATTTATGCACGCGTACAAATGAACCCTGGACTTGCACCCCCTGGTCCCAAGACGAGCTTAAGGGAGAAGGCGAAATCCTTTACCGGGGTGTTAGAGGCCCTGATTATTTTCCTATTTGTTATGGGGGGTCTTTTCTTCGGAGTGTTTGTGCCGACCGAGGCAGGTGCTGTTGGGGCATTTTTGACCTTGCTTGTGGCCCTTGTAAGGAGGCAGTTGACCTGGGAGGGATTTCTTCGGTCACTCATGGATTCGGCGCGCATCAGCTGTATGGTAATGGTCATCGTTACCGGAGCGGTTGTTTTTGGTCACTTTATGGCCATCACAAGGATTCCATTCATTCTGGCGAACTGGGTGAGCGCGCTTCCCCTGCCCAGTTATGCCGTAATGGGGGTAATCGTAATCATATATCTGTTTGGCGGATGCTTCATGGATGCCCTGGCCATGATCATGCTCACCATTCCAATCTTCTATCCGGTAGCGACAGCCCTGGGCTTTCACCCCATATGGTTTGGTGTGGCTATTGTTCTGATAACCGAGATGGGTGTGATCACGCCCCCAGTAGGGGTAAACGTGTACGTGGTCCACGGCATTGCCAAGGATATTCCCCTTGAAGTCATCTTCAAGGGGGTTGCACCGTTTGTCCTCGCGCTTTTGGTATGTGTGGCAATCCTCTTAGCCTTCCCTCAGATAGTCCTTTTCCTGCCCGGCCTCATGAGGTAGCGATAGCGGCTGATTTCGCGAAAACGCTTACGCAAATTTCAAGATCTTGAGCTAGGAGAATGCTTTCCCATTCACCTGAGAGCCTGAAACCTGGTATGAGATAGCTAGCCTTCAAAAAGGAGGGTACGGGAGCAGCTGAAAGGAAAGTTTGGGTGTGGGAATGTGAGAGAATAAACGGGGTACCACGATTCGGTGGTACCCCGTTTGCTGCTCGAATTTGAGCTTACTGATGTTTCGAAATCAACTCTCTGAGGACTTGAACGGCTTTTTTTCCAGGAAGACCCCGCTTTTCCATGTTTAACTGATAGTCAATGATGATCGGGCTAATGGACTGAACCCAGAGTTTCTCCTGAGCTGGCGAAAGCCCATGGATCTTTTTGCCAAGTTCTATCGTGAATTTCAAACCTTCCCTGTCAATAGAGTTCCAAACCTCTCCGTGCCTGTCAACCCACTCCTCGCCGACTTCATCGAAGATTCTTTTAATATCAGGGGGGAGGGATTCGTACTTCTGTTTGTTCATGACAACGAACATCGCCGTGGTATAACCGAGGGCTTTAGTCTCAATCACATAGTCGATAACTTCGCCCTGCTTCCATCCTTTAAGAACCTCGATGGGGCAAAACGTGCCTTCGACAACGCCCTTCTGCAAGGCCTCATAGGCCTGATTTTGGGGCATGGCTACCGGCGCAGCTCCCAGATATTTGGCCATCTTAGCGGCGAGACCAGTAGTTCTAATTTTCATGCCCTTTATATCGTCCAGGGTGTTTACATCCCTTTTTGCAGCGAGGATTCCAGGGCCGTGGGCATGAATGACCAGCACCTTAACATCCTTGAGTTCCTTGGGCATCATCCTCTTGTAAAATTCATAGGCTACCTTAGTGGCAATCTTGCCGCTTTCATAACCCAAGGGAAGATCTACTGCCTCCATAACGGGAAACCTGCCACGCGTATACGCAAAGCATGACTGGCCGATGTCGGAGATGCCTTTCACAACTCCATCATAACAGACCCTTGGCTTGGTTAATGATCCCCCGGGAAAGTAAGAGATCTTGACTCGTCCATTGGTCCTCTTCTCGATCTCCTTTGCCATCTCAGCGCCTTGAATTCCGTGGCCGTGCGTTGGTGGGAAAAAGTTACTGTAAGTAAGCTCAATTACTTTGGCCTCGGAAGCAGACCCGAATGCAATCATTACATACGCTGCAAAACAAAAGACAAAAAATAGGGCGAGCAAGCCATTCTTCTTCATGTCTTTCCTCCTTTATTGCTTGTTGAAATCCAGTGCTAAAACCTCAATCACTTTAACCTGTGCCTAAATAACCACCTCCTCTCAGGAATTATGTTAAAATACGCACACTCGCAGTATTGATCTAAAACCACATCCATGGGCATTTGTCAATTAAAAATCTCTCCCTAAGGGCCCTCAGCTTCCTTGTGCCCAGCCTCAAAGACCTTGAGGTTTATATCCCTGACTCGATTCGGGCTGATCTTATCAATAGTGCGACGTATCTCTTCATGCTCCAGGGGAGCTTCTTTAAAGGCGGAAAAAAAGCCAAGCAGTGCCAGATTGGTAGAGCGGGGAGCACCAAGCTTGCGGGCTAACGCACTCGCAGCCACGGAATGGTAAGCAATTCCCTTGCTATCGAGAAAGGCCCGCACCTCCTCTCTCGGAAAATGTTGCGAATCCGAATTAACGAACATGGTTCCATTTCTCGCCAAGAAAGGGAGATTTCGGTAACCCTCATGTTCCTCGAGGGCTAGCAGAAAGCCAGCCGTACCCGTCTGCACCAACGAACCCTGAACCTCACCAAACCTGAGATGAGAGACAACTGACCCGCCGCGCTGGGCCATGCCATGGGTCTCCGCTCCTATAACACGTAATTTCTTATCAAGGGCAGTCANGGCCAGCACTCGAGTCATGAAGAGGATNCCTTGCCCCCCCAAGCCACAGAGTACTATGTTAACAGTCTCCATCAATTNTTACGTCTATTTCATTCCAGCGTTTAATGAGCCGCAGACCCACGCAGAGTTTGCCTGTCTGTGTGCGTGCGCNGTTCAATCATTAGGCCTCCACGATCGCTCCCTTGGGGCAAACCTGGAGACAGACGCCGCAGTCCACGCAGAGGTCTCTATTGATATTGGTACGGCCGAGTTCATCGTCGTGGTAAAGGGCAGGGCATTCAAAACGCTCAAGACACAAGTTGCACTCCGTGCAATCATCGGTAATCGTTACCCTGATTCTTTTCTCAATGGCTTCCTCTGGGTAGGCGATAACACAGGGATGCCGGGCGATGATTACGGCGATTCCCCCATCGGGGCTGCTGACATATGCGGCAGCCTTCTTAAGCACACCGGTCATTTGCTTGATATCATAAGGATCAACCACCTCGATGAAGTCCACTCCACAACCACCCACCGCCCGTTCAAGGCTCACGGCCCGGCCCTCGCTCCCGTCTGCCCGTATTCCAAGACCCGGTGTGGGTTGCATACCGGTCATGGCCGTTGTCAGATTGTCAAGTATGACAAGGATAAACCGTGCGTTGTTGTAGACAGCGTTCAACAAACCGGCAGTGCCCGAATGGAAAAAGGTTGAATCGCCAATGGTGGCGATAATCGGCTGGTTTGCATCGTCCTGGGCAAAGGAATGGTAAAAGCCTGCTGCCATGGTTATGGCGGCCCCCATATCCAGGCAGGTATCCACTGCTCCTAGATTGAGGCCCAAGGTATAGCATCCAATGTCAGAGGTGAATATTGCCTTAGGTCTGGCCTTGCGTATGGCAAAGAAGGCCGCTCGGTGGGGACAGCCGGGACACAGGGTTGGCCTTCTCATGGGGAGCTCGAGGCTCTCAACGAGTTTCTGGGCCTCATCACTTATGGGCTGAGAAAGCTGATTGAGGCCTGACTCAGTTAGGCATTTGTTTAAGATCTGGTAAATGGCCTCGGGTACCAGCTCCCCCTGTGGGGGAACATGACCCGAGAGGCGGCCGAGCACCTTTCTCTTATCCCGGAGCAGGTATTCCAGAACGGTGTCTGTCTCCTCGAGGACCAGCACTTTTTCACAGGCTCCCGTAAACTCAGCCGCTAAGGCCTCGGGAAAAGGGTATGGCGTGCCCATCTTGAGCACGGGGATATCAGCTCGGCCCTCCTCTGCCAGGATATCATGAATGACGGCATACGGCACACCTCCTGCAATGATACCGAGAGGGTATCTCTTTCCCGGCTCAAGATTATGAAAGTTGAATTTGGAGAGCTTCTCAAAATGGGTTGCAATCTGCCTGAGCTTTCTGTTCAGCTCCTCGTGGAGTACCAATCGATACCGGGGAGTGGCCGCCCACCTCAAGGGGTCTTTCTTGAAGGAGGCCTTCTGCCCATCTTTCCTGATCGATGCGAATGATATGCTCTGTCGCGCATGACATACACGAATGGCGGGCCTCAGTACGACCGGAATTTTGAACTCCTCCGAGAGATCCATCGCAAGCGCAACCATCTCTCTCGCCTCCTGGGGATTGGATGGATCTAAGACGGGAACTTTGGCAAGCCTTGCCATGAGGCGGGTGTCCTGTTCTGTTTGGGAGGAGTGGGGCCCAGGGTCATCGCACGAGATAATGACAAGCCCCCCGACGGTACCCATATAGGCTGAGCTCATCAGGGAGTCGGCCGCCACATTGAGTCCAACCTGCTTCATGCAGCAAGCTGCTCGCTTGCCGGTGACGGAGGCTGCAAAGGCGGTGTCAAGGGCTACTTTTTCGTTGGTTGACCATTCAACGTAGGTATCAAGGCCCTCAGATTTGACGAACCGAATAACTTCGGGCAGGATCTCTGAACTTGGAGTTCCGGGATATGAGGCAAGCACCTGACAGCCAGATTCGACCAAGCCGAGGGCAATAGCACCATTTCCAAGCAAAATCTCTTCTTTGGTCATTTCGACGATTTTGCCTTCTTTGCCTTGTCGACTAGACCCATCAGGCTCTCAATTTTCGGCTTGGGAGGAGTGAATACTTGAGCCAGTTCCTCCTTCGAGTAATGGTCTTTAAGAAACGTATTGATATCAATCCGAGCCTGCCAACATCCTACGATCCATCTGCAGGGTAGCATGTTATTCTCGGAACGACAGAACTTGAAGTTCACCTCTCCACCCACCCTGGGGCATCGAAGCCATTTGTCGTCGTGTTCCTCTATCACCCTGTTCTCCTTGCCAAGAGCGGCGCGCTCGCAGAACTCAGCGGCTCATGTCTACGAGCGCGCCAATCAGGAATAGCTCATTGACTCCCCAAAGGTTTATAGCACCCTCGTCTAAACCTTGGGCAGGTCAGCTTGTGCCTTCTTTACATCTTCCTCAGGATACGCATAATCTTCGAGTTGACCAGATAGGTAGCGCTCATAGGCAGCTAGGTCAAAGTGCCCGTGCCCGCTGTGAGCTATGAGGATTGTTTTTGCCTCCCCAGATTCCTTGCACTTAAGGGCTTCATCAATAGCTACCTTGACATTGTGGCACGGCTCGGGACCGGTGATAATACCCTCAGTTCGGGCAAACTTAACCCCGGCCTCAAAGACGGCTGTCTGGTGCACGGCTACCGCTTCAACGAGGCCTAGTTGATAGAGATGGCATATGATTGGTGCCATCCCATGATATCGCAAGCCTCCAGCATGAATTGGTGGTGGGATAAAGCCGTGCCCCAAGGTATGCATCTTGAGCAGGGGGGTCATCCCGACTGAATCACCAAAATCATAGGCATATATTCCCCTGGTCACGCTTGGACAGCTTTCTGGCTCACAACAGATGACGCGGAGGTCTGGCTTTGCTCCGCTGATTTTATCCCTGATCCAGGGCAGGAATTGGCCGCCGTAGTTTGAGCCACCGCCAATATTACCGACAATAATATCAGGATAGGCATCTGCCATCTCCATCTGTTTGCGGCACTCTTCCCCCTGGATGGTCTGGTGAAGCAGCACATGATTGAGCACACTGCCCAGAGAGTAGTGGGTATCATCACGACTTACGGCATCCTCTACTGCCTCACTGATAGCAAGTCCCAGGCTGCCTGGGCAATCGGGCCATTTTTCCAGCATATCTCGTCCTGCCTTGGTATCCGGGCTGGGGCTTGGTACACACGTTGCCCCCCAGGTCTCCATCGCGATGCGGCGATATGGCTTCTGGTCATAGCTAATCCTGACCATATAGACCTTTATCTCCACACCGAAGAATGCGCCGGC
>JGI24422J19971_10000516_pt1 | contig 21606 bp, 12 predicted proteins | sample DeeMarSWOR152_54_FD_19971 | JGI IMG/M metagenome (IMG submission 19971) | reverse complement strand
TTGGGGACGTAAACAGTAGCAGCCCACTTGCTGGATATGCTGTAGCGGTCAGTCCAGATTGCGCAGTATTTTTCTCAAGGTGGAACAGGGATTATCCATTCAGTTTCTCAGGTACACCTGCAGTGTTTGCCGATGACGTTGTTGGGCTTCCCACAGCCACTCTATGGCCGGGAGACTCCTTCGCGCTGGCGATAAAGGTTTACGTGCCTTATGGAATATACGAGGGTGTGTCAAACCCGGGGAAGATATGGGCAATTGTAACCTCCGCATAAATGGTTAACGATTAGTGGAAAGATGAAAAAGGAATTGTCACCTATAGACAATGTGATCGTAAAGACGATAAAGGGTGCGAGAAAATCGGTATCAACATACAAGCTGGCGAAGGAAACGAAGCTATCTTGGTCAACCGTGAACTCGCACTGCTATAAACTAAAGTCATTTGGCGTTCTGGATATGACAAGTAAGAGAACGCCCTTTGGGCAGAAAAAGATGCTCTGGAGTATAGCGAAAAAGAGATAACTTGTCTATGGGTTAAGGATTTGAAAGAGAATGATTAGGTAGAGATATTTTTCTTTTTCTTTTTCTTTAATTTTTATTGAATATGGACAGAGAAGAGCTTCACCAGAGTGTGGAGAAGTATAGCAGAAGGCTCAAGGATACGAAGAGAGAGATACAGAAGGGGATAGTGGGGCAGGACAAGATCATTGAGTCGGTTTTAAAATCTCTCGTTTGTAACGGCCATGTACTCCTGGAGGGGGTTCCGGGTTTGGCGAAGACCCTCTTCATAATACTTCTCAGCCGTACGGTTGAAGGGGCGAAATTCCAGAGAATTCAGTTTACACCAGATTTACTGCCCTCGGATATTGTTGGGGTTACCGTCTATGAGGAGAAGAGGGGCTTTTATACCATAAAAGGCCCAATATTCGGGAATTTCGTCTGTGGTGACGAGATAAACAGAACACCACCAAAGGTGCAGTCTGCCATGCTTCAGGCTATGCAGGAGAGAGAGGTTACCATCGGTAGAAAGACTTTTCCGTTGCCGAGTCCTTTTTTTGTTCTCGCAACCCAGAATCCATTGGAAACGAAGGGGGTTTATCCATTACCAGAGGCTCAGGTCGATAGATTTCTATTCAAGGTGCTTGTAAAGCCACCTTCCAAAAAAGAAGAATTAAAGATAATCGAACAGAACGTAGAGATTATGGAGATAGAGGATTTTGATATACAACAGGTCATAAGTCTTCAGGACATACTGGATATGCAAGAGACTGCGAAGAATATAAGCATGTCTGAAGAGATTCAGAAATATATAGTCCATCTGGTAGATGCCACGAGACACCCAGAGAAGTACGATGTGGAAGAGGGTATATATGTACAATGGGGAGGTTCACCGAGGGCATCAATTTATCTGGCATTGGCTTCTAAGGCGACAGCAATGATGAATAACCGACTATTTGTGATTCCTGAGGATATTAGATGTATTGCCCACGATGTTTTAAGGCACAGGATGGTTCTGAACTATGAGGGAAAAGCCAAGGGTATAGACGCAGATTCCATAGTTGACTCCATAATCAGGAGTGTTCCAGTACTATAAAAAATGGAAGAGCTATCAAAAAAGATAAAGGAATATAAGAATAAGCTGAGGGAGGTAAAGAAAGAGGTACAGAAGGGTATGGTGGGGCAGGAGGAGGTAATAGATTCCGTCTTAAAATGCCTAGCTTGTAATGGTCACGTTCTTTTGGAGAGCGTTCCGGGGCTGGCGAAAACACTATTGGTAAGGCTTTTGACAGAAACGATTGCGGGGGCAAAATTTCAGAGAATTCAGTTTACACCAGATTTATTACCGTCAGATATTACAGGAACTACGGTCTATGAGAAGAGGAGGGGCTTTTATACAGTAAAGGGCCCGATATTTGCAAATTTTGTTCTGGGAGATGAGATAAACAGGGCCCCTCCGAAAGTACAGTCTGCNATGTTACAGGCCATGGAGGAAAGGATCGTTACCATAGGTAAGGANACNTTTCCCNTGCCGAAACCGTTTGCNGTTTTAGCAACCCAGAATCCATTAGAACAAAAGGGGGTTTATCCACTGGCGTTGGCACAGATAGANAGGTTTCTATTCAAGGTCTTTGTTGACTACCCAAAGGAGGATGANGAGNTCTTAATTTTAAATCAAAACACAATGGTGAAAACGATTCAGGAGTTTAGGATAGAAAAGGTTTTAAACCCTCAAATAATAATTGAGATTCAAGAGTGCGTAAAACAGATCCAGCTCTCTGAGGAGGTAAAAGAATATATCGTCGATATAGTAGATGCCACAAGATACCCCTCCAATTATGGTGTAGAGGAGGGCAGGTATGTACAATGGGGAGCATCTCCAAGAGCCACAATAAACCTTTCATTGGCTGCCAAGGCAACCGCAATGATGAATGAGAGAACCTTTGTGATCCCGACCGATGTTAGAGCCATAGCTCATCAGGTATTGAGACATAGAATAGTATTGAATTATGAGGGAAAAGCCAGGGGCATAAGTGCAGATCGTGTAGTGGATGCTATCATAGACAATGTTCCAGTTCATTAATTAAAATGAAAAAAATAGAGAAAGCAGGTACCCTTTACATCGAGGAATTGATGAATGAGATTGATGCAAACGTAAGGGAGTTGGTTGATACATTCAGATTTCTATTAAAGTATCAGATACTCTTTAAGGGTAGTGGGATAGAATTTGCCGGTCTACGTGAATATGTTCCAGAACATGATGATGCATCGAAGATAGATTGGAAAGCGAGCTTAAGATCTAAGAAATTGTATGTAAAGCAGTTTGAGGATGAAAGAGACCTGGATGTTTATATCCTATTAGATGTTTCCAATTCCATGCTCTTTGGAACTCAGGAGAAATTGAAGAGCGAATACGCAGCGGTGATTGCCGGAACCCTTGCCTATGCCGCGGTTGAATCCGGAGACAATGTTGGTTTTGCAATGTTCAGTGACGATGTCAAAATGGCGTTAGACCCACTGGGGGATATATCTCAATATTATAAGATTCTACGCTCCATGGTCGATCCAAGATACTATGGAGGAGGTTGTAATCTCGCGGATTCGTTGTCCTATTTGATTAATATAGTTGCCGAAAGAACAATCCTCTTCATAATCTCCGATTTCATAGGTATTGGGAAGGGATGGGAAAATTCCCTGAAGATGATGGCGGGCAAATTGGATAAGGTAGTTGGAATCATGATAAGGGATGTCAGAGATTCATTTTTACCCAAGGGTATTGGCAGTATGAGGCTATCTGATCCCTTTTCAGATAAGATTTTGACAGTAAATCTGGACAAGGTTGGTGAGGAGTTTGAAAAACTGGCGAGAAAACAGGAAGAGAAGGTCGAAAACGAATTTCTCGATGGTGGAATGGGCTTCGTTAAGATATATACGACAGAACCATTTGTAAGACCCCTTATTAACTACCTAGAATTGACTGAACTGTAGAATGGACATACCACAAATAGAAATTTCATTCAGATATATAAACCTGTTAATCTTATTGCTCGGTTTAGTTATTATCCTATACATTCTGTCAAAGAAATACGCGAGGAAGAGAATTCTTAAATTTGGAAACTTTGAGGTTCTGGAGAAGGTTGCCGGTAAAAAGTTGTTCCCGAGAGATTTAATACCATTATTCTTGAGGATTTTAGCAATTGTACTAATTATACTGGTTATATCAGACCTAGTTCTGGTAAGGGAGGAATATGTGGCAAGAACCGATTTTATTTTGGCCATAGATACCTCAGCATCAATGCTCACATCAGATTATGAACCGAATAGGATAGAATTTGTAAAGAGAACCGCCATAGATTTTATAAGTAAATTGAAGAACACAAAGGTTGGGGTTATTACATTCTCTGGAAAGGCACATGCGAGGCTAAAGCCAACTTCGGATATGCACGAGGTGGAAAGAACATTACGGAAGATACAATTTGAAAGCCCAGCCGGAACCGCAATTGGTGATGCAATTGTAGTTTCAGAATCATTGTTTGATGAATCCGAGAGAAACAGAAGTATTATCCTGGTTACTGATGGAAGAAACAATATTGGAAGGAATATAACCGAGGCCTTAAAAGCTTTAAATGAAAGCAATACGAGGATCTATCCTATAGGAATTGGAAGCAAGGTAGAGGAAGAGATTACAATTCCATCTGGTTTAGAGGGATTAAATGCCACACCAGCAAAGTTTCCAAATCTCGATGAAGATATGCTTGGACTATTGGCAAATAAGACTGATGGGAAATACTTCATTATAGATGACGAGGATTCATTTAAGAGTGCATTTGAAACCGGGCTGGACTTCAAGGAAGTTAGTACGGAACCAACCCTTTATTTAATGTTGATATTGTGTATTATCCTATTAATTGACTGGGGACTTGAGATAACAAAATTCAGGGCGCTTCCATAAATTAAATGGAAGTATCATCAACAGTTGATCGAAATCGTTGACATTCGATAGCAAGTGTGTACATATCGACCCATCAAAGCATTTATATACTTGTAATCCCTAATACTAACTAACTAAGTTACTATGAAAAACATAAATGTGGTCTTTGAGGATAGGGAATACAAAAAACTTGTAAAGAAAAAAGGCAAGAAATCATGGCACGATTTCATAATGATCTTGGCAGAAAAAGGAAGAGAAGATGCAACTAACGCTTAGGGGTGCTCTAATAGAGTTGGAAGAAGAAGATCGAACCCAAATAGATGACTTGATGAGAATATATCAGTCCGCGAAACGCTACAGTTTTAATCGGTTATTGGAGAAACAGAATCTGAACGATCTGAAGAAGGACGTGATGGCGAAGTTCGGGTTGAATGCGAGATACTCCTATGCGGCGATAGTGGACGCCAAAGCCACGATTGAAAGCCAGAAGGAATTAGTAAGGGATGAGATCGCCGAAACGAAAGAAAAGATAAAGAAGAGCAAGAGAAAGCTGAAAAAAGTTAAGAATCTGTTGAAGCGTAAAGGGGTGTTAATGAGGATAGACAAGCTGAATAACAAACTGAAAAAATACGAACACTATAGGGACACAAAAACCATCCCCAAAATAATATTCGGTGGCAGAAAAAACTTCATGAAACTACAGGAAGGAGAGATAACCGAAGAGGAGTGGAAAGATTTGAGGAGCAATGCATTCTACTCAATAGGCGGCAGAATCGATGGAGGAAATCAGAACCTTAGAGTGACTCACATGAACGACAACTATTTTCGGTTAAGGATCAATGCCGGAGAGAGAAGATGGATCTATTTAGTGCTGTGGGTTCCGGACAGATACGTCGATCCATTAAGGAGGGTGATCGATAGAGAGTACTCCGTCCGCGTAATCAGGAAAGATAAAGATAAATATGAGGTTCACATCTCATCCGACCATCCAGAAACAGATTTGGACTTCAGCCACGGTGTCGCTGGATTCGACATCAACACCGACAACCTATCGGTGACGATAGCCTCTAAGGACGGCAACTTCAGGGCGAGCAAGGTATTCCCATGCCCTGAGCTGTGTTATGCTCGCTCTAACCGCAGAGAGTGGTTACTCGGCAATCTCGTGAAGGATGCATTTGGGTGGCTTAAGCAGTTTAATGTTAAGACTATTGCTATAGAAGACCTCAAGTTCAGGAAGACCCATGACACAAACAAAAAATACAACCGAAAAACATCGAACTTCATCCACTCCAAAGCCACCGAGTTGATAAAGTCTCAGGCGATAAAGGAGGAGATAGGGATAAAGGAGGTTAACCCGAAGTTCAGTTCCTTTATTGGGGAATACAAGTACTCGTCAACATACGGTTTATCCGTTCATCAATCCGCAGCGTTTGTAATAGCGAGGAGGGCGATGGGCTATATGGAGCGGGTGCCCAAGCAACTAATCATGTTCATCAACTTCGTTAAGAAGAGAGATCCGTTGGTTAAGCCGATGGAAGGATTTAGGAAATGGGGACTTCTGTACGGGGTTATGAAGAGGGCTGCCAACAGCAGAATACGGAAAGTGCTCCATGCTTTCAGTTCCTCACTGGGACTGGATGACGCGGAGACGGCAAACTCTGTATTACACGGTGCGATCCCGTGCCCTACACGCCGGTCATAGTGAGGCGTGCTCCCTCAAGGGGTTGATAAAAAACCTAAAACATACAAACACTAACAAATACGCAAATATCCGTAAATGTTGATGAATGTCATGGTTTTTTTTGAACTATATATGCGACTATATCTATTTATCTAATACTAATAAAATGGCAGAGGAAGAGAAAAAAGAGAAAGAGAAGTCCGTTGAAGAGATATTCAAAGATGCATTTAAACCTGGGAAGAGGCCTGAGAAGAAGGAAGAAGAGATACCAGCCTCAGAGCTATTCAAAGATATCTTCACGCCAAAGAAGGTTGAGGGGAAGATAGGAATACCTGAAGAGGAAAAGACCGAGATGGCTGAGGAGATAGAGAAGAGATTGATGGAAAAAGAGGAAATACCTGAAGAGGAGAAGGCTAAAGTTGAAGTGACAGAAGAGAAGCCAGCCTCTGAAACATTTAAGGATCTCTTCAAGCCAGAGAAGGTTGAGGAAAAAGTAGAGGAGAAGGCTAAAGTTGAAGTGACAGAGAAAAAGGTTGAGGTGCCTGAAGAGAAAAAGGTTGTTGAGGAGAAGGCTAAAGTTGAAGTGACAGAGAAAAAGGTTGAGGTGCCTGAAGAGAAAAAAGTGGGGGTAGAGGTAAAGCCACCTGAGAAACCAACGGAGATGTCCGTAGTCGATATAATGAAGGATGCCTACGAAAAGGGTTTGATAGATAAGAACAAATATGATGAGGCAATACAGAAGATTGTAAAGAGGGGCATTGAGGGTAAAAAGGGTTTTATAGGAGAAATCGAATTTATAGAAAGGGGTGGAAGGCCCGAAATAGTTCTGGAGGAGGGAGAGATAGAGATACCTCAGGGTTCAACGGTTGAGGTAGTAAAGAGAAATGGTGAAATATCAATCGTAGTTAAAAGGGGGGCTAAAGGAAAGGCTATTGAAACAGAGATAATGGATCTGGAAAAGCTCACAGAGGAGGTAGAAGAGACGAAAGTTGAGGACATAGGTAAAAAACTTGGGAAATTGGAACAAATGGATTGGATGGAAGGTCATGAAGAAGAAGGAAGTATTATGGGCGAGGTTAAAGAGGAGGTTGAACTGGCCGATCTGAGAAGGGAATTCAAAGTGGAGAAAAAAGGGGAAGAGGTTTCTGAGGAAGAGGTAGAAGAAGAGAAGGGGCCCAGTTTTATAGACAGGATTATGAAAATGGTAAAAAAGACAACCGAGGAGAGTAAATCCGAAAAATTGAGGAGATTGGCCCTGGAAAATTTGAACAGAATCAAGGAGATAAAGGATGAGAGAAAGGCGATTGTTGGTGTTGCCTACGTCCTGAAGGAATTTCTGGAGGTGAAATTCGAGATACCCCATGAATTAACATATTTGGAATTAATTAAGGAATTGAGATCGGGGGAGATTAACCCGGACCTTAAGGGTACATTAATTACGTTTTTCAAGAGAACCTCTATTATGGTATATGCAAATACGCCAAAGATGGATAGCTTTTCAAGGGCCTACAATCTAGCGGAAAAAACGATAAACGAATTAAGCTAATATATATAAAAAAACAATTAATAATTGGTTGGTAGATAGTTGATAAACTCCGTGATGTGCTGATGGTGAGAGGAATGTATCCATTAGCGCATCTAGAGGAAAGAATAAAAACGCATAGAAGGAAAAAGGTTAATTACCATCTCGCAAATGTTCTTGGCTTTATTCTGTTACTAATAATAGCGATAGTAATCGCCCCATTGTTACACGAATTTCTTCACATGTTTTTTCTCGATATACATGATATGTATTATTCCACAGAGATAAATTTTGACTGGAAAAATGGAATCTATGGGGAATTGACGCTCTTTTCGGAATTGAGTATTGATAACTCCATAACTATATTGGGCATAGGCATTCTTGGAAATCTTCTATTAAGTGCAATTCTTTTCCTCGGAAGCTGGAGGATAAAGAATCTCGGAAGAATTCCGGAATCGATATTCTCAGCATATTTGGCGGTGGGTTTCTTCTATAACCCACTAATCTATTTTTTTGCCAAACGCGGTGATCTGATAAATATACTGATGCTGATGGATCTACAGGAATTTTTTTATATATTGCCAATAATCGGCTGCATTCTATTCCTGCTTGTTTCTTTGTATATCTACAAACATGCAAGACATGCTTTTTGGGAATATTATAAAATAGATGTGGAGATAGAGAAACTCGAGCAGTTTCTTGGGTTTAGATCAACTCTGGAAAACCAAAGAAGCTGAATGCAAAATAGATAACAATAGAGATTACTATGCTTATTATTAAGTACATAAGAATTCTGAGAATTCTCTGTTCTCTACGCATTTTTCTCATTCTCTCCTTCTCCTTTCCCTTTCTTGCTGCAAACAATATGCCTGCAAATATTAGCAAAACCAATAGAAGATTTATCTTTGGGATTGCCGGTATCAATGGTGGTGGTGGAGTGACAATTATCTCCACATCGGAAAACGCATAGGCTTCTTCCCTCGAGCCAAAGATAATGGTTGTCGGGCATTTCGCTGGTTTTCCTTCGCTTTTAATTGTGAGATAAGATGGTTTAACTTCATCTGGATCAAGGAAGGCTATCGATGTGAAATGATAATGATCTACGCACAATTCACCATTCTCCAATCTTCCCATTATATCATGCAGTCTTACCTTTCCTATATTTCTTAATAAGATTGGGACGGTTACATTAGAATTTGGCCCCATCTGAATTATCTTGGGGACTTCCACTATCTCCAGAACGGACACATTTACTGCCTTTATAACATTTAACCAGAAATAGTCTATATCCAATGTGAGATCGCCCCTCACAGCCTTTACCGGTATCGCAAACTTTCCCATAGCGGTGTATGGTGGTTTCACAAATATTGTTCTGTTTGTCGTTTCAGATACATTTAGATACGAAACGAGGGCAGTTTTGTATTCCCAACCCTCGGGAACTATTGGAATCAATGTAATATTATCTGCCGGCACATTTCCTATATTTGTTATATTGAATATTGATGGTATGAAAACTCCTTGAGTTCCATTAATCTCCCTCTCAATTGGTTTTATGTCGACGGCCATCTCCAGCTCTGGAAGGGTAACGTTGAATGGAACCTCTACTTCTACTTCTACCTCTACCTCTACTTCTACCTCTACCTCTACCTCTTTTTCTACTTCCTTCTCTACCTCTTTTTCTACCTCTTTTTCTATTTCTACCTCTGTGGTTATATTCCTCCACATGATCTCTCTGGACATTGTAAACAAACCGGGTATGTATTCTTCATATCGGCCGAGACCAAGGGTCTTGTTTACCGGCAATAGGAAAAAGCTCTCAATGTTTACGTTAGCTGTGAACTGGAATAAGAGTGAGGTCATTGTCGCTGGAGTATTAACCCCGCTTAGGATTAATTCCGTTGGTGTAATTGAACAGGAATAACCCACAGGAGCGGCACAAGAGGACATATTCCAATACGGCAGAATTGGAATTCTGGCACTCCAAGGATCGGCAGTTTGTCCCGTTCCAGTAATTGAAAAAACAGTAATATTGAACGTGGTTGACTCTGTTGTAAAGAAATCCCTTCTATCCCAAGAACCATTACTTCTGACGGATAGATCATAGTTAAAGGCCTGAACATCCCTCATCTCCATTCTCTTGGATTCTGGAGGGTTATAGTAGATGTCGTCCTCATACATAGTAAAATTTGCCCCTCCGCCCCTTGGTGTTATGTCCCTGAATTTTGCAGTTGCGTTAAACTGATAATAGCTTATATTTGCAGATGTGTAAATACTTCTGTTTAAAGCGGGTACAAATTCGTATTCCAGGATTTTATAGTGCCTCGGTCTAAGGGGGGCTGTTAGGTTAAACTCGACATAATAGTCATTGCCAGATTGAAATGTACCGCAACTATAATCGGGACTATTCACACATCTATAGGCTATTGGGCTGCAGTTTGAGGTGGAGCAATTTTCTATTGTAAAGTTATCCAGAACCCTTAAATCGGTTAAATTTGCTATGCCAATGTTGTATATTATAAACCTGTTAGTTGTATAGGTACAGGTGTTCCACGGGTCACTTGGATCACAACCGGACTCCTGATTTATCTGGGGTGGCATCTCCCTTATTATCAGGGGGTAGGGACCCAGCTGGGGTGATGGTGCCGGCTCTGGCGCCTCTCCAATCTGTGCAACAATCTCAAATTTTCTTTCCTCTCTAACTCTTCCATAGCAATACTTTGTATAATTACAACCTGTAGTGCCATTACCATGGACTATACAATCATAAGTAATCATTGTGTAATCACATATCTCCTCCGTCTCCCTGAATGATACGTTCTGTCCATCTGATTGAACATCATAGACCTCATATTCTACCCTATCTATGATATAACCCTCGTAATTGCATTCATCGGAGCTTAGATTGGAATCCTCACTCAAGCAGGAATAGCAGTATTCCCCACAGCTTGTCATGTTGAAGGTATATGCGTAATACGGGGTTCCATTTATGTCCAGTGGTCCACCGAGATATGCAGTACTCCCGCTTGCCATTCCCGAAACATTGGCACCTGATGCGTTCGTTGTCTCTACGGTAATGATATCGGCTTTAGGATATAGTCTACAGGACATGTCCAAGATCTCAGTACAATTTACTGTATTATTAACTATTCCTGTACAATTCGCAGTACTATTAAGTTGTGTAAAATTGCCGAATGAGATATTTCCAGCCTCATAGGTTGAGGAATACTCCGTCTCACCTATGGCGGTATAATTCCCCAATGGAACACCGACAGTAGACCATATCTCCCAGTAAAAGACCTCATCCTCTGGCGCCATGTCCCCACTCGGCAGACCGGGGCCCATCCTGTTCATTATTACCCCCCCGGTTGAATTTACTACCTTTATATAGTTCATTCTCCAGTCCAAGGGAATGTTGCCGCAATTTTTAAAGACATATAAAAAGAGAACTGTTTGATTTTGAAGAACCTTATCTGGAACATAGAAATAGGATATCATACCACAGCATGCGGCCTTAACATATACATAGATGAGGACATCATCGGAATAGGTAAAGAATTCCACAACGAAGAATTGACTCCAGTTTGAATAGTTGTTATTTAAAGTAAAATCAACCGCATGAATCCTATAATCATAGGTACCTCTCTGAGTGGCATTATGGAATCTCTGATAAATTCCTGGAGAGATTTCCGTCATTGGATGGTTAAAGTCATTTGTACCATTTGGCAGTACTACATCAAGATAAACACCAGTTAGATCTCCATCGGGATCGGTGACATTTGCCCTTATTGTAAGATTATGATTTATCTCAGTAAGATATGGAAAATGCCAGAAGTCATGTATTTCCGGTGGTGCCGCATCTACAGATGCTGCAATTACTATACATATTAATATAAAGATAAATTTTTTTATCACTTTACTTTAATATCCTCACTATCAGAGATGCTACACTTATTATCAGGGTTATGAGTCCAACATCTACAGCAGTTTCAGTCTGTTCCTTACTCAATGAGATTTTTCCTGTAGGTAGATTAATCTGTGTATTGCCTTCGGAATCCTTAGTTATTCCAAAGGTATCTCCTGTACTATCTGATTTACTGGATGTGTCTTCTTTTCTCCCCTCGTCTATCTCCGTCTGATCATTACTTCCCGGTGAACTCTCCTGGGAAAATGTATCTCCCTGATATTCGGAGATAACGCTCCCCTCTGCCTCTTCCTTTACCTTATCTCCAGAGGATGCGTCCTTTCTGATAATTTCTACATCCTCCCTCACAATCTTTCCTGGAACATATGCTGTAAAGGCTATCTCTCTAACCTGAGCTAAGCTCTGTCTGAACCCTTCACTCCCGGAACTATCTTGTCCGGTAGCTGTTGCTATCAGCTTTATTCTGTAAATATTTCTGGATATGCCTGAGGGTATCTTTACATAAAGCTTTATCGGATATGTCTTGACATATCTCTTACCCCCATCCAGTATGAGCCAAGAGCCGGATGAATCCGGATTTTCTGTGAGCTCTTTATTCAGTGTCAATTTCTCGGGTACAACTTCAATCCTCAGATCGGATGGACATTCTACCTCGAATTCAACCTTTATCGGTTTCTCACCCATGTTGAAGAAAGACGCCTCGAAAACACCGTAGGCTCCAGGGTCTATTTTAAGGTAATTAACATCTGAACTGCTTCCCAGAGAGATTGTAGCATCAGCTAGAATGGATAATAGAAAAATTCCAACCACAAGTACAAGTTCAATTTTAACCGTATTTTTCATTTTTCAATCACCTTCCTTGTTTTATTTACAATAATAATTTTTCTCTTCAACCATCGTTTGAATATCGGATCAACAAAACAGTAAATCCCTTTAGTTTTTCTTTCTAGTACTCCCTTCTCCATCAGTTTTTCTATAAATGGGTATACATTCGTTATTGGTTCTCGCTGCATCTTCGCTATCTGACTTGGTTTAGTTATATCCTTAGTTGCCATGGATTCCACTATCATCTTTTCCTTTGCCGATAAAACCTCATAGTCCTTTTTAAAGAGTATATTCCCCTCCTCCTCCAGAAAGTCCTCTATTATATTCTCGATGTCGTGTTCATCTGTTTTTTTCCTATCATGCATATAAAGTTGTCTGCCTATGAACTGCACATAATAGGGAATTCCATTTGTGAATTCATAGATCCTATCTATAGCTTTGTCTGTGACATTCCAGTCTATGTTCTCGGTAATTATCTCTCTCACGTATTTTTTCTGTAGTGGTTTTACCTCTCTTATCAAGAATTGTCTGTAAAATGGGGAGGTTGAAGACAAAGCTACTATATTCATAGTTGCCTTACTTGATCCAGAGATACAAAGCAGGGTATGTTTCTGTCTACCATGGATTGTTCTTATCAGCTTTATTATCCGCTCACCCACCTTCTTTGGGTATTTCAACTCCGTGATATCCGGGAATTCATCCAGCATTAATATACACCTAGTATTTGTTTCGATAGCTAATTCTTCAGCTAATTGAAATACCTTCTTTATCGAGCCCGGATCTTGTTTCAACTCCTGATCATAGGTAAGCAGGAGTTCGATATCCTCCTGGATCTTTGCTTTAATCTTTAATTGAGTTATTATCCCATGAACTGCCCTTCTGGGGTATTCTAATAAATCATCTACCCTTTGCTTTAAACCAAGTCTCGGTTTATATTCCTTCAGTATCCTCGCTGTTAGCTCTTTATTGAATTCCGCTATTGTCCCCTGATCAAGCTCCCATAAACTAAAGTATATTGGCACTATTTCTTTTTTCTCCCCTAATCTCCTCCTCACCTCCAATAGCAGTGAGGATTTGCCTATTCTCCTCGGTCCATATAAGGCAAAGCCCATCAATAGTTTTGGGTCTGATAATGTTTTTACCATCTCCCCCACCAATCCCTCTCTGTTAACAAAGAGTTCCCCTTCTACCTCCCTCAGTGTGAATTTTACTGTCATCTTATTTATATAATTTAAATTTATATAATTATATTTTAGTAATTTACACATTTAAATGTTATGCGGTGGCATTTGCCATTACATATGCATAACCGTGATACCTTAAGGCTGGAACGGCCGGTATATCAAGCCAGTAATAAGTATCCTGTGATACGCCAGCCTTTGCGTATGTAGAGTTTAAGACCTCCGCCCATGAATAGCTGAGGAAATGCCCGTCTGACTTTGCATTTGCACAATTATTGCTCTTGCCCCATGTGACATTTCCAACTGGAATGGCATTCGATCCATTAGTAAGGTTGGTTCCCTTTATATAGATCCCATATGCATCATTTGAATTTGGATCTAAGGAGATATTTATCGGATTATCTGGTGACGCATTGCAGGTGGTCTGTGGATCCAGAACGCCCCAGTCTATTATGTGATTGGATAAATGCAAAATCATTACCTTTGTAATTTTGATTTTTGTATAATTTGTTTTATTACCAACGGCTGTTGTTCCATTAAACATGACATCCAGTTTCCAGAGACTTCCAAGTGCTCCTGTTGAGTTTATGGTCCAGTTTAAAATGCAGGATTCATTCACATTCAGTGGATTAGAGCAATTTTTCGGATTTAGAGCTGGGGAATCTACGATGAAAAATGGCGTGTTGGGGTTTGTATCTATAGCAGTATCCGGCAGTGCAGTTACATTATACCTTACTGTCCCCTGAACATCTCCACAATTCGCATTCCTACAGGTGACATTTGCCCTTATAATGAAGGTTTTGTTTTTTCCTACCTGGTACCCTGAGTTGAGAGAAGCATTGCCATCACCTGGTATAGTGGGTGGTAACATCAGATAAACCTGCAATCTCCCCCCGGCAGTAGTTAAAGAAAGGGTAGTATTTGCTTTGTTGTCTGCAGTAACGTTGTAGTAGAGGGTTGCATTATCTGTTATATTACACATAGTAGTATAATTATCCAGAGGCAAGCTTCCAGTATTCCAGTCATATGTAGCATATCCAGTAGAATTTGTTAAATTAACACCGATGTAATGATACCCCGATTCGGTAGAATTTTTATAGTAGAATTTTACGGGGTAATTTTCAATTCCATAACTTCCATTAACATCCCTTACCTGACAGGTTAAAGGAATTATAGATCCTTGAGTATAATTTCCGTCATCCGGTGAGATCCAGGTTATGTTCGACCAGCCCCATATGTAGATCGTTACATTCGAAGAATCGTTATCATAATACTGCTTTGTAACATTTATTCTGATGATTTGCGGACCGAGACCATGGCCTGAGGGTATCTGCCATGTTGTATCCTCCCCCGTTGCTATTTGTGATGTTGAATTGTGCCATGTTGCATTGTCTGGAGCTACAACCTGAGCATTCTCATCCCTAGTTGTTGAATTCAGAGTTACAGTATCGCCTCTGTTATAGGAACTTCCATTTGAGGGATTGTCTATTGTAACATTCAACACACCCAATAGGTCGAAGTTGCCGGTGGTTTCATCATCTGTACCATCATCAGTAGTATTATAGTAGCCACTATTTGATATCGCACAGTAGAAGGTCTTTGAACCCACGGGATCGTTCTGGCCGTCCCAGTTATAGGTTGCTATTCCGCTATCATTGGTACTACTCGAACCTAGAGGGTCCCAGCTTCCATTATAGAATCCAACCTGATAGCCTCCAATCCCCTGGCCGCTGTCTTTATCGTACACCCTGCATCTCAGGGGAACAGTTCCCCTGTATGCACTCGTATTTGGTGAATACCACTGAACCTTGCTTCTTCCCCAGACTGTGAAATTTAAGAATGGCAGGGTGTTATTCCAGTTTCCATTCAGATCTGAGGCATTTATCTTCACAAAGTGTACACCAACCAGCCAGCTTGAATTTGTAGTTATCGTATGGTTTGTCCAGTTTCCAACTATTGTGTCTGGGGTGAAGGTTTCAAGGTCGGAAGATGTCCGGTTATATGTTATGTTCGCAGCACCAATTGTCTCATTCCACTGTGCATAGGCAAGGATGCTTTCTCCCTTCCAGATAGAGGTATCGTTTAATGCATAGATTATTGTAACTGGAGGGTCTATGTCCGCTCCAGATACTTGTGTATTCAATATCTCGGATCTGCTGTTTTCCGAGCTGGCATCATAGTATTTTGCCGTATCATTGGTGATGTTGCAGGTAATTTTTTCCAATCCTGTCGTATTATCTGTGAAATTCCAGACTGCCCAGCCGGTTGCGTTTGTTAGATTCCATCCCATGTAACCGGTTTCGTTGCTATAAAATGTAACATTATATGCATTAATTGGAGATCCGTTTGTGTCAATTACCCTGCACCCCATTACAGTTGAATCATTCTCGTATATGGGATTCGGATTTAGGCTGCTTTGACTGACCTTTGACCATCCCCATATAACAGTGGTATTCATTGGGGTTACATTCGAGTTGTTGAATGTATCGTTTGCGTATATCCTCCACCCCATTGGACCATGGGTAGAGTTCATCGGTATCGTTACGGAGAAATTTGACCAGTCTTGCGAGCTCGAAAGGCTCAATGGGTTTGATAGGGAATTATTCTGCCAGCTCCCCGTCTCGTTTGACTCGAGCCATGCCGTATCCAACTCATTATTATCATTCCATCTCGCATAAAACAGAATCTTTTCCCCCTTATGAACCTTGCTTGCGTTTTGACCAACGATGTCATACCAGGGAGACTGAACTTCGATTACTGTAAGATTTTCCCTTCTTTCCTGTTGCCCATAGAAATATATTTCCAGATAATCATCGATGTAACAGATAACTTCATGAGTACCGAGGGTATTGCCAGTGAAGGTCAATGATGCCCATCCGGTTGCGTTTGTTAGATTCCAACCGAGTTCGAATCCTGTTTCGTTATAGAATGTTACATTATAGCCATTGATTGGTGATCCGTTGTCTGCCGTTACCCTGCATCTCATTGTTGTATTTTCACCCTGTATAATCGTTGAATTGATCAGGGAAGAATTTGTTATATATGCCTGTCCATACACCAAGAAGGTNANATATTTCAGTGTGTCGTTCCAATTGTTGTTCAGGTCCTTNGCNTATATCTTTGCAGAATGGTTTCCTAACGCCCAACTTACATTTGTTGTTATTGTGTGATTTGTCCAGTTNTGGGGNTTTGGNGANGGTAATGATATAGTATGGTTATATAATGTGCTNTTTGTGGAGTTGTACTCCGCTTTCGCTTCATCTATNGCTTCATCCCATCTNGCGTATATCAAAATACTTTGTCCCCTGATTATCGAGGAATCATTCATACCGTATATACTGTTATATAACCCCGGAGCCTGTGTTTCTGTNAGGATTATGTTGAATAACGAATTATCCTCCAGTGTGAACTGGCTATGATTGAGTAAGAAGTGGACAGGGTAGTTTTCAGATTTGCTCGTATTTACCTCCAAGATATAGTAGAATGTGCCGTTTTGTCCTATATTTATCGTTCCGCCCAACGATATATTCCATGTTACTATGCCATTGGACCAGTTCCCACCTGTAAAGTTATTCGTTTCGTTTGAATACCATATATCAGTCGAAGTTATATTCCACGTCTCATTCAGGTATTCATGCAAACTATCTCCGCTAATGTTCCAGTCTTCTATAGATGTGTCATTGTTCCATAGAACAAATTCCACTCTGTAGATCTTTGTTGTGTAGAGATTGAAGGTTGTGTTTGTTCCGTTCCCTATTAAATCCGATGTGTTCGTCTTTTTATCTGGAGCATCTGTCACATCATAAACCCTGATGTTTGATAATTGGATAATGCTCGGCGGCTTTGATATATTGAATTCATAATAGCCTGTTAAGTGAGAACCGTCAGAATTTTTCAGTATATTTCCGGATGAATCTGTAAGTTCTACATATACCCTGTATAACCCAGGGTCCTCTTTATCCGTATACCAGGAGATGTTGTTCCATTTATCATCCAGTAAGAGATAATTGCCGGATGAGATATTATTGGGCTCTTTATCAACTATCAAGCCTCCGGGAACGTCATTCCATGTTCCATCCTTCTTTTGGACCTTCATGGTCAGATAGAAATTCGTGCCTGATGAACCGTAATTAGATGCCTGAGATCTTATTTTATAGCTTACCGTTAAAACCGGCGGGTTTGTTCCGGAGCTTCCAGAGATTTCGAAGTATTGATCCTCTCCAGATTCGTTCAGGAAGTAGGCAAGAAGGCTTTTGCTTGCCGAATGTGTTTCGTTTACAGATGTCATTACATTGACGACCTTTGTTCCGGTCGAAGCAGCATTAAAGTTTCCGATTGGATTGCTCTCACTGCACTCTGAGGGCTGACCGTCATTAAAGATAACAGAGGCAGAAGTGCTGCTGTTGAATGTTTCATTTGCGTGATAGATATCGCCCTGAGCCCCCGCCCCGGCCGAGGTCACAGTGAATGTTAGATTTGCTCCCAGTATTAATGCATTTGATGGAATTCTGCTAATGTCGAACTTTACATAGTATCTCTGGTCGTTTTCGATGGCTATCTTCTGGAAGTCTATATAGAGCCGTGTCTGCGCATCGTCAGTCTTATCGTAATCACTATATCTTATCCTCAGTGAGCCGGATGAGTTTATATATGCATCACAAGAAGAGACAGAGGTACATACTGTGAGTTTCTGCGTACTTTCAGACGTGGATACNTTTCCGATAAAATCATAGCCTGCAGTATTATAGTTATACGCACTTATGTTTATCGCCTCATCACTCCAGGCATCGGTTACAAAGTAGATCGCCGTAATATCCGATTTATTTAAGGTTGTATTAAATTCGTAGTCTACCTGAATTGCATAATCGTCTTGCCCTCCCGGATTTGTGTCATTCTCATCTATCTGTCTCTGACCGCCTCCCTCAGACCATGTGTCCTGATATGTTCCAGAAACAGAAACCCCCTGATTAATGGTTTCTGAGTCGGCATATTCATTGTATTCCTTCCCCCCTATGCCCGCAGTTGATGGACTATCGTTCTTTGTTAAATTTATTGTAACAAAGGTGTCATAGAAAATAGAAAAATTCCTTGTTATTGTTACATTGGTCAGATTTACGTATTCTGCGGGTTCATATACATCTTTAATGGTTTTTATATCGATGTCTATATCGGCTGTTATGTTGAACGAATACTGATCTGAGGTCTCACTTAATCCCGCTGAGTCATTCACCCATATTGTATAGTTGTACCGGCCCCATGACCATGTGGATGTGAAATTGACCTCATATATGTCTGCAGTATAGTTGAACATCTGCAGCCAGTATGTAGAGCCATTTGGAGAGGAAATATTTGCCCATACCGTTTCAACGCCATCAATGTCTGTTACATTTGCTGAGATTGTCACATTATTCCCATAGCCCTGCGGATCTGGATAATCCTGAATATCAGTTATTTTAGGTTTGTCGGCAGTATTGACAATTGTCTGGTTTTCAGATGGTCGTGTATAAAGGGTTGACGATCCATTGTAGGATGCGTTTATTGGGTACGCTCCGAATAACCCTCCAGGTAATGTATGAAGTATAACAGCCCATCCTGTTCCATTTGTTAAATTTGTGCCTATGACATCTGTAGAATTCTCGAATGTTATAGTTTCACCAGAAATTGGGGTTCCGTTATCATATCTGAGCCATGCGAGAACCTTTATGGTGCTGCCATTCTCCGGGTTCGATTCATTTGTTGTCACATATAGAAGGGTATTAGCATAAACATCCACATAAATGGTGTCCCAATCCCAACCACCCTCATTAGATTGTGTTTCCGCATACACCGGCTGTGGTCCAAGCTGTGCACTTAGATTTAAAGAAACCGTTATGTTGTTCCATCCAGTTTGATTTGGCTCCAGGGTTCCTATTGTCTTATCTATCGCACCAGAAACATTCGTCCATCCATACTGTAGGGTATAATTTAACCATACCCCTGTGTGGTTTGACGTGTCGTTATTCAGAACACTTGTGTTTATGTATGCCGTATCTCCTCCCCTTGTTATATTCGATGGATAATAATAGAAAGAGAGTGTTAATCTCGGTTCCCTTACCTCCAGTATCTTATTCTGCTGTTCATCCCACTGATGAAACTCCAGCCCAGGATTTGTATAGTTAACGGTTGCATTAATGCTGTAGTCATCTATGGGTGTTGAAGTATTCGTCGAGACATTAAATGATGCAATAACAGTCTGACCAGCACCTATCTGTGAGAAATTACATGTCAATCCAGATTGTCCGGGGAGTATGCATGCACAGTTAAAGCCAGTAGCGGAGGGACAGTTTATTGTTACATTAACATTTGTTAGATTCATGCCCCATGGATTGTATATGGTGAAATTGTATATGGCAGAATCTCCACGATATATTCTATCCGGTGTCAGGATGGATGTGAAGTTACTAGGCAAGTGATGTATTATAAATTTGTTCGATGTATCATATTTTGTTGTGCTTGTTTCCGACTCCAGGGTTACGTTCCACGAAAAGTTGTATGTCCCCGGCGTTGCATCTAATGGAATGTAATAGCCATTGGTGGAATTGTCAAATCTTTTTTTGCACGAGCCTCCAAGAGGTAAATCCCCGCAGTATTTTGTCTCATTCGGACCCCAGCCAACTCTATCATCATCGGGGTCCAGAACATTCAGCGTAATGCTTGCATTAATTGCAGTGGAATTTAGATTGTTTACGGTTACATTGATCCAGGCTATATTATCTCCTGTTTCATATTCGTTGATGTTATAGGTATGGTTGTTCTCATGGATTAATTCTGTAAGAGATAGATTTGCCTCAAGTATCTGGAATTGATAGCTTACCTCGATATCCGAGCCGTCGTCATTCTTCAACTTTGCTCCGTCCAAGGACGTGAATTTCATGTAAACCCTGTACGCGCCCGGTGGATTTTCGCTCGTGTTCCATCCCTTTGGATTCCAGATGGCGCTCAGATTCAGGAAACCTCCAGATGCTATGTCTCTTCTGGTCTTTGAGAATATATCGTTAATAACCGGTTGCTCGAAACTTATCCATGAACCACCCGAGTACCTCTCAACCCTCATTAATAGATAGCCCGAGATATTCGTGGTTCCGGTATTGTTCAGGGTGGAATTTGAGGTAAGATATACATATTCATAGAGGGCATAGGAATCATTCACTGTATACATGAATATGCTCGTGTTTGCCCTGACATAGAATTTCTGCTCAGAGCTCGATGCATTAGTTCCAGTACTTTTGTTTGCATATATAAAGAATGTATAGTTGCCCCACTGCCATGTATTATTGAAGATATATTTATATGTATCATTGTAAACATTTGTCATCAATCTTAGTATAGATGATGAATCTGGATACGTAATATTTACATAAACATTATCCATGCCCTTGACATCCGCCCATACAGTTACATTCTGACCATAACCCGTTACATTCGGTTCTGCATAGATGTTCTTGAAGAATGAGATCTCAAATGTGTCAAAGTCTTCCATTAAAGAATTATCGTTATTTCTCAAAACATTTCCATATGGATCTGTCAATGCGGCATAAACCCGGTAAATTCCTGGGGTTTCTGAATCCGTATTCCATGGGTCTGGATTCCATATATCATCCAGGAATAGGATATCGCTTACATTTATGACCTTTGTCTCATTTACTGTTGTATTTATTACCTGCCATGTCCCGGAAACGTTCTTCTGAACCTGCATTAACAATTGTGCAGTAATGTTTGTCGTTCCCACGTTCGATAATTGAGATCTCGTTCTATAGCTTACCGTTAAAACTGGAGGGTTTGTTCCGGAGCTTCCGGAGATCTCGAAGTATTGATCCTCACCAGATTCATTCAGGAAGTAGGCAAGAAGGTTTTTGTTTGCTGAATGAGTTTCGTTTACAGATGTCATTACATCAAGAATCTTTGCTCCCGCTGCTGAGGCATTAAAGTTTCCGATCGGATTGCTCTCACCGCACTCAGAGGGCTGACCATCGTTGAAAATAACAGAGGCAGAAGTGCTGCTGTTGAAGG
>JGI24422J19971_10000515_pt1 | contig 21649 bp, 16 predicted proteins | sample DeeMarSWOR152_54_FD_19971 | JGI IMG/M metagenome (IMG submission 19971) | reverse complement strand
CCATATGCCACCCTCGGCATCGAGACAGATGCCATCAGGCACGGCAGGCGAGGTAGATGCCCAAAGTCGGCGCCCGGTAAGGGACCCATCAGGTTTAATGTCAAAAGCAGTTAAGCGAGCAGCGAATGTCTCAGCGACTATGAGTGTACGCCCGTCAGGAGTGATGACGCTACCGTTGGGGAATGCCATCTGTTCGGCGACTACGCGTGCACGACCATCAAGCGTCACGAGTATTACTTCGGCGGAAGCGAAAGGTTGTGAAGAAGAATCGAATCCGAAATGCCCGATGTAAGCCCTTCCTTGTCTATCGACCACCATATCGTTGCAATGATAAGAGGCAAGCTTACTTAAGTCGGCGGCTTCAACCAGGCCACCGGATTCAAGTCGTAGCAGGCGGCGGTCGGTCATAGACACCACCAATAAACGACCATCAGGAAGCCAGCCAAGGCCCGATGGTTGTCCTGGGACTCTGACAATTATCTCGGTGCGACCTGATAGGTCTACGGTCATGACCTGGTATGCGTGCATATCGGAGAACCAGAGCCGTCCATTGTGCCAGCGTGGACCTTCTCCAAACGCGAGTCCATCCAAGAGCACCCTGGTTTCAAGTACTATGGAATTAGCCCTCCCTTCCAGAAACTGCACCAATTCTGATACGAGGCTAGTCTAGTGTCCAACCAAAGGGTTGTCAGCCATTATGCCCCCAAAATGTTCAGAACCTATTACTCAGTTCAGATTTTGCCTTGCTGGCTGGTAATATTCAACCAGACTGTTGAGCTACAACATAACCTCAGCTAATAACTAGCATCATCCTAGACAAAATTTTTCTACTCCATCTCGTAGACAACGAGCTCCGAACTCTTAAAGCCTACAGACTCCATGAAATTCCTGAGCCTTATGTCACTCTCTCTAGTGATACCCCTCATAACTGCATCACGGCGCTTGCATTCTTCATGAAACGCTTCGCCTAAACTTCGGCCTATCCCCATATGCTGATATACGGGGTCGATGCCGATCATGTCGACCCACCCGACTTTACGGTGCCGAGAGGGAGGTTCTATCGTGTGCCTCAAGTGAAGGACGGACTGACTGTGTTCCTCTTTCTCCAGGGTCCCTACTATAAAGCCTACTACTCTACCCCCCACTTCAGCAACGAAACTGAACTCAGGGCGATACAATGCCCAATAAGATTCAAATGAAAACGGCCAAGTAGGTACTCGCTCTTCACCAAAAAGTAAACGGTCTATCTCATTAACTCGTGCTAGGTCGGCCTCAACCATTCTTCGGATCTTAACATCTGCCTTCTTTCCAGCCATGCTTACCTCCTTAAATAATGGTGATAATCATTCTATAACACTCTGGTGGCGTGGGCAACTCACCTTCAGTGGCTATTTCGACTACTGGTTTATTTTATTGTCTCCAGTATCGCAGTTGGGTTTTTGATTGTCACCAATATCATGTGGTGGCCTGTTTGAGTGTGGGGTAATATTTCGTCGCATTGTGACTTTAGATTATCGATAAAGACTACTTGTAGCCCACAACAACGAGCTGCCGGGCGGTGTGGTCATACGGGTTACCTTCCAGGTCCCCGTATACGTCAACCCGGTTGAAACCACAATCATGCAGGAGAGCTGCTATCTCCGATCCCGCGTATAGACGGTGGGATATTTCATGTTCGATCCGCTCACTTCCTCTTAGCATTATCCATCGATTTTCCATCCAGCTCCAGTTCTGACTTACCTTGCGCTCACGTAACACTATCATTCCATCGTCCTTATACTCATTCCAATCTTTTTCCATGAATATCTTAGCCAGCGTTTCCTTGCCGTGCATTTGGATGATGAATCCACCGCCTGTCCTCAGTGACTCGAAAACATTGTTCACAACACTNTTGTCTTCTTCAGGGTCTTCAAAATAACTGAAAGAAGTGAACATGCTTATTGCAATATCAAAAGCACTTGGTCGTGAGAAAAAGCGCATATCCCCTTGGACAAACTCAATGTTCAGACCTTCTTCCTTGGCCTGTTTCCTTGCCCTGTCTAGGTATACTTTTGTCCGATCGACACCTGTCACCTGATAACCCCGGCGAGCTAGCTCCAGTGAATGGCGACCGATGCCGCAGCAGAGGTCCAGAATACTCGATCCCGGTTGAATATTTAACAGCTTGATGATCTTGGTAACCTCTTCGACGGCGTCAGCTATTTTCTGGGGAGTAAACATAAGGGGCCCCCACGTCTCCCAGAAAGAGTCATCTTCATGCCAGAGTTTTGTTGTCTCCATTTTACACCTCCTAAAAGCGTAATAGGCTCGATCTACCTCTTATCGATTATCGCCACATACATTGGGCTATCGGAGTCAATAAACTTGGTTATCTTCCAATCTGTACCATCAAGAATGTCTACCATTTCCTCCCTTGAGACCATGAGATAATCAAACCATGGAGTGGCATAGGTCCGGTACCTGGCTCTGAGTCGAATCTGTCCGGACATCCGCCCTCTCCTCCTGTTTCGTTCCTGGTAGCTGAGGTGTTCCGGAACGTCTGTTTGATAAACGTCCCTCGTTTCGGCTACTATTCTGCCGCGGGTAGAAGTAATTCTGCTTAATTTCTGCAGTAACTCCTTGGCTCCTTCTAAGCTGCCGAACAAACCGAAATTGTTGCCCATCATAATAACAGTATCGAAAACACCTAACCTGGGAGTTATCTTGCTGAAAGGTACCAATTTTATGTTTCTTAATCCTCTCAGTCTACATACTTCGAGTGCCAGTGGCGAATTATCAATACACACTACTTCATGACCTCTGTCCTGAAGATAAAGCGCGCAGCGACCGGCACCGGCACCCACATCAAGTACTCTTCCCCTTACATACTTCATAGCTCGTTTTTCACAAGATGGCCAGTCCTGAAATTCACAAAAATAGCCTATACCGTTATCTATCTCGACCAGACCATCGTCCCTCTCAATGATTTCATCTACCGGTGCCTTTGTAAGGTAATCATAGAACATATGACCAATTGCATCTTGTTTGTCTGTTAGCATACAAACCTCCTTAATAAACACTAAAGCCCAGGATTTTATCTCCTGGGCTTGGTCTTACGGTGATTGTTTAAACTAATCTGTCATGTTTTCCAACCGGACGTACACCAAGCCCTGCAGAGCATAAATAATTGCTTCATAAATTCCGACCGGGCTATTATGTACAAACCAGTTGAACGTTTTCATTTCTATTTTTGGATCAAGTAACAATATGGAGTATTAGAATTATAAAGGTTCACTTCGTTGTTGTCAATATAGTGCTGGGATATTGTTAAAAGCTGCCTGTTATCCCGGGCGCTGACGCTGTCAGCGGCTGGGGTCCAATAAAAGGGCAGAATGTTACTCGCCGTAGTGGTTCGCGGTCTATTTTGCTGCTCCGGTTCGCAGAAGGATTGACTTGGGTTTAATCAACACCTCGTTTCTCGGCAAGTCTATCATGCTGATGACCTTACTTACATAGAATATTCACCGGACGCTCCTCTATGATCGGTGCTTTGTTGACCGGGTCGTAAAATGCTGAAAGACTCCTGCCTTATCAGTATCCGTGTTAGACACGCGCCCGACGTAGTTCATCTTCTCAACGAGCTCCTCAGAGGGTATGGATACACTGAAATAGCCGTTCTCTCTGTTGCCGCGTTCGTATAATGGGCTTTGTTCACCGAAATATGGATAATCAGCGGGTCTCTTGATACCCCTTAGAGGGAACCTAGTGTAATACAGTTGTCTCTTCCCTTGACTAGGCTACCGGTAATCTTTGCTTTTTGCCCTTCGTCTTCTGAGCCGGATTGCCAAAAGCGGAATCTAATTTATTACTTAGCGCTTAAAGGCGATTGGAAAAGTGCAAATTACGTCAAGATGTTATCTCTATTTGGCCCTACGCCTTATCAGGTAAATGGAGACCAACACCAAAGTCATAATAACGACGAAGCCAATGACGATCCAGGCGGAATACTCAGGTCCCACATCCTTTAACCCAAGCCTAGCTAAAGTCCCCAGGAGAATTAATGTTCCATCATAGATAATGAAAGAAAATACGACGGCCAGCACCAGCTGGTAGTAACGGATGCGTACTGTGCCAGCAGCCATCGATGATATCTGCATCAACCCCGGGGTCAATCTGGCAGCAACTATCACCGGGATAGTCCATCTACCAAGCCTATTCTGAAATTGGTTAAGATTACGCCACAAGAATTTTGAACGTTTACTGACCCAGTTTAAGAATCTTGTGCCCAGCAGCCGACTTATCCAGTAAATAATGCTCGTTCCCAGCAGGCTACCAGCCAGTAGCATCATAATGACAAGGAGCACAGGAAATGAAAAGGCGCCCATTTTGTACGTAGTAAAAAACAGAATGGTATCAAGTGCGAATGGAAATGGGATACCAATATCGGCGGACATAGCTAAGAAAAATATGGCTGCCAGTCCCCCTGGATTATTAACGTTTATGGAAGCAGCTAGCGTAGAAAGTGCTCCGTTTATCCAGTCAATCATAGTACGAATCAGGCTATTGTCGCACAAAATGTGGGTAGGGACAATGCCCAATTTTAGCTCAATTAAATTGCCTCGATAGGTTGTAGCTTCACGCCAAGGATATGCCGAGCTCCGTATGGTAAAATGTTGTTAAGTAGATTCCTACTGGTATACCACTTACGGAGACAACTAATGTCAAAAAGTGTGACGCCTCAGTTTGTCCTACTGTTGTGGCCCATTGTGGACAGACTTTTGAGAGTAATCCAGCACATCAGGCCCCTGAAAGACGATGATAGCGGCATCATTCGCTTCAATATTCGCCGCTACAAAGGCCCCACCAGAGTACTAAATGACGGCTCTGAAGTGAAAACTGGAGACACCATCATAGAGCTTCATTTGAGCAATGACTGGTTTAAAGGAAGACGCAAGCTGAATTTAAAGGCCTCGCAAGCGCCCCGGGAATTCCTGGCTTGCTCTGCACAGGACCTCCGCATTCTAGCTCAGCAAGTAGTCAGCGGAAGGTTTGGCGATATTACAGCGCTCCACGGTAGCACCATCTTACATGTAGCCGCCGGACGATTGGGATTCCAGGTTGATGAACTGCCCGATAGCTTGTGGAAGAAGGGGGCCCGCTTCTATATGGCCGGGTTAATGCAAGTCTATCATTTGCGGGGAGATGAAGTGTCGGGACTCAGAGAAAAGCCCTGGGAGCTAAAAGAAGTCTGGTTTTCCAGGGCGGCACTTTTGAGCAAGTACGGCCCAAAACTTTTATGAGTTTGCTCGTATGCTGAAACCGGATTTACTAGCCTGAAGGCTCCCCTTCTGACTCAAGAAGCTCAGGTACGGTGACAAAATCAAAACCCCTCCCCTTTAGGGTCTCAATGATGCAGGGCAGAGCTTGGAGCATCTGGCTACGGTCATAACTTGGTCTGCTATCGCGACCATCATGCATGACAATCACGCTCCCTGGCTTTGCCCGCTTAACAATAGTCTGCACGATCTCTTCGCCAGTCTTGTTTGCCTTCCAGTCTCCGGTCATGTTGTCCCAGGTAACTACCGTGTACCCGAGGTGGCCAACAGTTCGCATCAGCCAGGGGGTACGGAAGCCATAGGGAGGACGAAAAAGATTGGGCTCAACTCCGGTACATTCATAGATTGCCTGATGAGCCAGCTCAATGTCACGAGCAACCTCCTTACCCCATCTCAGACATAGTGACTTGCGGTGTTGGTAGGAGTGATTCCCAATCACATTTCCCGTTGTTGCTATCCGCCGGCAGACCTCAGGATAGCGCCGAGCGTTCTGCCCAATGACAAAAAAGGTCGCCTTTATTTGATATTGTTCTAATATGCTGAGAACATGAGAGGTGTATGGCTCATTAGGGCCGTCATCAAAGGTCAGCGCAATCTGAGAATGGTTTCGGTTGCCATTAGACCACACCTTGCCATAGAACCGGGATCGAGGGTTAATTCCATGGTAGGCAAACAGTGTGCTTAGAACACCGATATCAAAAACATAAATGAACCTTCCTACTGACTCAATCACGGGGCTGATATGCAACCAAAGTAAGCCAAAGAAAAGGGCAACATACCACAAGGATACCTTAAATCGCTGCCAGGAAAAACTGTCCATCATTTTTTGTAATGCCTTAGCCGGCAAGTCTTCCAGCTCTTCGGAAATTGGTTCATACCAGAAAAGGACCGAGAAGTAATCCACGATCCAGTTCCAGTATTGGTTAACCACACCAATCCTCTTCAAGCGACGAGCCGAGGTAAGGACGAAGAGCCGGGGGATAATGCCTCCCTTACCGGCTTTCTTCAGTCTCAGGGAAAGTTCGTACTCCTCTCCGTAAAACCTGATGCTGGTATCAAATCCACCTACTTGCAATAGCGCTGACCGGCGTACAGCAAAGTTAGACCCCCATACGGCACTACCCTTATTAAGAACTTTACGGAAAAGATGGTCCATAGTAATGGTGATGAAATTAATGTAGGAAACAAGCTTGGCGATCCTGCCGGCATCACAAAAAGCATAGGGCCCACTTATCACCACCGTCTCCGGTTCCCGGACAAAGCGCGACACGATTGTTGACAGCCAGCAAGGTGGTGCTTGGGTATCGGCATCGATGAAGGCGATGATCTCTCCGTTTGCTGCTTCGACGCCCTTTTGCCGAGCGCATGCAGGACTTCGCTTACTTTCATAGACAACTTTGGCTCCCCAATCAAGAGCTATCTTGGCAGTATTGTCCATGCTGGCGTTATCAACCACGATGACCTCATACTCAGCGGCGTAGTCCTGCTTTTCGATTGACTCCAAACACAGAGGCAGATATTTTTCCTCATTATAAGCTGGTATGACTACCGATATGAAGGGTAACCCTTTGGAGCTGGTCATCTGTGTCTGCACTATATTACCCTCTCCCATGATTTGTCAATACATAATAGAGATACAACAATTATACTACTTCTTATATCTTTTCCCCGGGGCATCTTTTGAGCCAGATAATCGAAGGCGGTATTGAATTCATCACTTAGCACTGAAGGCGACTGGAAAACTGCACAATACACCGTAGTGTGTAACTAAGTCATACTTTGGGTTAATAACAAGAAGAGATCAGAAGAGGATAGTCAGAGAGCAAGGCATAGCCTTTAAAGCGTCTAATATCTTAGATATACCGTTGGATCCACTTCCGCTGACGACGTACAGATATGACTCCTGTCACTTTTGGACAGGCAATTTACGGACGCTGTTTGACCTGCACTTAGGGCATACCCTCTCTAGAACTTCATGCTTAGGATCTACAGGCATCATATATGCATGTCCACAGTGGAGACACTTAAATGACCGTTTCATTACTCTGTATGCTCCTTCTGGGTTGTAGCACTTGTTTTATTAACATTGTTTTCATCTTACGTTACGCTTTCGTCGGCAAGCACCTTTTTAGTATGCTCTATTTCTTCTGGGGTGACCTTCTTTCGCATCTCTTCAAGGTCGCGCATGATGTGAGCAAATCTGGGGCCTTCAGCAGCGCTGATCCATTCCAGTTGTAACCGTTCTGGCCTGATACCCAGTTTCTCCATGCGATTCCATATCCTGTCGGCGCGCTTTACCACCAATTGGTTAGCGTCAATGTAATGGCAGTCTCCTATATGACATCCAGAGAGCAACACTATAGGAGCGCCAAGCCTGAATGCTTCCCATATAAATTGCTCGTCCACCCGGGCACTGCACATTACTCGTATGAAGCGATTGTTAGTGGGATACTGTATTCTTGATGTACCTGCTAGATCGCTAGCAGCATAGCTGCACCAGTTACATAGGAAAGTTACAATCTTTTGGTCAGGCTCTGCTTCTAATGCGGCATTTATCTGCGCTAGTATCTGGCCATCATGGAAATGTTGAATTGTGATGGCTCCGAACTTGCACTCTGCCGCGCAGGCACCACAGCCGGCACACGCGGCCGTAATAACGCGAGCCGCAGTCTTGGTCTTTATATCTACCTCAATTGCTTTAAATGGACATACCCGTGCACACACACCACAGGGTTTGCATTTCTCAGGATTCACTACCGCCTTAACTGCGTCGCCTACTACAGTGCCTGCATTAAGTAGAATCGAACTCCTGGCTACAGCTGCGCCAGCTTGGGTGACGCTGTCTTTTATATCTTTGGGGGCCTCCACGCAGCCAGCAAAGAATATACCAGCCGTGGGTGCGTCTACAGGTCTTAATTTAGGATGTGCTTCCATTACAAAGCCATCTGCAGTCTGAGAGACATTAATTATGCTAGTAAGCTTTTTCAAATCCTCGCTTGGCTGCAAACCAATAGATAGGACTACCATATCCAGGTCATATTCTTCTACCCTAGATGTGGTGGTATTTTCTACTCTTAACTTCAGGTTGTTGGTGTTTGTATCTTCTATTACTTCACCAGGCAAACCTCGAATGTAGTGCACGCCTTCTTCCTTAGAACGGCGGAATAGGTCCTCAAACCCCTTGCCGTAAGCCCGTATATCCATGTAGAAAACATATATTTCGGTGTCAGGATGGTGCTCTTTAATGAGCAGGCTGTCCTTGATGGTATTCATGCAACACACATTGGAGCAATAAGGATTCCCCCTGTTTTCGGTTCGTGAGCCTACACATTGGATGAAGCCGATGCGTTTGGGAGTCTGGCGGTCAGACGGGCGTACAAGTTCACCATTGGTTGGTCCACCACCGCATATCAACCTTTCAAACTCAATAGTAGTAATAACGTTCTCAAAACGCGTATAACCATATTCATCCAAAGCGGTAGGATCATAGATATCCATACCCGTAGCGGCGATAATCACGCCCACCTCTATTTCTACCAGTTCATCCTGCATATTTAAATCTATGCACTGTTTTTCGCAAACATCCAGGCATTTGCCACAGGTTACTGGGTTGTTCCCCAAACACTGCTCCATATCTATGATATAAGAGGAAGGCACTGCCTGAGGAAATGGAATGTAAGCAGCTTTACGTGATGAAAAACCTTGTTGAAAAGCGTCGGGCACAACGACGGGACATACCTCAGCACACTTCTCACAGCAATTGCACAATGTCTCGTCTACATAGCGGGCTTTTTTCCGTACAAGCACTTTAAAGTTGCCAACATAGCCAGATATATTCTCTACCTCGCTACAAGTCAGGAGCGTTATGAGAGGATGGCGTCCTACATCCATCATCTTAGGTCCCAACACACATATCGAGCAATCCATAGTAGGAAAAGTTTTATCCAACTGAGCCATGATACCCCCGATGGATGGTTGCTTCTCCACCAAATAGACACGGTGGCCAGCGTTAGCCAGGTCCAGAGCCGCCTGGATGCCAGCTACTCCTCCACCTATGACGAGAGCAGCATCAGTGATTGGTATCTTTATATCTTCCTGCGGCTGAAGGAGTCGTGCTCTAGCCACAGCTATTTTAACAATATCTTTGGCTTTTTCGGTGGCTGCTGCCCTATCGTGTAAATGTACCCAACTACACTGTTCCCTGATACTAGCCATCTCCATGAGATAGGGATTAAGCCCGGTTTCGGCAACGCACTTGCGGAAGGTTGGCTCGTGCATCCTGGGAGTGCAAGAAGCTACCACCACGCGGTTAAGATTATGCTCGCGGATGTATGTCTTTATCTCTTCCTGCCCCGGGTCGGCGCAGGTGTATTTATTTACCACTGAGACCACGACATCCGGAAGCTCTTCCGCTGCTTTCCTCACTTCCTCGCAATCTACAGAGCCTGCTATATTGAGCCCGCACTCACAAACGAAAACGCCTATCCTGAGTTTTTTTTGTGCCAACTAGCTCACCTCCTGTGGCAGCAGCGACCGAGCCGCGAGATCGCATATATCCTGAATCGCGATCTGGCATACATCATTGTTCTCTGCATTCTTCTGGGCACACTTGAGATGTATCTGACATTTAGGGCAGGCAGTAATCAATATATCTGCTCCGGTAGCTCCTGCTTGCGCCAGGCGTTCTTTCTGTATTTGCGCATTTACTGTGCCACAGTGTGCCCAGGGACTTGCGCCGCAGCACAATGACTTCTCCCGGTTGTCACTCATTTCCGCCACCTCTATACCTTCTATCGAAGCCAGGATGGAACGCGGCTGGTCAAATATCCTTGAGTACCTTCCCAGTGTACATGGGTCGTGGTAGGTTACCTTCTGCTCAAGCCTCCCCAAGGTCAATTCACCAGTCTCAATAGCCTGGGCTATTACCTCAGTTATGTGCACAACGCTAATATCCCAATCTTTCAGGAATTTGGGGTAGTCTACCTTAAGGGTGTAGTAACCTTCAGGGCAGCCGATGATAATGTTCTTTATACCTCGTTTGCCAAACTCATTCATATTCGCTCGAGCCAGGGCCAGGAATCCGTCTATGTCCCCGGTCAATAGCAGATCGCGCCCACAGCAACGTTCGTTAGGGATAAGTGTGAAGGGTATCTGAACGCGGTTTAACAATCTTAGTGCTCCCTTGGTGCCTTCAATTATATTAACCCCCAAGTCACTGAACAGGATATCAAAATAAGGGGCACAGCCTACAAAGAAGGCTGTGTTACTCTGCTTAGCTATCTTGATATCCTCCGGAAGCCAGTCCAGTCTATCCTGCCTGGTTTCTCTGTGAGCCATTATATGCATGATTGTCTGAGGTGCTCCACCATGGCTGTATTTGATTTCAGCGCCCTCTTCCAATGCCTTATGTCTCAAGAACCTGATAAAATCGGTGAATCTCACATTGTAGTTGCATCGCTCTATACACATATTACAACTGATACATGACCATATTGTATCGCTGACAGGACTACGACCATTCAGTCTCAGCACCTCCTGCACTATACGGCGGGGATTAAACTCTGCATCGTAACGGGTTACAGGACAAACCACGGTGCATTTACCACAATCCAGGCAGAGGCGCACCCCGGTATCGCTTATGACGCTCTGCAAATCAAACACCTAAATATATCTACCTTTCTCAATGGCAAGTTACTACTGTGATAAAACAGCAATATCCTGGACTGGCTCGGGACCTGTAATTTTGACACGCTTAGAAGCTGATAATTGCTCAATTTTTTCAATGAAGTTCTTTACTTGCATAACAAATTCATAGCCACTAAATGCAGGAAGTTGAACTAGAACCAGCCTATCTTGTTGCATTCCTAAAATCTTCAAGATGCTACGCACCTTTTCATATTCGTTGATGATATATTCACCATTAACGTTGAAGAGGCATCTACCTGGTTCACAGCCGAGTAACATCACTCCATCTGCCCCAAATTCGAAAGCCTTGAGTATCAGGCCTGCATGTATCCTTGAGAGACAGCTTACTCTGACCACCTTTACTGATGCGGGATAGCTAACTTCCAGGTTAGCTGTTGCATCAATACAACTCCAGCCATCCCAGTTGCAGGCAAAAACCAATATTTCAATATATGGTGTGGCCATTAGACTCTACTTAATGCTTCGCCTCGATGGAGCATAGATTGCAACGTGTGAACTAGCTGTTTATCACTTTCGAGTGGTTGCGTTATAGCACCTGCAGGGCAACAGGCGACGCATGCCCCACATCCAAAGCACAGGACATTGTTGAGGTGAGCATATACGGTCCCATTTCCGTTCTCTTTCATCTCTATATAGGGACATATATCAGCACAATCACCACAGCCGCGGCATAATTTTTTGTCTATGATTACCGCTGTGGCTCGAGGGCTTATGCTTGCATGTTCCAGGTAGATGGAGACCCGGGCTGCAATTGCCAATCCGTGTGTACTCTGGTTCTCTGGCGATTTATCGCCGTCAGGCAGTACCAGAAATATGCCACTTCTCTCCCCAATGGTGGTTTCCCGAATCATGTCAGCGCTTTCACCGGGGAGACAACTTGAGTTGCCTATTCGAGCGATAATGCGCCCTAGAAGCCCGCTGCTTGAACTCGGGTCTAGCGGAGAGGGCCTTTTGCTTAACTCCCCGATATCCACTATTACTGCACCAGCAGACATATGGTCAACTTGGGAGCCATATTCCAACACTACATCGTAGTTCCCTGGCGAGCCCTGGAGTTCCAGAGTATCAGGCCAAGGCCTAACTGTTATACCCTCGTCTTGGAGCTGCTCAATCGTAAACAGGGTTGCTTCATTATACCCACGCTGCCCTTGCTTTGTTCTCTGTTTGGTTACGAAATCAACTTGATAGCCTCGGGATGCCAAAACCCTTGCCGCTGTAGCACTGACAAGCCCTTCACCGATAATTACAGCGGTTGGTAAGATAGACTTCTTGTCGATAGTCGTTGGTGGAGCTACCCTGACGCGCTCAACTCCCGCTGAAATTATCTGCACTGCTTTTCGTGTAGCGCTCTTAGGAGTGTCTCTGTGTACCCAGGCACACTGTTCTCTAATGTTGACAAACTCCACAATAGTATTGAGGGGCAAGACAAGATATTGATCTAAATATTGCTGGCACATCATTCGCCTGTCAGTGCAGCTGTAGCATACCTGCTCTGAATTACAGCATCTACAGGCTGCAATTACCACGCGATCAAGTTGCAATTCAGCCACTTGGTTAGATATTTGCTCGGCTCCTGATTCAGTACAAGCCTGGGCTACCTCTCGGATGGCGGTTACTCCGGGAGTGCGCAACAACTTCTTAGTTACCGTTTTGAAATCGATAACCGAGTTGATACTACTGCCGCAGCGGCATAGAATAACGCCTATATGCTTCGTTCCGATTCTAGGTTCCTCGAGGATATGATTAGGACGTTCCAAATTTGTGTGCAGTTCGGAGAAATCTTGGACTTTAGTTTCTTCGGACTCTTTTTGTTTGAGTTCAACTGTGGTCTTCATTGCCAACGCCATAGTTTTCATGAGTTGGTCAGACAGGTCGCCATTGTTGCTGGGAGGAATCAGATAAACACCGTCCGTGGTAGTTTCTTGGCTGCCAGAGTCTGCAGGTGCTTGGGTTTTAAAATCAGTGGAAGGACATCTAAGTATAATCTGTGCTCCCACCTCGAAATGTCTAATTTCATCGTCATGAAAAACTGCACCTAGTTCGCATACCCTAGTGCACTCCAGGCATTGACTGCATAAGGCGCAATTAAGGCAACGCTGGGATTCCCTTTGCGCTGCCTCCGCTGATAGCCCGATGGTCGTTTCCTCAAAACTATTCATCCTCCTTCGGAGATGAATGACAGGCATGGGCGCTCGTTTATAAGGGAATACTTCTGTTGTCTCAATATCAATTTCTGCTGTCTCTGGTGGCTCAAGGGTACGCCCTGTCTCAAGGTCTCGCCCCTGCATATATCTATCTATGGATTCCGCTGCTCTGAGCCCGGCAGCCATAGCCTCCACAACATTGTTGGGCCCGGTGACACAGTCACCACCGGCAAAGACAGCGGGAATGCTGGTTTCAAGTGTTATAGGATTTACCTGAATGACACCAGTGTTACTATCAATTGTTAGACCTTCTATGTCCAGCTGTGATGCATTGGGTGACTGGCCCACGGCTACTATCACGTGATCAGCATCAATAACGAATTCTGTACCTGGTATTGGCTCTGGCCTATGCTGTCCGTTTGCCATAATATCGTCGGTCAGTCTCGTCCGCTGGCAACGTATTCCAGTAACCTTACCTCCGCTTCCCAGGATTTCCACAGGTACAGTGCAATATTCTATCGAAACCCTTTCTTGTAGTGCCTCTTCCACCTCTTCCTCGGCAGCAGTTATTTCCTCAGGAATGGTCCAGCTGAGCACCTTCACGGTACCTTCGTTTTTCCTGTTGGCAGCTCTAGCCGAGTCTATGGCACTATTTCCATCGCCGATAACTACCACATGCAAGCCCACAAAAGTGTCTACTTTCAGGTTTAAAGTCAGCAATAACGACATGCAATCTACAACCCCCTCAAGTTCCTCACCGGGTATATTGAGCTTGTTATTCCGCTGAGCACCTATTGCCAGGAAGAAAGCCCGGTAACCACGTTCTTTGAGGTAAGTAAATGTTACGTCACGCCCCATGGTTATTCCTGTCCTTATATCTATGCCCAGGTTTTTGATGGCTTCCATTTCCCGCTCCCTTACCTCTCGGGGGAGCCGAAATCGAGGAATACCCGTGGCTAACATTCCCCCGATGACTCCATGAGATTCAAATACCGCGGGGGAATACCCCCGTCGCTTAAGTTCCCAGGCGGCAGTTAGCCCTGCAGGGCCGCTGCCTACTATGGCTATTTTTCCTTCCCGGGACCCGGTGGGAGCTTTAAGGTTATATTTAATACCTTGCGTAGCATTGTCTGCAACGTAACGGTGAAGTGCTCGTATTGATACTGGGCTGTCAACTTCAGCCCGATTGCACTTATCCTCACAGGGATGTCTACAAACCCTGCCCAGTATTCCGGCAAGCGGTGTTGCTTCATTGATTAGGTTCAAGGCTTCGTTAGCCTTGCCTTTCACCAGCAGCGAAACAAATCCTTGAACGTTTATGTTGAGAGGGCATCCCACATTGCACGGCGCAACGTCATTCTTATCTATTACAAAGGCTGAGGGGATAGCCTTTGCTCCTAGAAGTGGCATATGGATAGCAGGATGCGTTGTCTTTTGTCCTCTTAACAGCGATGTTATATTCACAGAGCACTCTGATTGGCAGCGACCGCAGCCGGTGCAAAGGTCCTCGTGTATATAACGGGGACGCTGAGCCACCCGTATCTTGAAAGTATCCCTTTCTCCCTCTATGGATTCTACTTCGGTGCCAGTATACAGTGTTATCAAAGGATGGCTCACTGCCTGTACCAGTAAGGGATAGAGGAAACGTAGCTCCAGATGAGGATTGTCCATAATATTGTCGGCCGGGCGTTTCCAGCCTAGGGCCGGAGCGTCCGTGATAACTTTGACCTCAATCCCCATCTGGGCCAAAGTCAGTGCCGCCTGTAGTGCGGCTACGCTTGTGCCAATGATGGCAACACCTTTGGGCACGGTGTTATAAGACATTGCCTCCATGCTCAACACCATAGTTATAGCCCAATTCAAAAGCCTTCGTGTTAAAATCCTCCGTTCCTTTAGGGATAGAGTTCAAAATAGAGTCCTTGAGAGCTTCATACGATACTATATTGCTTGTCGCTGCTAGGAACCCAAGCATGATAATATTAGCCACTACCTGGCGTCCCAACTTCTCAGCCATACGTCTGGCGGGAATGGAGAGGAATTTAGCGTCGTGGTCTGGATCGACTGTCACCAGATCCGAATCGACGATTACTAAGCTATCTGGCGGTGCATTTTTCCCGTACTGATTGTAAGCATCTTGTGACAGTATGATTTGCACTTGAGGAGTGACTAGATAGGGATACTCTATGGGGACATCGTCAATTACTACCTCGGTGCGACAAGAACCGCCACGAGATTCAGGTCCATAACTTTGCGTAAGAGATGCAAACTTTTTATCATATATTGAAGCAGCTTTGCCCATAATATAGCCAGAAAGCACAATGCCCTGGCCACCAAATCCAGCTATACGGATTTCTTTTCTGTTCATTTTTCGTCAAACTGGCTTACTCAAGAGATATAATAGACCATCCCATTCTTGACTATACCTGCGCATTTACCTTGCTGGATACATGATTTAGCTGATCCTGAAATGTAGGACGTTCGATATCCACAAACTTACCTACCATAATTGGGCCGTTCAACGTGATGTCTGCTTCTTTAGGGTCAGCACCATGTCGAATGATAGTTTTTTCCTGGTAATAGTGCATGGAATCCAGTGGCTGTGACTTCTTATTCATGCGACCGTATATGGGGGGACAGGGGGCGATCACATCTATAAAGCTGAAGCCAGGTTTAATCATAGCTTCAGCAATAGCTCTCTCCAATTCGCGCAAATGTAGAACTGTCCATCGAGCTACATAAGATGCACCACTGGCAGATGCCAGGTAGGGCAGGTTGAAGGGAGGTTCAAAATTACCGTAGGGAGTGGTGGTAGTCCGAGCTTCAAGGGGGGAAGTAGGGCCTACCTGACCCCCTGTCATGCCATAGTTGAAATTGTTAACACAAATTACAGTCATATCGATATTGCGGCGTGCCGCATGTATCAGGTGATTACCGCCTATAGCTACCAGATCCCCATCCCCAGAAAATACCACCACCTTTAGCTCTGGTTTTGCCAGTTTCAAGCCTGTGGCAAATGGGATGGCACGGCCGTGCGTGGTGTGAAAGGAGTCGAGCTTAACATAGCCAGCTACCCTGCCAGTGCAACCTATTCCTGAAATTAAAGCTATCTTATCGGGATCTATTTCGGCGCGGTCAATAGCTCTGAGGAAACAGCTCACGGCTGGACCAATGCCGCAGCCGGAGCACCATATGTGCGGCATTCTGTCCTGTCTCAAATATTTTTCGATGGACTGATTCTTTACGTTAAGGGTATCAATCACTGTGCTGCCTCTCGTATCGCCTCGACGATAGTCTGCGGGGAATGTACGCTGCCGCCCATGTGAGGCACGAGTATTGTTTTAGCTCGGTCTCCAGCACACCTTTCCACTTCCAGCACAATCTGCCCATAGTTTATCTCGGGCACTACAAAAGCCTTGACTTGTAGGGAGAGCTCTCTAATGCGCTCTTCAGCGAAGGGCCATATTGTTATCAATTGCAGGAGCCCTGCTCGAATTCCCTCGTCTCGCGCCATTCTTACTGCCAATTGGGCAATGCGGACGGAGATTCCGTAGGCACATACTATAATATCTGCATCCTCAACTTGAAATTCCTTGTATTTTATTATGTCGTGTCTATTAACCCGTATCTTGTCTACCAAACGACGTACCAGCCGATCCTGGGCTTCAGCAGTCATCACAGGGTAACCCCTTTCATCATGTGTGAGGCCGGTCACGTGGAAATGATATCCTTCTCCTGCTACAGCCATAGGTGGAACAAGGTCCGCGTCAGGCTTATAAGGTAGATATTGCTCCGATTCCATCTCAGGCCGTCGCCGTTCTACGAGGTCTTTCGCTGCTATACTTGGCATCGTTACTTTCTCACTCATATGACCTACAACCTCGTCAGCCATAATCAGGACTGGAACACGGTATTTCTCGGAAAGGTTAAAAGCCAGGATGGTAAGGTCAAAAATATCCTGCGGCGAGATTGGTGCCAAAGCGATTATCTCGTAGCTCCCGTGAGAGCCCCATCGTGCCTGCATCATATCTCCCTGTCCCGTCATAGTGGGTAATCCAGTAGATGGACCCGCCCGCTGAATGTTAACCAGTACACAGGGAGTTTCCAGCATCACCCCTAACCCAAGGTTTTCCATCATCAGACTGAATCCCGGCCCGGAGGTAGCGGTCATAGCTTTCAAGCCTGCCCAAGATGCGCCAAGCACAGCACCCATGGAGGCAAGTTCATCCTCCATTTGAATGCACACGCCGCCTACTTGGGGGAGTCGTTCACTCATTCTTTCAGCTAGCTCACTGGCTGGTGTGATAGGATAACCAGCAAAGAAGCGACAGCCTGCACTAATGGCTCCCTCAGCACAGGCTAAGTCTCCATTCATGAAGAATTCTCCCACCAGTCCTTGATTTTTCATAATAGTCCAGAATGCTAGGCGATGTCATTATCTAGTGGTATCGACACTATTATGGCAAACTCGGGGCAAATTAATTCGCAAAATCCGCAAGCAAGACACTTACTCTCATTATCAACTACAGCAAAGTTATACCCTTTAGAACTGAGTTCCACACTCATCTGCAGGGTTTCTGTGGGGCAAAAGTCGACACAAAAGCCACAACCTTTGCATCTTTCCTTATCTATATATATCTGCCCTGGCTTTGTGGCTTTTTCAGCAGCATCAAAAGGCTGTCTCCATAACTTCATGGCTGGGCTTCGAGAGTATAGCAAATTTGTGCTTCTACATCAAGACGCCTGGTGCTGCCGACCAAATGGGTAACGCTTGGTAAAATATTTTGCCAACTTCCTTGTTAATGTACTCGATGAGGGTAAGACAGCAAAGGCTTGGTTTGGGCGGTTGGATTATACTCATCCAGCCAAATTGTGTGATTAACTTCCTCCAACCTCAGGGGTTGTCAGGCAATTGCTTAGCCCTTTCAGGAATCGTTTAAATCTTAGCTCTTCGCCCTGCAGCGTTTTCTGAGCCAGATTGCCAAAGGCAGAATCGAGTTTATTCCATAGCGCTGGAAAGACTCATAGGAACTGCAAGATCATGTCTGGTCAACCGGTTGGATTGAGGCGCTGACTTTTGGGAGTGGTTATCGCCAGTAGTATAGCGGCAACAGTAAGGCCGGTAAACACAAACCATATCGGCTGGTAACTAGCCCACTTATCAAACACCCATCCGGCTAGTGGTGGGCCAGTTATGCCTCCCAACATCATTATGCCTATCACGAAGCCGTGGATGGCCCCGAAATTGCTTCTGCCAAAAAATTCCCTTATCGCAGAGCCCCGCAACGTGTTGTTGCCTCCATAGCCAATACCGAAAAGAATGAGGAAAGGCACAAGCAACCAGGTAGCCTCAGAGGAAGCAAATGCAAAACAGATCAGGCCTCCACACATCATAGCGAAGGCAGCGGCCATCACTCGTCTCTTGTCAAATCTATCTCCAAGCCAGCCCAAGCCGAGGCGTCCGCCGATGCTTGCCAAGGGGATAGCCATGGCTATAAATCCAGACTTTGTCCTGGCGATGCCAACGCTGCTGAGATAGGGCATTACGTGAGTAACCACAGTACTGAGAATCGTCACCTGACACAGCAGTGCCAGCGCTATGTGCCAGAAGGTGCGGCTCTTGAGAGCCTGCCTCGTTCCAATATCCACTTCCGCAGTTTCTGCTTGAGCCGGACTGTTGTTGAGTACCACGGTGTTTTCTGCTTCACCGTCAGGTTGATAGCCATATTGCTCGGGCTTATGCCTCACTACAAGAGACAGCGGCAGGCATACAGCCAGCAGACCTATGGCGAGAATGGCTATTGCAGTCCGCCACTCATACATATCAATAAGATTAACGATAAGCGGAACTAGCAAGCCACTACATCCGTAGCCACAAATCATGATTCCCATGGCTATGCTTATTTTCTTACGGAACCAGTTAGCAACCGCTGTCATCAACACTGTGCCGCTACAAAGACTCATGCCTGTGGCTAATAATATGAAGGCTCCGTAGAACATACTCAGGGAGGTAGTACGATTCAGGAGCACCAAACCCAGACTGGCGATAATCGCTCCGCTGAATAGCAGTCTTCTCGGTCCCCAGCGGTCAACAAGCATCCCAACCAACGGAGCAAGAAGGCCCGCCTCCAGGCCGCGTAGCGAGGCGGCAAGTGAAATCTGCGCGTAGCTCCAACCGAATTCATCCGCTAACGGTTCAAAGATGGCAGTGAATCCATAGAAAACAACTCCACCCGTGTATAGAGAAATAAAGAAACATGCGCCAACAACCCACCATCCGTAGAATATCCGACGTGGTTTCCAATCTAAATTTAAAGGCATGGCAAGAAGTTCTCTATCTCTAGTAGTTCTGGAGAGGAATCCCCTGGTGAAAAGCTCTTCAAATGTAAATGCACCGATGCAATCCCAAATACTATCATCAATGTATGGAGTTTGCAAAACCCACTATGCAATCTGGCAGAGAAGGCCCTTCTTCAACTGGGGAACGTTACATAAAACCAGGCTGCAACTATAATACGCGGGTGAAGAAGTAAGTCACTTTAGCAGCCAGGCCAGAGTCATAGTCCAACCAGAAGTGGTCCGCACCTTCGACGATTTCGTACTCTTTAGGCTCAGGAAGACTCTGGTAAAATTCAAGGAACTGGCCGGTGGGTATAATATCGTCCCTGCTTCCTGAAATAAGTAGTTTTGGCTTAAGGCAACTGTTAAGGAAGTCAAAATCGAATATAGAGAGTGGAGGAGAGACAGCCGCCAGAGCTGTAATTCGTTCATCATCGGAGCCAACGGGAAGAGCGAAGCCAGCGCCAGCGGAATAGCCAGCAAGCCCGATTCTCCCGGAATCAACTTCCTTTACCGTGTTAATCAAGGAAACAGCTGCTTTCACGTCTTCCCGCTCACCTGTTCCATGACCGAATTCCCCTTGGCTCCCACCGACTCCACGGAAGTTGAACCTAAATGAAACCAGTGATGCCTGTGTAAGTGTCTTACAGAGGCTATAGACCACATTGTTATCCATGCTGCCACCGTAGAGGGGATGTGGATGGCAAACTATTACTGCCGGGTAAGGTCCGGCACCTTCAGGTATAGCCAGTATTCCTTCTAGAACAAGCTCGCCGGAGGGAAAGCGTACCCTTGTCCTTTTCATTTCCGGCCTACTCTGCAATGAATGCTGATTGTCTGTTTTTATATAGAATGTCCGAATTATTTAGGCGCATTCCGTTTCAACCAGTCCAGCAGGAACGTATTGACCTCATGCGGTTTTTCCTGCTGAATCCAGTGTCCGCATTCAAGGGTGATTATTTCCAGATTCGGCACGTATTGGGAAAGGTCACCCGCCTTCGGTACGATATCATATTTACCGTATATCATCCCGCAGGGAACATCGATGCGTTGTGGTAAGTCGGCAGATGTTTCCCAGTTCCGTGTAATATTTCGATACCAGTTAATCGGTCCAGTGAATCCCCCTTTAGTGAAGGCTTCGACGAAGACATCCATTTCTTCGTCTGACATAAGTGGTTCACCCGGCGGATTCGTCAAATCGAGCATGTTCATCAAGGACACATTGAAGCTGGGCTGTTGCCAGAAGGATCCTGCTTTTTGATTAACCCAAATCCGTTTACGAAATATATTGTTAAAAAATTGCCTGGGATTGGCGGCGAATGCCGCATCGGCCACGCCGGGTTTCCGGTTGAAATGGACGATATAATGCTCCGGGCCGAATATCTGTTCCAACCCTGCAACGGGATCGGTCTTACCCCGGGGTGAAAAGGGCACACTCATCCCTACCACGCCGGCAACTCTATCCGGGTATAGCAGTGGCATATTCCACACGACCGGACCACCCCAGTCGTGCCCGATAAATATAGCCTTCTCAAGGTCGAGGGCATCCATCAAGCCGGACATGTCCCCACAAAGTTGTCGGATATCATACGCTTCGACGGCCTCTGGTTTATCGGTTTTACCGTACCCCCGCTGGTTCGGTGCCACAACTCGGTATCCTGCTTCTGCCAGTACGGGTATTTGAAATCGCCAGGAATAGGCCAGTTCGGGAAATCCGTGAGCCAGGATTACAGGAAATCCCTCTCCCTGCTCAAAGACTTCCATGTTGATACCGTTGGTTTGAATCATCTTCGGATCGGGAAATTTAATTGTCATCTTTTGAGTCCTCCTATACAGATTTTTCTCTTTGGCCATGCCCAGTTTTTAACTTCCTGTCCGGTTCATACAGCCGAGGAGAAGTTCACCTGGCATGTTCAGCCAGATGCTCCAGTAACAGCTGTGTCGTCCTGTCGGGCTGCATCTGAAGGGCAAAGTTACGTGCGCCTTCGAGAATCTCGAAGCGGTACGGTCCTTTTACGTAGTGGGCATTGGCCTCGGCCGTCTCCCGTGTGACGTTTCCTGCGCCAGGAGGCCATATAAATAGTGTAGGCATGGTCACAGATTCCAGCGGCGCAGTTTTACTAGCAGCGACAACCTCCGGACCGGGGG
>JGI24422J19971_10000513_pt1 | contig 21686 bp, 17 predicted proteins | sample DeeMarSWOR152_54_FD_19971 | JGI IMG/M metagenome (IMG submission 19971) | reverse complement strand
TGTCTTTCATCGAACGGATAATGACTTTTTTAGCGTAGATTTTCGCGTCCTTCAGGATTATCTTAAAGCCGCCAGCCATTACGGGTAAAGTTGCAGCCGACGCTACAGGTATCATTGCACCTTCTTCCGCTATCGCTTCTGCAGGCGCAGCCTCTTCAACTGCCGCTGCTTCTGCCGCCCATCTAGCCACTACTGGATGAGCTTTCTCCTTCAGAAAAGCTTTCAAAGCATCAACGTTCTGCGAGTCCTCTTCAGTAGCTACTTTGTCAACAACTTCTTTGGGAATGAATTCTTTGACTCGATCCTTGACTTCTTTGGGTAGCCAGACCACGCGGTTCCATCCTCCGTCAGCCTCAAGAAACTTCGGGGAGCGCATATATTCGATAGATATTCCGTGGAACCCGTCTACTTGTCGTCCGCCTGCTGTGGAGTCAGCGAGAGTTGAGAAGGGTAAACCGTTCACAGTAACGCCCTTGAAGCTTCTGTGGACTAGGCCGAAGCCATCCACTTCTGGAATGTAGAAAGCAACAGCCTCGAAGCAACCGCATGAAGTGTGCGGATAGTCAAACGCCGTGTACAGCCAGACTCTGTTGACGTCGCCCAGTGACTTCTTTTTGACAATTTCGTTTACGCCTGAATACTCGCCTTTTTCCGCATCTATTAATTCGCCTCTCTCTATAGCGAAAACAGGTCCCTTCGGGTCAACGCTTGCTGAAGCGCGTCCGTCAAACCAGCTTATAGCGCCGCAGTTGGAGTACCGTTGNGGTGTGATGACGCACACGTGGCTTGGGGCAAATGACTGACATAGGATACAGCCGTAGAATTTGTCAACCTCCTCGTCTTTTAATCCTCTTGCTCTCGCGTCTCTGGATTCGTAGGTTTGCAAAGCTTCGGCGTAAAGCTCTTTTACTTTCGCTGGATCAGTGATGAATGTTACCTGCACTTTCTCGATTATGGGCAGTTCGCTCTTGAAAAGTTTGTAGAGAACTTTGCCGATGTACTCGAAAGAGTTTAGCCCTTTCTGGAAGGATTTCTTGCCTAATCGTATCCAGATGTCGTAGCGCTGATTAAGGTGCATAAAGCCTTCAATGAAGTTCATGTAGCCGTGTATGCGCCTTTCGATTACACCTTCAAGCTGCTGATCTATCGTGGAACCAGCAACTTCAACTAGGATTCCTAGGGGATAGGCGCCCCCTTCTTTCATATCTTTAATATCGGGGCCAATTATGGTTATTTTTCCATCTTCAACTTCGTTTAGGGGTTTCACTTTTGCCAGTTCAAATTTTTCTTTGATTGATGGACCACCGAGTTCCACTTGCATGGCTTGTCTGCGGATGCGTTCGCCTTCGTAGACGACGCCAACGTCGACAGGTATATCTTTAAACATTGACATTTTTTATTGTCCTCCTTCAAATTTTGAAGTCATGACTTTGAGGTTGTTAGCCCAGTCTTCCAAAGATGCGTTTGGATAAGACCAGCTAGCATGTGGATGATAAAGGTTGTCCAAGGTCATAGTCCTGAGGTCGGGAGCGAAATGCTTGAGTCCTGACAGGATAAGTGATTCCATGTAGTATGGCAAGCCGACGAACATTACCAAGTCAGGGTGACCTTTGCCGTCGATTCCCTGCCATTCTGGATCAACCAGGCGGTTTCCAATGTCCATGGCAGACATGAATCCTGCTGGTTCATAGCCTCGTTTCAGGAACTCGCTGACCATATGTGCGGTTGCGACCACTGGAACTTTTGAGGCTTTAGCGAAATCAATTAGATAATCAATTAATTGTCTTCCTCCCGGGCGTCGTTCAGTGGCGTTGCTACCCACCACAAGAAGNGGTCGAGCAGCTCTCTTTATCATCGCCACNGCTACTTCAGGTTTTGTTATCGGGTTTGCTTTNTTTGTGGCTGCTATTTCAGCACATTGCCAAGGTTCACAGGACATTCTTGATCACTCCTTCTTTTTCCTTATCATTCTCCGAAGCAAGGTCGGGTCCGGAACTACCGCTTCTTTCCAGCCTTTCGCTTTCAGTATCTTTGTGACTTCGTCTTTCATGGTCATGGGTACATCAGCCATCGTGCGAACGAATAGATGTATGTCTTGCGGCATTGTTCCGTAATGGCGCTTGTGCAAGTCAATGTAGTGCGAAAGCTTTATCGATCTTCCCTTTGTTGTGTCGTTGGGTCTTATGCACAGTTTGGCTATGGCGACCATGGCTTCTTGCGGGGTTTCAACCGTCTGGAACAGGTGTTCAGGTGCAGGTCCAACATTCACTTTGTTGCCTGTGCGGGCGTTGTAGACTTCCCAGTTTTCAGGCTTGTCAGCTCTGCCTAAGAGCATACGCCGATATTTACTGCCGTGTGGACCAACAAGCACTGGAACGCCTAAACTCCAGAAGCCAGAAGCAATCGATGCTGCTTTCTGTGAGTATGCACCCCAAGCTAAGCCGACCGCCCCTACACGATTGTGTATGTAATCAGCTATTTCCTCGTAGTTGCCCCTTAGCGGACGTTTAGCGAATATGTTAGCGACTTTTATGGCTGCACCTGCGATGTGAGGGTTTGAAACGCAAGAGCCGACGTTAAGTACACCTCCAGCTTCGAAAGAGCCTGGAAATTCCTCATAGAGCGTCTTTCCCTCTTCGTTTGTGTAGGAACCTGCGGACATGGCTGAGCAACCAGAAGTCATAACAATGAAGCGGCGGAGAGCGAACTCTCGGCATATGTCGTAAACGTCTTTGCCGCCGTGCGGATAGTTAGCGCAGCCTACAGCTGCGAGGATACCAGGGATTTCGCCAAGCACAATTGGACCGCCGACGCTTCTGATTTCTATGTCTTGAACAGCGCCTCGACCTGCGCGGCAAAAGTTCTTTTCTTCCATCATGCGCTTCTCGCCGGCCTTAAGTATGAAACTATGGATTTCAAGTTTGACTGGGCAGACTTCTTCGCAGCGTCCGCATCCGATGCATTCCTCGTAAAGATCATTTAGCAGGGCAAGATTACCTTCAGCGGCTGCCTTCAGCGCGGCTGGGATGTTGAGGTCTTGTGGACAGCTTCTCTGGCATAAGTTGCATTGTCTGCAGGTTTTTGCAAGCGCGACAATTTCTTCAACTTCTGGGAGAGATTTAAGCTTCTTCCTTATAGGCGCAATTTTTTGGGCTACTCTTACAGCGACTTCGCCGACTTTTTCGGGATCAAGAATTAAAACGCCTGGAACCTTGCCGCTTACCAAATCTGCCACTATTGCGTCTGCAGGGTCGTTTGTGCGGTCTTTGAAGCCTATGCAGTTTTTCTCTGACGCAGCGATAACTGGTGCTTTGACGCGTTCAGCCTCTAGGGAGCAATCCGTTCTGACACATTGCTCGTCCAAAACCACTACGTCGGCAAACCCGCCTCGTATGAAGCGAAGTTCCCATGAGATTGGGCCGATAATTTTTGCTCGGTCAAAATATCTTGAGTTGTCGATGGCAGTGCAGCATAGACCTACAACTTCCATCTTGTCGTCGAGTTTGTTATCTTTCATATAATCGATTATTCCAACTGAAGGCACAACATTATGACCAATGCATAAAATAACTGGTTTTGAAATGTCGACTGTTCCGATGCCCATTTTAATCAGCGGTGCTTCAGGGTCAGCCTTTGGAAAGTCAAATACGGAAATTTGAGCCATGTCCGCGACCTCCATCCCAACTTGGTCGATTCTGCCAGCGTGGAATGTTTTTGATTCAAAATCCAAATTATTTGCTTCTTGACCTGTGTGTGCGGCAGAAAGTAAATGGGTAACCTGTGTCTCGCAGTATGCCAGGACTTCATCTAAGTCGCCGAGCGTTTCAGGTCTTATTCCAGTAACGAGTCTGGTGACTGGAGCTTCAACTTTGACGTTGAAGCCGCCTACGTCAATAGGATGCCTTCGGCCATATTTTTCAATCAAGTGGTCAACAACGTGCCGCGCGTGTCCTGTGTGGGTTGCGGCACCTATGCTGCAAGCTATAAGCACTATNCGAGATGATTGATCGGCGATGTTGAGTCCACATGCTCCACGTTTTCCCGCTGTCAAATCGCACTTGCCATAAGTACAGAGACAGCATAAGTCACAATCCGGCATGTAAAAGGGCTTGTACTTGTTAAGGAGCGTCATGTCCCAGTCTCTCAGAGTGGTCAAACTGGGCATTGGAGTGGGGCCCATAGGTTCCTCCCATGAGTCATCAACAACTTTTCCTATGGATAATTCAAGATTTTTAATAAGACCAGTGTTGGTCTTCATTTCGCCTATTTTTACGTGCACGTTTTTACTGGTCAATTTCAAACCTCTGTAAAGATTTAGTTACTACCAACCTTACAATCTTTTTAAACTTTTCCAGATTTTTTGAGCAAAAGTCATGATGCAACTATAGAAATGCAAGCTTCTTGAAAAAACAGTGTAAATGACAGAAAATGGATCACGGATAGCCTGCGGTTTTCATTATTTTCTTCACAGAGGCATAAGCCGCGTTGTCTGAAGGCAGGTCCAGTAGTGATTTCCCTTCAAGAGCATATTCATCCAAGGTTTTGTCTGCTGCTATCTTTCCCAAATATTTGAAGTTCAGGTCGGTTTCAACCTGACTTGACAAGTTCTCGGGGAACCTGTAACCGCCTATGAGGTAAAAGTTGCTGAATTCTATTTTAACCTCTCGAGCAATGCGATATGCCCTTTTGACGTGATCAACAGATTTTTTCGAGTGATCCAGAATGTCGAAAATGTCATCTACTTTTGACGCAATCCGTCTATTTAGGTGCTCAAGTCCCGCTGGCGAGTCGATAAGCACGTATTTGTAGTTTTTGGTTAAGGATTTCAGTGCGCCTTTTAGAGCGGAGTCTGGCATGCAGTAGCAGCCTTCAATCCATTTGGTGCCGACGGCTAGAAAATCAAAATCGTCGCTTTCAAACAAGCCATTCGCCCAAATTTTGCTTTCTATTCTTTCTGTGGGCGGGATTCCGACTGTTGTGCCGCCTTGCTCTATGAAGGTGCTTACAAGTAACTCAGAAATCGTGTGTTTTCCAGCTTCTTTCAGATCTATTCCAACCATTTCGGCGAGATTCTGGTCAGGGTCAGCATCTACAAGCAACAAGGGAGTTTGACCAGCTTCGATGAAACATCTTGTCATCAAAGCCACGAAACTCGATTTGCCAGTTCCTCCCCGACCGATTGTAACCAAAGTTTTCATACGCGTAACGTCCTCTTCATTTTCCGCTTTATACACAACTTGTCAGATGTTCTTCTTAACAAGAGCGTCAGATATATCGTCTATGGCTCGTACCGCTTCAATTTCCTTATATTTGAGCGGAGTTTCCCCACGCATGTCCTCTTCAATCACCTGCTGGTCGAAGGGCACAAACGCAAGTATGGGTAAACCGTTTTTTTCAGCAAAACTCTTAATTGCTTCTTTTTGAGCGCTATTCATTACTCTGTTTCCGATGAGAAAGATTTGTTTCATTCCAGCGCTTGTAGCCAAGTCATGTATTTGTTTGGCAATTTCAAGGGCTTTTATATTCGAATCCACCACAATCAGCAGGACGTCCACATGACTTGCGGTTCCTCTGCCAATATGCTCCACACCTGCTTCCATATCGAGAATAACAGCCTCGTTCCGTTCAACGATTAAGTAACGGAGCAACGCGCGTACAACAGCATTCGGTGCGCACATGCAGCCGGCACCCATCGAATGTACAGTGCCCATAACTATCAGGTTCACCCCAAAAGGAGTGTTCACAGAATATTCACGAACTATGTCGTCCACGGTGAAGGATAAACGATAAACGCCAGAGTATCCCGTGCCAGTTTTGGATTCCACAAGTTCCTTGTTTTCAGATATGGGCACTATCTTGCGGGATTCTTCAGTGGATAAGCCCAAAGTCAAGGCGAGATTCGGCGAAGAATCTGCGTCTATAGCTATAGTTTTCAATCCTCTCTCAGCAAAACCGCGCGCAAGACCCGCTGCAACGAGGGTTTTGCCGACCCCGCCTTTGCCAGAAACTGCGACCTTCATGGTTCTTCCCAGTAGAAAAATACTTTCGTTTGATAGTTTATTTACGTTTCTTTGAAACAAGAAGAATTTGGATATGCAAAAGATTTTTTAATCCTAATCCATCTTCTCTTTAGCCGAGATGATNTCTCGATGAAAATACTAAACGAGTTTGTTCCAACACGCAAATTTCTGAAGCATGCTGAAGAAATCAAGGATCTAGTTGATGGATGGAACGTTACTGACAGCGCTGCCGGTTTTCCAGCACCCAGCGGTACAGTTGTAAGTTGCGTCCTCAAGTCTAAATATCCTGACAAATGGGTAGTACCTATATTCATATTACACTACAAAGGCCCAGTCGAAGTAGGAGGTCTAGCGTTAGCGGCGGATGCTATAGGTCTTGACGGTCTTGCGCTTACCATGGGCGACGTNCCNAAGTATGGAGAACCCATAAAGATGTTAAAATCCTCCGAGGCAGCTCGAGATTTCTTACGCACATCAGTAAAGCTCAAGAATCTGAAGTTAGGTTGTTTACTTACGGCACGACGATCTTTGGAAGACACCCTTGCCCGGGCGAGGGGTGCTTGGGACTTTATCTTCTTTATGAGGCTTGAAGATGAATCCTTTCCAACACTTGAGCAGCTAGCAAAAGAGTGCAAACGTCTAAACAAGCCCATTTACACGTACTTCTTGGTGGGAACGCCTAAAAACGCAGAGATTGTGAAAATGATTGGGTGGCCAGTCACCGCAACTATGGAGCGCGTTGAAGAATACGCGGCAAAGCTGGACGGTCTTGTAGATGGTGTAATCGCAACATGCGCTGGAGACCCTGAAGGCGATAAAGAGCTATTAAGGAAACTGCAAAAGTTCAGAAAGTGATAGGTCTTTCAGCCATTTTTCTGCTTTTTTTATTTGCCCTTTTTCCTTTCAACCGTTACAACGTGAGCGGCAAAGAAAACAGGTCAAGACAGAGTTAAGGACTCTATGACGGTGTCCTCATCGAGCGGTTCCATCTTAAACCCTTTTTTATTACACATGCGCAACATTTTGTAGTTGTTAGCACTCACGTAACCGCAGATTTTATCCACATGCATATCTTTGCCGACCTCAACAAGCAAGTCCATAAGCCTAGATCCAAGCCCAAAGCCTTGCCATTTATCGCCCACTAAAACAGCGAACTCGCCACTTTTCCCTCCAGGTTCAATAATTAATCGAACAGCACCGATTATTGGCTTGTTACTCTTCTGAAGTTCTGCTACAATGGCGATTTCTCGGTCGTAATCCAGATTGCAGTACCGCGTCAACGTTTCATGGGACATTTCCTTTATTATCTCGAAAAACCTGAACCTCAGCGCCTCTAAAGAGAGAGACTTCAAAAACTCGTTGAAACGCTCTTCGTCTTCAGGCTTTATCGGGCGAAGCAACACTCGAGTCTCGTTTTTCAGTCTCCTAGCGGTAACGTACCTCTTCGGATAAGAAGCAATGAGGCGGGTGTCGTGATGCTCGGCAACTTCGCGCATCATTCTCTCCCACTCTATTACTATGCGGGCGTCAACCGCCACAGCACTATTCTCGTTAACAATCAAAGGGTTCACGTCAAGCTCTTTTATTTCTGGAAAATCTGTAACAAGTTGCGAAAATTTCACCAGAATTTTCTCAAGAAGCTTAACATTTAAAGGATGCCCCATGGATGACGCGTGTTCGTAAATGGCAGTATCTTCTATTAGCCGTCTTGCAAGTGTCTGATTCAGCGGAGGAAAACCGATGGACACATCCTTAAACACTTCAGTAGCACTTCCACCCATCCCGAAAATGATTATTGAACCAAACTGCGTGTCCTTTTTAGAGCCTAGAATTATTTCGTGTTCTTTTTCGCGTATCATGGGTTGAATGGTAACGCCTTGGAAGTCAGCTGTGCTGCTGTAGTTCTTGACTCTGTTAGCTATGTCTCCGAAGAGGGTTTTGGTTTCTGATGAAGAACAAACGTTCAAGATGACGCCTCCGATTTTAGATTTGTGCGAAATTTGAGGAGACAGAGCTTTCAGGACTACGGGGTAACCGAGTTGGGAAGATAGAACGCTAGCTTCTTTGGGGTTCCTTGCTACAAGCGTCTTCACAGTTGGAATATTGTATTCTTCCAAAAAACGCATAGACTCAGGCAAACTGAGGACTTTTCGTCCCTCGTGGAAAGCTTGCCTGAGAATTCCCTTGAGAAAAGTTGAGTTTGGTTTCTCTACTGGTAGTTCTTCAGGAGTCTGATATAGAAGCTCCAAGTTTCGAGTGTAATTGTACATGTACATGAAGGTTGAAACAGCCTCTTCAGGAGTTGTAAATGATGGAATCCCGTTTCCTTGAAGGATTCTGCGAGCTTTTAGGCAACGGTTGTCTTCGCCCATTAAAGCCGTGAGAATGGGTTTCTTGGTTTGCTTTGCTAGATCAACTATTATCTTTGCTAGGTCAACGGGCTTTGTTGCACCTTGAGGTGTGTATATAATCAGGAAGCCCTTGCTGTGCGGGTCTTTCAGGCATATCTCTATTACACTCTCGAACCTGTTTGGGGTAGCTTCCTCGTAAATGTCGATGGGATTTGTTATGCTGCAGTAAGATGGCAAAACGTTCTTCAAAGCTTGAACTGTTTCATTACTTAACTCCGAGAGTTTCCCCCTTCTCGCGACAAGTTGATCAGTGGCCATTATCCCTGGACCGCCTGCGTTAGTAATTATTGTTAGGTTTGGATCAGTTGGATTTGGCTGCATCGCCAAAGCTTCTGCACAGTTAAAAAGATCGCTGATAGCCTCAACACGGACAATGCCAGCACGTCTAAAAGCGGCGTCATATACCGCGTCTTCTCCGCCTAAAGAACCGCTGTGGGAAAGCGCGGCTCGACTACTTTCTTTGAAACGTCCAGCCTTAACCAGCACGATAGGCTTGGTTCTGGCGGAACCTCGTGCTGCGCTCATAAATTTTCTCCCGTTTTTTATGGATTCAACGTAGAGCACGATGCTTCTGGTCTGAGCGTCAATCCCGAAATAATCGATTAAGTCGCCGAGGTCAACATCAAGCATTGACCCCGTGGAAACCACGGCGCTGAATCCAACTTGGGCTTCTGAGGCCCAGTCCAAAGCTGAAGCGCATAAAGCAGCACTTTGGGAGAGGAACGCTATTTTTCCAGGATTTGCCTGCTTGTCGGCAAAAGTGGCATAGAGGTTGATTTTCGGTCTAATCACGCCGAAACTGTTGGGTCCGATTATGCGCATACCGTACTTTTTTTGATGTGTCAGAAGCTGTCTCTCGAGACCTGCGCCATCTTCGCCTGTTTCTTTGAAGCCTGCTGAGATTATTATAATTCCTGCAACCCCAGCTTTTCCACATTCTTCGGCGACCTGTGGGACTATGTGTGCTGGCGTCGCCACAACCGCGGCGTCTATTTTACAAGGGATTTTGTTGATGCTAGGATAAGCAGTTATTCCCTGTACTGTCCTCCTAAAAGGGTTTACAGGAAAAACTGTGCCATTGTATCCTGCTCTTGTTAAGTTGCTGAAGATTTTGGCGCCTATGGAACCTTTTCTTTCGCTTGCGCCTATGACGGCGATTCGTTTGGGATTGAAAATGCGATTAAGGTTCTCGATTCCCAAGTTTGGCTGTTCCCTCATTTCAGAGAAGCAATTTTTCTGAATAAATGTATAGAACGTAGATGGTTTTAAAACCTTCCCGAAATCATCACATATAGATTACCTACTCAAATCGAAGACAATTTCGAATAGGAATGGCAATTTCAGGCGGATGGCGTTCTCCTTTACAACTGCACAGCAAGCTGTGAGCGTTTTTGAAGAACATAGATAACCTTAAGTTTTATTGCACAGTAGCCATTCATGATTAGGAAAAGCGAGGTATGCAACGGTGAACACTGTTAAAGTAATTGCTGTCGAGAATTTACCATTAATAAGGAAAGGGGACAACATAGCTAAACTCATCTATAACGCGGCTAAAAAGCAGAACACACCCATACAAGAAAAAGACGTAATAGTAATCACTCATGTTGCTGTTTCAAAAGCCGAGGGAAATATTGCTAACCTCGATGAGGTCGTGCCTTCGGAATGGGCAAAGGAAATAGCGCAAAAAACCGGGAAAGAACCTGCTTTAGTAGAGGTAATTCTTCGGGAAACAAAAGAAATCGTGCGGTTGGGCCCCAACAGTCTTATTACTGAGACCGAAAATGGGATAGTTTGCGCAAATGCTGGAGTGGACAGGTCCAATGTTGAAGGAGAAAGAAACGTAGTGTTGCTGCCTAAAAACCCTGCCACGTCTGCACAGAAGATTAGGCAAGGAATAAAGAGGCTAACTGGTTGTGATGTTGCTGTGATTGTTTCGGATACTCATGGTCGTCCCTTTAGGATGGGTGAGATAAACGTCGCCATAGGCCTAGCGGGAATCAAGCCGATAAGGGATAGGCGCGGAGAAAAAGACCTGTTTGGATATGTGCTTAGGATAAAACAAACCGCTGTTGCTGATGAATTAGCATCCGCGGCAGAGCTTGTGATAGGTCAAGCAAATGAGGGAATACCAGTTGCCATTATAAGAGGATACAATTATCAAGCAGCCGAAAATGCGTCGGCAGCTGAACTCATTAGACCTAAAGAGAAGGACTTGTTCAGATGATTGTTTCCAAAAGGCGGAAAAAAAGAAATGAGCATAAATGTGATTGAAGATGTAAGCGAAAGAATAGTTAAAGCGGCCAGGGAACTGCATGATCATGGACTGGTAAGAGGAACTAGTGGAAACATCAGCGCAAAAATACCTAGCACAGATACGTTTCTGATAAAACCTTCTGGAGTACGCATGAAATTCTTGAAGCCTGAAGAACTTGTTCTCGTGGACCTTCAAGGAAACAGAATTAAAGGAGAATTAGAAGTTTCTATGGAGACCCCTATACACGCGGCAATCTACAGAACGCGGAAGGATGTACAAGCGGTCGTGCACACGCATCCACACACAGCAACGGCGTTTGGAATCGCAAAAACTGAAATTCTTCCATTACAAATAGAATTGTTTATGCTTCTCCCTAATGGGGTTCCCATTATTCCTTTTGAAGCTCCTGGTTCGAAAGCGCTTGCAGAGGCAGTCCAAAAAAAGATTGAGCATTATGACGCGGTGATTCTTGAAAATCATGGCATCGTAACCGTTGGCTCAACCATAGAAGCGGCTTGCAGCCTGAACGAAATGGTTGAAGAAGGNGCCAAGATTCAGCTTCTGACTATGACGCTGGCTGGCAGAGATGCAATGAATTTGGCTAAGTTAAAGGAAACNTTCAAAATACAGAATACTGTAGAATAGCAGAAAACAGCAAGGAAGATGAGGCAGTGACGGAGGCCAAAACGCCTAAAGAGTTCTTCGAAAAAGTATTGCCTAAAAGATTCAAACCAGATAAAGCAGGGGTTATCGATGTTACAGTTCAAATAAAAATTATCGGCCCTAATGGCGGCGACTGGATAGTTACAATAAAAAACCAGAAACTGGAAGTCAAAGAGGGAACACACCCTTCGCCGACACTAGAACTCAAGATGGCAGAAGCAGATTGCATGGATATGGTCAACGGTGAAATGAGCGGAGAAGAAGCCTTCTTAACAGGGAAACTTCGATTTAAGGGCAACATAGCCCTCGCTTTGAAATTAAGGGAAACGGGATTTCTTTAGAACATCCAATTTTACTTTTTGGTTTTGTTACCTGATTTTAAAAATATGGCGAGCAAGAAATGAAAAGGTAGGTGGCATAGTGTCATTTTCTTTAATATTGATTAAGAAAGTGTTCATTTCGGTTACGCTTGCACCCGTGCTAAGTTTTACATTTTTCCCAAACGAGTTGTAAGAGACACAATTCTGATGAAATGAAACTGTTACTAAGTCTTTCCCCAAGCCAATTCCACGATGGATTTGGACAACTCCCACACGGATTTTTGTCCATTGTGTCAGGATGTCTCTTTCGATGAAGAAACAGGACGCGCTTACAAAGCTTAAGGATGTGACGTATAAAGCCTGCAGGGTGATTGGAATAGGACTCTACTGCGTAGACATCAAAAAAAGTTGCTGGGGATTAAATTGTGGTGGAGGGCAACGATAAACCGAACATTTACGCGGGCTACGAAAACCTAAGGGGCGAGGACTGTACCATGAAATCATCGCTTACTTATCTGAGTAACTAATTGAATGGTTGTCGACACTTATTTATTCTGACGTTGATAATGACAATTACGAAACAGTGAAAAACAATGTTAAAAGAAATAGTTGCAGATTACGAGTTCCGCGAAGATATGTCGGTGGATGAGCTTGTCAAACAGATGGAACAAGCGTGGGGCTTCACCGCGGGAAAAATCCCCGTTGGCGTCAATATTCTAGAACGTATGATCAAAATGCGGAATTGCGTCAAGTTTCTCTCGTTCACTGGAAACCTCGTGGCAACTGGTACACGAGGCGTGTTCAAGGAGTTCGTGAAGAGCAAACTCGTTGATATTGTAATCACGGCGTGCGGAACTCTGGACCATGACATGGCACGATGCTGGAAAAACTATTACAAAGGCTCCTTTATAATGAACGACGCTAAGCTTCACGAAAAAGGCATAAACCGTTTGGGAAACGTTTTGGTTCCAAACGACAGCTACGGCACAATAATAGAAGAGAAGATGCGAGTTTTACTGGAGAACCTTTGGAAGGAGGGCATAAGAGAGATTTCAGGCAGTCAACTGTGCCGAGAAATAGGAAAACGCGCTTGCAACGAAAGCTCAATTCTCTACTGGGCAGCCAAAAACAAAATACCAGTCTACGTACCTGGCATTACCGATGGCGCTGTTGGTTACCAAACGTGGCTTTTCAGTCAAGACCACGATTTTAAGCTTAATTTGCTGAAGGATGAAGGGGAAATAAACGACCTGATTTTCTCGGCAAAGAAATCTGGCGCGTTAATTGTTGGCGGGGGAATATCGAAGCATCATACAATATGGTGGAACCAATTCAAAGACGGCTTAGACTATGCTGTATACGTGAGCACGGCTGACGAGTGGGATGGCAGCCTTTCTGGCGCGAGACCGCGAGAAGCAATTTCATGGGGAAAAATAAGTGAAAAAGCGAAGTGCGTGATGATTGAGGGGGATGCTTCGCTGATACTGCCAGTTTTGGTAAGCGCGCTTGTGAATAGGCTAAGAAAAAAGAAAGCTTAGGATACGCCCTTAAAGAGCCACGACATGTCCGGCCCTTTTCGCTTGGTTTTTACTCTTTCGTTGAGTGCGTGTGTTATCAACGGCAAAGCAATTGTAGCATCGCAGTAGCACACCGCGTGTGTGCCGCTTTCGCTGTTGATTTTGCCCCAGCTTATAGCCTCTTCTAGCGTGCAGCCTGACAAGCCACCCCATTGCGGCGCGTCGGTGGTTAGTTGTATGGAATACTTGTGCGGGTAATAGTACTCTTGCAAGCTTTTGCGGAGGTGCCCTTCTCTCCCAGCTACGCCTTGGTCATTGGTTTGGGGTGAAACTGAGATAGCGATGAGTTGCGTTAGGTCTTTTGGCACTCCCCCGCCGATGTAGACAACGCCAACGTCCTTCGTTTTGGTGCCGATGCTCACGAACTGGTCAAACTCTTTTACCGAATCCAGAATTATGTTGTGACCTTTGTTTTTGGCCATCAGGAATGTTTCGCCATAAGCGCTATCGCTAATTGCTGGGCTGAAAATTGGAACGCCGTTCTGTGCGGCTATAGCGGTTATGCTGGGTATGCCTTTCTCGCCAAGGTATTTGCCGAGTAAATGCAGGAATTCTTCGCTTGAGTAGGGAAAATCCGTTTTTAGAGTCATAACGAAGTCTGTTACTAATTCTTCCATCTTTCGGTAGTCGGTTTCCTTTCCGTAAACATCATAGTACCTGTTTATGTCCGCCTCTAGGAGTGCCTCGTCGTTTGCCATATGGCTGCCCTGCCAGTAACTAAAGCCCATGGCGTCCACGATGTCCTCTGAAACGTTAGCGCCTGTCGAAACAAGTACGTCGATGAATCTTTTCTCCATGAGCCAGTTAATTATGGTCCATTGCCCAGCGGTGCTCATGGAGCCTGCCAAACCCATAACAATAGTCAGATCTTTTTCTTTGAGCATATTTTCCCAAACATCAACTGCTTCCCCGAGTTTTCTTCCTTGATAAGCGGTTCGGCTCATTTCAGCAAGAAGTTGTGATACGCTTTTCTCTTTAACCTTGATTGCTTCGACTTTTTTGTTAAAGTACGACTCGCTCATGAATTTATACCTCGTTGTAGATTAATTGGCTTATATATGAAATTTTTTATTCCAGATTTCAAACTGCAAAAGAAAAAATCAAAAACATGAAAACCATCTTCTCAAGAGGCAAGCTCTGGTTCTACACTGAAGTCCAATGTATACATAAGGCAGGCATTAGGTCTCCGGGAGCGCTAGTTTCACTTCCTCTTAATATCTACGACAGCGGAGATAATGCTGCTTTGGTTTCACATTTTTTCTGGTGCCACTATCCCGATTAAGTTTAGAGCATTGTGAAGCACTATCCGTATAGCGTCCGTTAAAGCTATTCTCGCCCCGCTGAGCTCATGAGGTTCCGCTTTAATGACGGGTAACGCGTTATAGAAAGTGTTAAACTTGTCCGCCAGCGCATTTGCAAAATCCGCAATTAAGTTGGGTTTGAGATATTCTGTGGCTTCGACGAACGTATCTGGAAAGCTGGCTATAGACAGAATGAGCTCATGTTCCAGCGTTTCCTTCAAAAGCGCAAAGTCTGCGTTTTCAGGTTCTCTTGCGGCTTTGCGCAGGATACTGCATGCCCTTGCATGAGTGTATTGCACATAAGGCGCGCTGTTGGTTTCGAAGTTTAGCACTCTATCCCATGTGAAAACGACGGGCTTGGAAGGGTCAACATCGACGAGAGCGTAGCGCACGGCGCCTATGCCCACGAAGTTAGCAATATTGCGTTTTTCCTCTTCTTTCAGTTGAGGCGAACGCTTCGAAACCTCTTCGTAGGCTCGTTCAACTGCTTCGTCGAGAACCGCATCGAAAGTGATGTAGCGCCCTCGGCGGCTGGACATTTTGTAGCCTGGAAGTGTGACGAGGTTGTAAGCAAAATGCACAAAATTGTCAGCGTTTTTGGTGTAGCCTAGTGCATATAGAGCTAATTTCAGCTGCAACTGCGCCAACGACTGCTCCATGCCAATAACGTTTATTACTCTTTCCGCTCGGTCAAACTTCCACATAGTGTAGGCAATATCGCGTGTAGTGTAAAGCGTCGTGCCATCAGCGCGCATAAGCGTCAAGGGTGGAACTTCATAATCTTCTCTCAAACCCAATTTTGCTTTAAGGTTCAAGACGCGCGCCACTTTTTCAGCGTCAAACTCTAAGACTCCGCCTTCTTCGTAAACAAATGGCGATGTTTTCAGTCTTTGGAGAACTTCGGAAACTCGGTTGCTCCACACTAAGTCGCTTTCCCAATCCCACGAGTCATAACGTATTTCCACGCGCTCTTGTGTTTCCCTGAAACCTTGAAGGCAAAACTCGCTCACGTCTCTTACAAGTCTGGTTGCTTTAGGATCGCCGTCCTCATAGGCGCGATTCAGCCTGATTATTTCTTCCTCAGGATTCTCGTCTTTGCCAATTTTTGCCAAGAGCTTTTCGAAGAGCTTTGGAAATTTCTCTTCAAGCTCTACGGCGATAGACATCCACTCGTTAATGTACTTGTTAATCTTCGCTACTTCATCAGAGGGCGAAACGGCTTTTGCAAGTTCAAGCTCTCTTCTCAGGCGGTTAAGTTCCACCAAACAACTAGTTATGGTATATATCTTTCCCACAAAATGGTCTGCCTTCTCATCGGGTCGTGGCATGCCAAGCTTGGCGTATCCGTAGGCAACAACGGAGGATTGACGTCCGACATCATCAATGTAGTAATGGCGGAAAACTGTATGCCCCCTATACTTGAGAGTGCGAGCTAAAGCGTCTCCCAGCATTGGGTTTCTAGCTTGCCCGATATGTATGGGATGAAGTGGATTGACGCTGGTGTGCTCAACGATGACTTTAACGGGTTTATTGGTTTTGACAAAGCCATACTCTAAATTCAAATGCCTAACCGATTTAAGTGTCAAAGCAGAAAACTTGGGGAATTCTGCGTGAAAGTTTACGTAGCCTCCGCCAGCAGGAACAACATTCTCGATTAGGGAAAAACTGGATTTGCGCATGGCATTGACTATTTTTTCAGCTAGAGCAATGGGCTTCTGGTTAAGCTTCTTTGCGAGTTCAAAGCATAGTGACGAAGCGAGTTGCCCAAAATTGGTGTTTGGCGGCTTATTCAAAGACGGCTTATCAAGTCTAATCTCGGGCAGAGTCTTCTTCAAGGCATACGCTAGTGTGGCTTCACATTCTTTTCGGAACTCGGCGAAAGGATTTTCGGAAATCATCGCGCGCGTGATCTTCTCCCAGTTTTTGAAGTGCGCTAAACCTTTAAGAGGAAGTTGTATTTTAATGTGAAAAACGTAGCTCATCTGTGTATGGATGCAGTTAGTAATGGAGACAAAAATAATCTTTTCAGAGAAATGTTTGGGCTATGGCACTTGGCACATAGAAGGGCCTCAAAGAGTAAAGGTGGCTCACGAAATTTTAAGAAAAAAGGGATACAGTTTTTTAGAACCTACTTCTGCATCTGAAGAAGATTTGCTGAAGGTTCATTACTCTGAGTACATTTGGAATCTCAAGAAGAGCTTAGTTGATGACTCTGACACACCAGCGTACGACAACATTTACGAGTATGCACGGCTTTCTGCTGGAGGCGCAATTTTAGCGGCTAAGAGGAACGGTTTTTCGCTAATGAGACCTCCTGGACACCATGCAGGAAGGAACGGTGCAGCCTTAGGCGTTTACACACGAGGGTTCTGCTATTTGAATAACATCGCGATAGCAGTGAAATTCTTTAACAAACCAACCTTGATATTGGATATTGACGGACACCATGGAAACGGAACGCAAGAGATTTTCCAAGGCGACGAAAAAGTAGTTTACGTTTCGTTGCATCGTTACCCATATTATCCTGGCACAGGAGCATATTCGGAGGGAAATTCACTGAACTTTCCGTTGCCAGCTGATTGTGGTGAGCAGAGGTATCTGAAAACTCTTGATAAGGCATTAAGTATGGTTGACATGGCCAAGTTTGAGCTTGTGGCGGTCTCGGTGGGTTTTGACACTCATCTTGGAGATCTGGCATCTCTTGGCTTGACAGAGAACAGTTATAGGAAAATAGGTGAAAGAATCGCCGCGCTGAAAAAACCCGCGTTCTTCATTTTGGAGGGCGGATATGCGGGCGAGAAAAACGGAAACGACATAGACCAGCTTCTGAGAGGCTATGAAGGGAAGCCATAGTTACTTCTTTCTACTTGATAACATTAAATAGAAGAGAACTCTAATCTTGAATTGAAAAATAATTATCTGTAGTTTTTTGAGCGAGTGGTATTGAATTACTATTTTTGTTTTTTGGCGCTTGCCTTTTTGTTCAAGGCTTCGAGTTTTTCTGTAACTTTCATTGATCTATCTTCGGCTTCTGCCAGCAGGGGTTTCCAGTCTTTATTCTTGACCGTGTTGGTTAAGCGCTCGGTTTCTGCGGGAAGGTTTTCCAGAGCGTCGGCGAACCTTTTTTCAGCTTCTTCATCGGTGCTTACGACTTCTAGGGCTTCTTCGGGACAGGATTCGACGCATTGGGTTTCTCCATCGCATAAGTCGCAGGCTATGGCTATGCCCGTGTCGGGATGAAGCGTGATGCCGCCGTGTGGACAAGCTTGGATGCACCAGTCGCAACCTTTGCATTTCTTTTCTTCAACCATCAAAATGCCAGTTTTCTCGGATTGCGCCAAAGCATCTTCTGGACAAGCCGTCACGCAATTGGCGTCCTCGCAGAAACGGCAAGCAAGAGCAAAATTGAAAAGGGGTGTCATGCGGACAACACGTATTCTTGACCTGATGGGATTCCAGAAGGCTTCGCCCTTTTCGATAGCGCATGCATATTCGCAGATGCCGCAACCAGTGCATTTACTTGGGTCAACCGAAACGAATTTTCTGCATTCGAATTTGGCCGGTGACATTGCTTTAGTCAGACCTATTTGAGCTATCTAAACATTTCTGTATGTTCATGAGTTTTTAATCGTTGTTTCTTTAAGGTTTGCGGGTCTGTTGTGCGATTTTTGACTATAGGTCCCTTATGTATTGGATGAAGTTGAGGTTGAACTTTGCTGGTTGCCAATTGGGGCGTGACTAGCAAAATTAAAGATTTTTAAATATCCAATTGTTTACTTAGCGCGCGCTAATGATGGAGTAAAAATGGCTGACGCGAAAGCCAAAACGCCGAAGCCTCTCTGGTGGAGACCTCTTTGGATAGCCATGGTAGTGAGGACAAGTGTCTCTGGACTCGTCTACGTCCTTTTCTTTCAGGTTACTTTAGAAAGAGTAATAGCCTTGTCATTTTTCGCCTTTGCCTGTTTAGGATTCGCATATTATATTCGCGTTAGACCTTCCATAGAAATAAACAGAGCTGTTAACATAATGTTCGGAATTTCACCAATTGGGTTCGGTCTATCCTCAGTTTGGATATTTACTATTGGATTTTACATAACCCCCTTTGCTTGGGATTTGGGGTTTTTGCGCGCGCTTAACAGTGTCTTGCACTATTGGCGCTTTCATAGGCGATTGGATAGATAAAAGAAGAAACTATCAACTTCCTCTGTAGCCATGAAACGTGGAAAGACTAATGCTTCAAGGTTGACAGCTTGACGCTCAATTAAGAAGTGCGGGGGGTGGGATTTGAACCCACGAACCTCTACAGGATAGGCGCCTCAGGCCTACGCCTTTGACCTGGCTTGGCAACCCCCGCTTCAGTGGGCAACTAATTCTAGTATATTAAACTTGACAGGTGGCAAATAATAAAAACAGGCAACATACTAAAAGACTTTACCTCGCATGCCAGTATTAATTGATTCAGCTTTATAACGGTGATAGTTGCAATAGCTCTAGGAGAGAAGATCAGCAAGTATTTATTCTGCTCGGCCGTAACATAACGGCTTTATAATCCTGTTTGGTGGATAAAAATGAAAGAAATCTTCAACAATGTCCTAGAAACCATAGGAAAAACGCCCCTTATATGTTTAAAACGAGTAACCGCAGGCTTAAGGTGCTCAGTAGTAGCCAAACTCGAAGCCCGCAACCCAGGAGGAAGCGTCAAAGACCGCGTCTGCCTAAGCATGATATCTGAAGCCGAAAAAGAGGGACTAATCAAACCCAACACCGTGATTATCGAGCCAACAAGCGGCAACACAGGCATAGGTCTCGCCATGGTCTCCGCAGTGAAAGGCTACCGTCTCATCCTCACAATGCCAGAAACCATGAGCATCGAACGTCGCAACCTACTAAAAGCCTACGGCGCCGAATTCGTCCTCACACCAGGCGCAGAAGGCATGAAAGGTGCCATCAAGAAAGCAGAAGAACTTGCAGCCAACACACCAAACTCTTTCGTTCCCCAACAATTCAAGAACTTGGCTAACCCGAGAATCCATAGAGAAACCACAGGTCCAGAAATATGGAACGCCACAGAAGGGCAAGTCGACATAGTGGTCGCAGGCGTTGGAACAGGCGGCACAATCACAGGCGTAGCACAGTATATCAAACCTATTAAGCCGCAGTTCAAAGCCGTAGCCGTGGAACCAGCGAACTCGCCAGTTCTAAGCGGCGGAAAACCAGGTCCACACAAAATCCAAGGCATAGGCGCAGGCTTCATTCCAGACATCCTGAAACTCGACATGGTGGATGAAGTTGTCCAAGTGAAAGATGAAGACGCAATACGAACCTCGCGGCTACTTGCTCTGAAAGAAGGCTTGCTCGTAGGAATATCCGCAGGAGCAGCAACATACGCCGCGCTACAAATTGCCAAAAGGCCAGAAAACGAAGGCAAACTCCTAGTAGTTGTTCTTCCAGACACGGGAGAACGATATCTCAGCACTTCACTGTTTCAGGAACAAGTGGGAAACCCGAGCCCCACAATATAACAGCCCAAAGAGCTTCTCTTATATCTAACTGTTTTTACAATATGAAAGAAGTGAATAAGATGAACACAAAGTCTGATCCGCCACATCCAAAAAGGAACAAAGACTCTCAGAACCGCGAGGAGACGTACTGCTGGGACCCAGAGAAAATGTTGGATGCACTGCTGAAAAACCAAGAAAAAGTGGAGGAAAAATGGTCTGAAACAGGTTTGCCAAAGCTTGTTGACGATGTCATAAGGACTTATGAAACGATCGGAGGCATAGACCACCTTGAAGGAAAGGACCTACCCTCAAAAAAGGTCGTCATCGAAGTTCTCGAAGACCTGTTTACGGTTCTCTTTCCAGGATACTTGGAAAAAGAAGGCATTACCAAAGCTGATGTCAAATACTTTCTCGGCACTACTCTAAACTCAATCTACACTCGACTCACGAACGAAGTGGAAAAAAGCCTCAAGTACATTTGCCGAAAAATCACTAAATGCCCCCGCGATGTTTGCCTAAAAAGAGCACAGATTGTAGCCAAAGAGCTTTTGGAAGAAATCCCCAACCTAAGAAAGGTTCTCAGCGGAGACATCGAAGCTGCCTACAGCGGAGACCCAGCGGCGGTAAGCACTGAAGAGGTGATGCTCAGCTACCCATGCGTTTTGGCCATAACAACTTACCGTATAGCCCACGAACTGTACCTGCGCGGAGTCCCGCTAATCCCCAGAATAATGAGCGAACACGTGCACTCATTGACAGGCGTTGACATCCACCCCGGAGCCAAAATCGGCAAGAACTTCTTTATAGATCATGGAACAGGCGTAGTTATCGGAGAAACCACGGAAATAGGCGACAATGTAAAGCTGTACCAAGGAGTGACCCTTGGCGCTCTTAGCTTCCCAAAAGATGAAAAGGGGCACATAATCAGAGGAATAAAAAGACACCCAACAGTCGGAAACAACGTGGTAATCTATTCTGGAGCAACCATCCTCGGATCTGACGCAATAATAGGAGATAATGCCGTCATAGGCGGAAACGTTTGGGTCACTTCTCCTGTTGCCTCAGGCACCAAAATAACCATTGCGCGTCCACAACTCAAATACGAAAAGGAAAAATCCTAAATCATTCACCTTTGTCTTAACAAGCTTTAGGTTGCAGACGAAAGGGAACTGAACATCAGGGTGAGTTTTTAATCGTTGTTTTTGAGGTTTTCGCTGAGTAAGGGCGCTCTGCTAGCGCGAAATGGTGAAGGTTGACTGTTTGCTTAGAGTAGAGGGAAGTTCTCTTTCACCGTTGTCAACACAACATGGGTGTTTGTTCGCTCAATATAGGGCAAAGCCAGCAAGTGCTTTGTGAATTTCCCAAGATCTTCACGACTCTTGAATTTTCCAATAATAACGGCATCTGTCAAGCCTGTTACGTCGTAAACGCAGCACACGTTCGAGTTTTTAGCGATCTCGGTTTCCGTTTCCACAAGCCTACCCTTCGAAACCGTTATTTCAGTCACTACTGTCAACTCGTAGCCGAGCTTTTCGTGATCCAAGATGACCGAATAGCCTTTTATGATACCATCGTTTTCCATCTTCTTTATTCTTGAAAGCACGGTGCCAACGGAAACGCCTACGTTTTTTGCTATTTG
>JGI24422J19971_10000512_pt1 | contig 21734 bp, 29 predicted proteins | sample DeeMarSWOR152_54_FD_19971 | JGI IMG/M metagenome (IMG submission 19971) | reverse complement strand
TAGTTTAGAAGATATTGCTAGTCCCTCAGTACCTCAATGCACAGTCATTTTGGAGTTTGGAATAGCAGATGAAGTCAATTTCAATTATTTAGACGAAAAAGAGAAAAACAAAGCGTTGAAAGCCATAAATAAAAAACCTTTCAAGATCATGGATTTCTTCTGTGCAATACGCTATCATAAAACGCAAAGCGAAAAAAAAACTCCGCTGAGATTTGATTATTACATGCTTCGATTCATGTTTAACAAAAAATCAACGGAAATCCAAGTTTTCCACGAAAGAGGACCTAGACACGTATCACCTGAGGAAATCGTCAATTTCGTTGTCAACAAAATTAACGAAAAGTTTTCTAGGAAAATATTAGAAGCTTTTGCGGCTTCTTAAGCTGTTTTTTCCAAAGATCTTAGAACAACCGTTAATATATCATCTGCAACTTCTTGCTTAGAGTTGTTCCCGTCTATTTTAACAAGCTCTCCCTTTTCAACGAATTTTACGTAGACCTCTTGCACTTTCCGCTGAGTTTCCAAGTTTTCCATGATTGATTTTTTAGGCTTCAGTCTTTTGATTACAATTTCTGGTTCAACATCAATGAAGACTGCCAGGTCTGGACGTATCGCGTGTTCATTTGTCTCTTCAATCCATTTTAAACCAAGCCCGGCTGCCCCTTGATAAGCTAAAGAGGAATAAACATAACGATCGGAAACCACAAGTTTTCCTTCATTCAAAGCAGGAATAACCTCATTTTCTACGTGCTCAAAACGATCAGCAGCAAACAGCAATGCCTCAACAACGCTGGAAACACGTTTTTTGCCATGTAAGCAGTATTTTTTAATGAACTCTCCAATTTTTCCGCGGCTTGGTTCAGCAGTATAGATTGCATCATAACCTTTTTTCTTAAGCCTTTCCACCAGAAGTTTTGTTTGCGTTGTTTTCCCGCAACCGTCTAGCCCCTCAACACAAATGAAAATGCCCTTTCCCTTCATCTTTTCAATTCCTTATGGCTTTGAGTACTAGACATTATAAGAGTGAACGCTTAATAATTGTTTAATAAAGCTGGGGAAACTGTTCATGCCACGAAATTATTGGGGTGAGATAAAGGATCCCGTTCACGGGTACGTTTACATAACTGCAGATGAGAGAGAAATCATCGATTCTTACCCCGTTCAGAGGCTACGTAGATTACGTCAACTCGCAGGCGCAGAATACGTCTATCCGGGGGCAAATCACACACGTTTTGAGCATTCTGTCGGCGTAATGTATTTAGCTGGCAGAGTTGCAGAAAATCCTAACATTTCTCAGCGCCTAAGCGAAGACGAAGCAGAAATGGTTAGAATTGGAGCTTTGCTTCACGACGTCGGACACGGACCTTTCTCCCATGTTTTTGAGCACCTACTTGACAAAGAGCTTAGCAAGACGCATGAGGACATGACTTTATGCATAGTCAGAAACAGCGAGTTAAAAGACATACTTAACAAACTGGGATATGCGCCAGAAGAAGTCGGAAGACTAGCAGTAGGTCGCCTACACAAGCCTAAGAAGGCTTTTCTAGATCAGATAATAAGCAGCTCCGTTGATGTTGACAAAATGGACTTTGTTGTACGGGACACCTATCATACGGGTGCTGAATACGGTTACATAGACATCTTCCGCTTAATACAAACCCTAGACGTTTTGGACGAAGACCTAGCACTAGACTTAGGCGCGCTTTCAGCCCTTGAATCGTTCGTGATAGCTCGAATAGAATCATTCAAAAGCATATACTTTCATCGTGTCGGAAGAGCAGCACAAATAATGCTTGCTATGGCTTTGGAAAAGGCAAATGAAGAACTAGGCCTAGCGAACTTTAAAACCCCAGAAGAATACCTAGCCATGGATGACTACACAGTTTGGACAATGCTGAAAAACTGCGAAAAGTCAAGCGGAATTATAAAGAACCTTGAAAGACGAAAGATGCTCAAATGCGCTTATGAAAGAACTTTCTACGAAAAAGACACTATGGTCTCAAACATTTTCAGTCGTGAGGCATATAGAAAGCAATTGCAAGTTGACATTGCAAAGGAGGCTGAACTTGAAACAGAAGCGGTGATAATTGACGTGCCTACGGTTCCATCTGTACCATATCATCATTCAGTTCTCATGGAACCCATGGAAATCCCAGTGTTCTATAAGACGCGGGAGGGAAGTAGAATTCCGCGACGTTTAAGTGAAATTTCAAAGATTTTTGACGTCTTAAGGGGCTTCATAAACATATTACGCGTTTACACCGAAGAGAAAAATCGTCAACAAGTTAGCAATGCAGCATCAAAAATTTTGGGTGAAATTCCTTCATCGGCAAAAATATCCTATTAAGGCGTGCTTGAAATGCAGCAGATAACATTAAAGCAGCGAGTAACAGTCGAAGGTCGATCCGAAGCTGAAGCTTCAGTTTCCATAAAGCCCTTGGGTTTTCTCGGTAGAGTTGATCCAACGAACGGACTAATAACTGTCTGAAAACAGCCTTAGAAGGACAAAGTTTATTCGAATGAAAACATATTTTGCATGATGCTCCGTAAGTAGGGCTCCGGTAGAAGAGTATAAGCAGCTCTACCGAGTATAGCCCGGTTAAGTATTCCGGCCTTTCGAGCCGGAGACCCGGGTTCGAATCCCGGCCGGAGCACCATTTAACTCTATCCTTATTCATCCAAACCCGCAAGTGGAATTAAACACAGCACTTTGTGTTACGTCTAACGTCCATGCAGATGGCTCTATCGCGCGTGAAAATGTCCAGATAGGATGCGACCAGTAGCTGCATCCATGATTATTGTGCGTTTGGCCAGTTTTTTCTTATGTCTCACCCTCAAGGTCCACACTGGCAACAGTATCATTTCCGCAGAAACTGGTTTCACACCTAATGTCATTTGCAATTTTCGATATATTCTGTTTATTCCCGTCTCAATTCTAGGAAACTCCTCTACTTCGCCGGGTAGCTTTGGGACAAACGTGATGTCGTCATCATCATCTAAGTCTTTCAGCTTTTCTACACCCTTTGTCATCAGCTTGCGAAAGACCATCTCCTTTTTCTCAAGCGACACTATCGCCCCAGTGTGAGCACTCAAATAGTACGTATCAAATCTTTTCTTCTTGAAAAACAATCTCTTCGTTTCACGTGTAGCCGCAACTCTCCAGATTGGAATGTACGAGAACTCCGCATCATAGATTTCTTCTTTCTTGCCGAGCAATCCGCCTTCAAGCATAGGTTTAGCTCTCTTAGAAGCCTCTACTTGAGTAATTCTCATGGGGATCGTCAGAACCTCTCCAATAATACTCTTGGAGGGTTTAAACCCGAATTTTGATAGCCAATAGAGGTTTTCGGCGCTGCCTTTGACGCGGCCTTTTTCCACAATTCTTGTCTTGACAAGTTCATTGAGCGTTTCTTCTGTATCTTCAACATTGACTTTCAAATTCTCTGCTATAGAATCTGCTGAGACGCCTTGCCTTGCAGAATTAAGAAATAGCTGAACTCGTTCCTCAACAGGTTTAGATGGAACCGACGGCACAGCCGGCTTTTCTGCGACCTCCTTTTGCTCCAGCGAGTATTTCTCGAAAAACATCTTTAATTCTGGCGACAAACATTGTGGAAGATCTTTCTCATCCAGCGTCAAATGATCAGACACCAGCCAGCGAACTTGAAAATCCACTACATTATCATAAACGTCAGGGGACAACATAAGAAACTCGCCGGTTTGAAGACTTGGAAGCCTCTGCAGAACCATATCAGCCCGCATAGGGTCTATTGATTGTATGATTTTCTGCACCCTGGCAATGTCTTGCTTCGTCATCATGCGACCTAGGCACCATGTGTTCACCTGTGCAAGAGCCTTATAGTCTATGTCAGTCACGTTCTGAGTTGCCGCGACAAGCCCGATTCCATACTTCCTTGCTTGCTTGAAGAGAAGAGCGTACGCCTCCTTGGGAGGAGGATTCCTAGGATAAGGAGGAATATATGGAGCAATTTCATCAACATAAAACAGCAACTGAACATCTTCTGAAGGATTCTTCAACATCCAGCAATAAAGTTCTCTAAGTAGCGTAGCTAAGAAAAACTGCTTATCATTTGCTGAGCTGAGAGTGTTCATATAAATGATGTTAATCGGTACTTTTCCATCGCTTCGGTCCATAAACATGTCGATGTTTATCTGAACCCCCATCTGAAACATAAGTGAGGGTGTTCCCACAGTAAGGAAACGCAGTTTTCTGGCAATCTCTTGAGGCTCTTTTTTGGTGACAAGATCGTACAGAACCCCAGTGATTTTTGCCGGGGGTCGTAGAACTATGTCAGCCATGTGGCCCACGTCCTTTATCGTCTGTCCTTCTTGCCATAAATGTTGTAATAGCGTAAACAAGTATGCTTTGGCTCCTTTTCCAGCGTCTGAATTCAAGTCGTATCCTAGAAAGCTTGTGAGGGACGTAGCTGTCATGTCAAGAGTCAGGATGGACTCCTCACTTGGAGTGTCTTCTGGGGGAAACTTCAATGGGTTGACACTGATGGGGATGCCTTTGCTGCTGGCAGGAGTGAATACGGCTACTCTTGCCTTCTCAAAGAACTCTTCTTGAATCGTCAAAGGTGTTCCGTGTTTCTCAATTTCTTCTGGGTCTCCTTTCAAGCCGAGGGAGGAAATATCACCCTGAGGATCCACTATTATCAAAGGAATGTCGTTTCTAACAGCTTCCTCCATCACACATTTACAAAGCACAGTCTTGCCAGATCCGCTGGCTCCAAGAGCCATGAGGTGACGGTGAAAAGCCTTCACAGGTAATTTGACTGGGGATTGGTTCACCATTTCTTTGCCTAAGAATAAAGACAAACGAGTTCTCCTCTCCTATAGTCTACATGTGCTTCCTTATTTGTTTCACGCTGAAGTTTCCTATCAGCTTCTTCGATTTGGTTACATTGAGAAACCCAAATTACTCACGGGCATGCCCCGATTTTGTCTTGTGCCAACGAATAGAAACGTGGGAAATTCAGGAAACAGGAATCTGTTTATCTACCTATGAGGTAACCTATTATTAATTCAATTGTTAGGGGCGCGAGTACGGTCAATCCTAGAACTATGGTGATCAGACCTATAACATCCATAAGAGTTCCTGCTCCGATGTCGAGGTGTTCTACCAGAACATCTTTTAACATCATGAATTGGGCGTAGTTCAACGCTACGCCTATAAAGCCTAAGATCATTAGCCCAAGTAAAGCAGTAATCAGTTTCCGAAAGTAATATCCAAACGCAAGGCCAAGAACGAATTCAATGATCAAAGCTGTGTACGTAGCTGGATTCGACAGAATCCGAGTAAACAAATCCAAAACAGCAAAGACAATTATTGGACACACACTTCACACACTCTCAAATTCTTTTCGATAAACTGAGCTTATGCATTCAATGTAAAAAAGGTTTCAGACATGGCACGCTAACCAGGAAAACACCGCTAACCCTTCCTAAACCACCTCAACACTCTCATCTTAAGACAAGTGGCAACTCTATAAATAGGGGGGTAGTAGTCTACAGAACTACTACCTTCTTAAATTCGCGTTCACATCCACTAGAAACATCACTAACCATTCTTCTTCAGTTTTCGTTGACATTGATTACAGAAACCGTCTATTTTGATCGACCGTCCATGCAGTAATCCTCCATACATGAGGTCGATGGGTTCTGTGTGATGAGTAAGTCCTTGGTTGTGACCTAAACCGTGTGCAGCTATCTTTGCTGTGGCATCCTCATCTGTCTCGTACAAGGATATCATACCCACTTCGCTTGATACGTAATCGTGAACGATGTTGATTGTCCTTTTGAACCTGTCCACCTCAAATCGGTGATACGTAACAATAACGGGATCATGCGTCACCGCCAGCAAAAGATCCTCAGTCTTAAGCGTACTTTTCACTTCCTTTATTTTCCTCAATAACTGAGAAAAGATGAAAGCTCCGTAAACTTCCTGTTTCGATCTTATTTTCAAGTGGCACTTTACATTTATGTTACCGACGTAATTGACCCCTTCCCAGATGCCCCTCGGAAAGTAGCTAAAAGCCTTCCACATTATCTCCGCCAAATCCTCACTATTCTTAAGCTCTTCATTAATCGTCAACATATCCAACGACTGCATGGACTCTGACCCCACAGAAAAGGTAACAAGCACAGTTCGTAAAAATGTTAAGAACAGACACTTCATCTTTGGACTATGAACGAAAAATCGTTATCAAAGCTAAGCTTGGACATTAAGCGCATTCTGACTAGGCAACACCGAAAAGTGCCAGTCAACGAAAGTCAGGATGAGGCGCAGTCATCTTTCAGTTCGCCAAACCTCGTACATCTTCAAAATCCTCACTGCATTAATCGTTGTCGAAACACTATATTCCTCTCCGGCCCCTGACGCCCAAGTCCCATCTTGCCTCTGCAACACAATCACTTTATCAATACACTTTTTCACCATAGGCGTGTCTTTAGAAATTCCAGCAGCAAAGAGACACTCTAAGCACCAGATAAGATCGCCCGCCCCATCTTCCAACCTGTCAAGATTTTGCTCTATCACTTCTAACGCCTTTTTCACAACGTCAGAATGAGCTCCCTCCAATTGACCAAGAACTCCAACTGATATCCACGTTGAATGCAGAAAACCAAAAAATTTTCCATCCTCATCTCGATTCCTAAGAAGAAACTCCTTTCCTTTTCTGACGGCTTCAGATTCTCTGTAACCAAGCTGGATCAAATGGTTCAATATGCTTGCTGTCAGCCACATCTTCGTCTTCAAATCTCCAGGCAGGTTCCAAAAAGGCGGATTATACTGATTTATAGCGTGGTTCTCATCCCAGCCTCCATCTTCACCCTGAACACTCATAAGGTAATTCACTGTATTCCTGCAGACCTCTGAATCGGTTAACCCCAACTCACTCATGAGACCTAAATTCGAACTTGTATTATTGACACTGCTCGGTTTGCCCTTCTCGTTCTTGTAAGGAAAGCCTCCATCATCGTTTTGAAGCTCCTTCAGGTGCCTCAGAGGAACTTTATCGTCTCTTTTTTCGCCGAGTAAATAATCTAATCTATGCTTTTCCAGTTCTGTGCCATTTTCTTCTACGAAGCTTATTGCTTTCTGAATATCCAAACCGTCAAAACCTCTTGCGATATATCTTCTGTTGTTATCATTTAAGATTTGTCAATTGGATCGTCAGAAATCACTTTCAGATGTCTGCAGTGATGTTTCCAACAATTTCTTTCTTATTTCTTTCGCGCACGCAATAAATAATAGGGAGGGAAAATTCCTCCTTGATTTACGAATTTCTTCCAGATTCTTTCAATTGCATTTTCGAATGCTGGATTAAGATCCTTGTCGTCTATTTCATTTATCATTTCGGGCATTTCTTCTCTCCATTCATTCATGGCCTCTTCTGATAATGGTGGCCCTTCGAACTTCTTCCATTCAATGTCTCTGAACCCAACCAACTTCGTTGCAACCTCTAACTCTTCAGGATATATTTCCGTATAGTGTCTTCCTTCTGTAAGCTCCGCGACCGCTTTATACAACTGCCACCTTCTGACCTGCACTTCTTCTTCAGGCTTCGATGCCTTAGAAAGCGGATACTCATCATCAATTATCAGCCAACCACCCTTCTTGAGGGTTCTATAAAACTCAGACAAAGCCTTTACAGCCTTAAGCGGTCTATCATTAACAGCGCATATCGTGGCATGGCACACAATCAGATCAACCGATTCAGTTTCAATCTGCGGCATACGAGTTAGATCGGCCTCTACAAACTCAACCAGCTTCGCGAGTTCACCCAATTTTCTTTCAGCATCAGAAAAAACTCCCGGGTTGCGGTCAATGCTGATGATTCTTCCATCACCAGCCTCCTTCAGTTTTTTAGCCAACCAGAGCGTCGTGTTAGCTGCACCAGTACCAGCATCCATAACAAGCAAGCCAAAAAGATCGATTCCCGTCAACATAAAATCCCGAGAACTCACAGCATGTCCCCCTTCAACTATTCCATTCCAAGATATGAGAAACGTTTAGCCAGATTTTTGTCCTTCGGATTTGGCTAGCCACTCTTCTTTTAGAATGTCCATTATGATATCGTCACGATATTCCCCGTCTATGAAACGAGCCTTCCTTCTTCTTCCAACCTCTTTGAAGCCAACTTTCAGATAGCATTTCTGTGCTCGGTCATTAAAGTCAAACGTATTAAGCTCAACTCTATTGAGATTTAGAGTTCGGAAAGCAAAGTCAAGCATCAGGCTTGTGGATTCTTGTCCATAACCTTTACCCCATTTCTCCGGATCGTATATGCTGATTCCAAACATGGCTGATCTGCTGGTCCGGTCTGTATCAAAGAGGCCTGTTCCACCTATGAGCTTGCCATCTGTAATAGTTTCAATTGCGAATGTGAACGCCTTTCTTTCTTGACGTTGTTTCCATGTGCTTTTGATCCATTCCTCTTCGTCATTGCGACACACAGGACCTCTGTCTGCACTTCCAACGAGATTCCTCAGCTCCAAATTGTTCCAATGCCTCATAACCTCATCTAGGTCTGAAAGCTCAAAGCTTCGCAAGCGAACTCTTTTACCTTCAATCATGTGCGAGACCAGAAAACTGTAGGCAATCCTCATTATATAAAGATTAAACTCACATAATCACGACAAAAACACGAGCTCACGCTATCGATTGAAGGGCGAAACTGTGAAAATTCGGTATTCTTAAATAATCTGTAAATAAATCCTCTAACCTAACATTTGGCTTGTGAAAACTATGCCAGAACTACCGGAAATAGCAGTAATTACTGGACAAATGAACAAAGAGATCACAGGAAAACGTATTTCACACATCGAATCCAGACAGCCAAAGAACCTCAACATGCCAGTTGCAAAATTTGTGAAAACAGCCAAAGGAAAAACCATCAAAGCCGTTACAAGCAAAGGAAAATGGATATTCATAAAGCTAGACCCCGCCTACTACATGCTTATAAACCGCGGAATGAACGCAGACCTGCTCTACTTCACCTCAAACGGAAAACTTCCACCAAAATATCAGTTCAGATTGACCTTCAGCGACAAGACGGGCTTCACCATTCAATTCCAATGGTTCGGCTACATACACCTCGTCCCAGAAAAAGACTTAGCCGAACATAAACTAACAGGTAGACTTGGAATCTCACCAACAGACGAAAGATTCACACTCGAACACTTCAAAAAATTGTTAGCCAACCGAAAAGCAAGAATCAAAAATTTTCTGATTAACCAGAAAAACATTGCAGGCATCGGAAACGTCTACATACAGGACATCCTATTCAAAGCCAAACTACATCCAAACCGAAAAATCTCAACCCTATCTGAAAAAGAAGTAGCCAACCTATACAATGGAATCGAAACCATACTAAACCGCAGCATCCAACTAGGCGGACTGGCCTACGAAAAAGACTTCTACGGACAAAAAGGCAGATTCGCCATAAACGAATTCCTCGTAGGCTACAAAACTGGAAAACCATGCCACACGTGTGAAACACCAATAATAAAAATCAAAACAGGAAGCACATCCTCTTACATCTGCCCAAAATGCCAACCATTAAAATAACTATAGACACCACCGAAACACACGCTGGAAAAATGCGCTGAAAAATGCTAAAACGTTTTTCGCTAAAATTATAATATCAAGGTAACTAAATCATACTTAAGGAGACATGTAGAAATTGATTGGACGGGTCAGCTGGCTTGAAATAAAAGTGACCGACATGAAAAAAAGCCATTACCTTCTACCGTGACACCCTTGGACTAAAAATAAAAAAGGAATGCTCATACTACGTGATTTTCGACTTGCCCGGAACCATAACATTTGCAATAATGCTCGGCGGAAAAAAAGGACGAAAGGAAGGTGCACCAAACATCTACTTCACCGTTGAAAACCTTGATGAAGAGTATGAAAAAATAAAGGAGAAAGGCGTATACTTCGTCAAGCCTCCCAAAAAACAATATTGGGGTGGATACGCAGCCCTATTCGCCGACCCAGACGAGAACCTGATCTACCTAGTGCAAAAAGAGGACTAGGGCTGAACACAATCGCAGTACTCTAGCACACGCAATCTAAATCAGAAATCGGGTTGAATAGTTAAGACCTTCTAATATAATCCAAAACAGCATCGGCTTGCTCACCTGAGATACATGAGGATTGAAGGAGACACTTAACAAGTTTGGAAATGCTGGTCAGAGCGCGAAACTTATAGCCTGACCGTTCAAGTTTTTCTCTGCCACCTTGCTCCCTGTCCACCACAACCATGATAGTTTCCACACGGGCTCCAAGCATTTCAAGGGGCTTTATCCCCTCAACCTTGGACATTCCATCAGTAACAACATCATCAAAAAACAGTATATGCTCTCCATTAACCACTTTTTCTCCAACAATCCTCCCAGTCACACCATACTTTTTCTCCGCCTTCCTCACCACAATACACGGAAGATCCAACCGACAAGCGATGCTAGGTAATAATAGAGCGCCCTTCAGCTCAATCGAAGCTAATTTGTCTACTGTATCAATAACCATAACCCTCTTAATTTCGTCCGCAACTGCATCCACAACACAGCGAAAATCCCTAGGAGAAGAAAGCAGACACGATAGGTCAATGTAGTATGGGCTTAAAACCCCAGACTTAACCCTAAAACTGCCAAACTTCAAACAGCCAGAACCGAAAAGAGCACGAGCAATCTCAGAGACAACATCCGACACTTCGAATCCCCAAAATGACTATACTCTCCCAGATTTAACACTTACCAGAAACCAATAATATCCTGGCATATTTGGCTCAAATAAAGTTTCTATGCAGAAAACCTATAAGGGTAGGCTCTTTTCAGCTTGCGCAGTGTTCTCCCAAACCTATTTACATAAACCCTAGACTCCTATGCGTGAACCACACGTGTAAAATAACATTAGAAGTCATTCAAGTCCCAGAAAAAAGCGCTGCAGACTACAAAGTCGGCGACAAAATAGTCATAGAAGACCCAAAAATAGTGCTAAATGAATCAACCAAAGTCTACCTCTACGCACTAAGCGCCTTAACACCATACCTAATACCTCTAACAAGAGAACTGCTAAAAGACGAATGGATGAACCAAATAACCAAACTAAGCTGTTCAGACCCACACGACTCCGTCAACCTCAAAGTAACAAGAATAAAAACAATACACTAACAAGACTGTAACGATTTGGAGTATATTCGAGAGACGAAAATGGTAATGTTTATAACTTAATTTTCTCATTCCTACAAGACACGAAGCGGAAAAACAATGGGTCATAGAAAAAGGCATGCACCAAAACGCGGTTCCCTTTCTTATTCACCTAGGAAACGCGCCAAACACATACTGGCCAGAATCCGGTACTGGCCAAAAATAGAAGCGGACACACCCACCCTTCTAGGTTTCATAGGCTATAAAGCAGGCATGACACACCTGTTTATGGTAGAAGACAGGAAACGCTCATCAAACTACGGCAAAGAAGTAATCCACCCAGCAACAATAATAGAAACACCACCCATGCTCATATGCGCCATAAGAGCCTACACAAAAAATCCCTACGGTCTCCAAACCCTAACAGAAGCATGGATGAAAAAGCCGTCAAAAGAACTCGAACGGATATTCACAATACCAGAAAACTTCAACACCGAAGAAAACCTCAAAAGAATCGAACAGAATCTGGAAGAAGTGACCAAGATACGTGTTGTCATAATTACGCAGCCAAAGCAGGCCAGTGTGCCAAAGAAAAAGCCAGACATGACAGAAATAGAAATTGGCGGAGGCACGATCCAGCAGCAATTTGAGTACGCGAAAACCTTACTCGGAAAACCACTATCTCCAGCAGACGTGTTCAAAGAAGGACAATACGTAGACGTAATCGCCATATCCATAGGAAAGGGCTTCCAAGGACCAGTAAAACGCTGGGGAGTAAGACTACTCCAACGTAAAGCAAGAAAAACAAAAAGAGGCGTAGCAACTCTCGGCCCTTGGAAACCAACACATATAATGCACACTGTCCCAAGGGCAGGACAAATGGGATTCCACCAAAGGACAGAACTGAACAAACGCATTTTGAAAATCGGAACGGACGGAAAAGAAGTAACGCCAAAAGGCGGCTTCATAAGGTACGGCGTAATCCGTGGACCCTACATGATACTAGACGGAAGCATATCCGGTCCAGAAAAACGACCGATAAAACTACGCTATCCAACACGCCCACCGAAACGCATACCAGAACAACCGCCACAAATCACATACGTATCGCTGGAATCGCCACAAGGAAAATGACGGTGAAAAGCAATGGTCAAAACCCAAAAAATCTTTGACCTCACGGGAGACCCCATCGGAAAAATAGAACTCCCAAAAATCTTCGACACGCCCCTAAGACCAGACGTCATAAAACGAGCAGTGCTGGCAACACAATCCCGCAGGTTCCAACCTCAAGGCAGAAACCCCATGGCCGGAAAAAGAACAACAGCAGAATCCAGAGGCGTAGGACTAGGTATATCGAGAATGCCGAGAACTAAGGGATCAAGCCAAAGAGCAGCCCTTGCCCCTGGAACAGTGGGCGGAAGATCAGCCCATCCACCAATCTCAGAAAAAAAGACTGAAAAAAGAATCCCGAAAAAAGAGAAACGCCTAGCTCTATTTTCTGCAATAGCTGCCACATCCTCCAGAAAAATCGTTGCTGCCCGGGGTCACCACGTTGAAGATGTACGACAAATTCCCCCAATAGTAACTAGTGATTTGGAAAAGTTGAAGAAGACAAAAGAGGTTGAAGAAATCCTCATAAACTTGGGAGTGTTCTCAGACATCTACAGAGTAAAAGAAAGCAGAAAAATCCGAGCTGGAAAGGGTAAATTTAGAGGCAGAAGAATGAAACAGGCCGTAGGTCCCCTAATAGTTGTTGCCGAAAACAAGGGGATAGTGAAGGCTGCAAGGAACATACCAGGCGTAGATATTGTGACTGTTAACAACTTAAACGCTGAAATCTTAGCGCCTGGCACACACCCTGGAAGACTAACAATTTGGACAAACAGTGCGGTTGAAAAGCTGAATGAACTTTACGGTGAAGGTGAGAAGGCATAATGGACCCCTACGAAGTTGTACTGTATCCCTTAATGACGGAATCCGCAAGTCTAATGGTTGAAAATGAAAACAAACTGGTCTTCATAGTCAACCTTAAAGCTGCTAAAAAAGATGTTAAAAAAGCAGTTGAAGAGCTTTATGAAGTAGAAGTTGAAAAAGTCAACGTCCTCATCACACCAAAAGGTGAGAAGAAAGCCTTCGTCAAGCTTCACCCCGATTATAAAGCGGCAGATGTCGCGATCAAACTTGGAATATTGTAGAATATGAGGTGAAATGTGTAATGGGAAAGAGAATTCGTGTTCAGAGACGAGGACGGGGCGGACCCACATTTAGGTCTTCAACTCACAAAAGAGTCGCTCCCTCACAATATCCATTATTGGAAACAAAGGATTATTTTGAAACAAAAACACAGGGAGTTGTCGAAGGCTTAGTCCACGACCCGGGACGTGGAACGCCTCTCGCACTAATAAAATTTGAGAATGGAAAAACGTGCTACACAGTTGTTCCCGAGGGGGTTCACACAAGCCAACAAATACAGATGGGCGGAAAAGCCCCAGTCGATGTAGGGAACATCATTCCAGTAGGCAAAATCCCGGAAGGCACCATAATGTGCAACCTAGAACTTCATCCAGGAGACGGCGGAAAAATCGCCAAGTCTTCTGGAGCATACGCAACAGTCGTCGGGCACACACCACAAGGAACAATGATAAAACTTCCATCAGGAAAAACCAAATATCTAAATGACTATTGCAGGGCCACGATTGGCGTAGTTTCAGGTGCAGGCAGAACAGAGAAACCCTTCCTCAAAGCTGGCGCGAAATTCCACCTGAAGAAAGCAAAAGGACATAAGTATCCAAGAACCCGTGGAAGAGCCATGATTGCAGCTGTCCACCCATATGGTAGCAGCAAGAAAAGTGCACGAAAAGTCACCACTGTCTCTCGTCATGCTCCACCAGGAAAGAAAGTTGGATTGATTGCCGCCAGAGGTGCTGGGCAGAAGAAGAGGAGAAGGAAGTAGGAATACTGCCCAGAAGGTTTATAGCATTTAAACGTCCAAAATAGGTTGAGAAAAAATGCCGAAGAAATTCACATATCGCGGATTTGAGCTTGATCAACTGCAAGGTATGTCAATGGACGAGTTCATCAACTTGCTTCCATCCAGGCAAAGGAGAAGTCTTCATCGCGGTTTAACACCAGAACAGAGGATGCTGCTTGAAAAAATAAGGAAGACGAAAGAGGCTATTAGAAAAGGAAGCAATATACTAATTAAGACCCATATACGCGACATGATTATCCTACCCGAAATGGTTGGCCTCACAATTCTCGTTCACAACGGCAAAGAATTCGTTTCGGTGCAGATAGAACCAGGGATGATTGGACACTACCTAGGCGAATTCGCAATAACCAACAAACCTGTGAAGCATGGAACACCCGGAATTGGTTCATCTCGTTCTTCAATGTATGTTCCATTGAAGTAAAAGAGCGAGAAAACCTTTTTAAGCGGTATAATCCAGCTTTGAAGGACTCTTTTCTGACGGCTTCTCAGCTGGGATTTTGGGCAAAGGAATTGGCGGCGGAACATTTAATGTTCTGGATATTAACACAGATTCCACGAAGACAACGTTGGAAATTGACTGCACTATAACCGGTGGCGGAGGTTTCTTTCCCTCATAGTCTTTGTGAATCTTATCAATTTCGTCTTTGTTTCCCGTAACGAACGCTCTTCCCTTCAGACTTATCTGGGCTATGGAAGGGTTATAATTAACTGTTAAAACAAAGGGTACCTCCAAAAAATCTTCTTTTTTCTTCTCCACTGCGACTAGATTAAGATTCGTGTTTATCTTAATTGGCGGTATAGGCTTTCGAGCGTCCCAAAATCTTTCAGCAGAAACGTTTGTTATTGAAACGTTTACCCTAATCATTTTAACCATCAATTATCATTGCAACAAGTGATTTAAAGGTGCTTATTCCTTGCCTTCGGGCATTGGCTTGTAACGTGTGAAGCCGCAATGTCCACAAGTGTATCTGTTACCATGGTCTGCCATGAAATATCCTGGTCCGCATCGTTCACATGTCGGTCTCAGCCTTACGATTTGATTATTTTCTATTTTGTAGAGGGAAAAAATTCCTTTCTCGTCTTTCTTTCTTTTCTCAGTTTTCCCTTTTTTTTTCTCTTCTCTAGGTTTTTCCTCTAGGTTTTCTGACATGTTCTATTCCTTTCCTTCTTTGGTCTCTGCTGGTTTTTCAGGTGGTACATTCCTTTTAATAATGTACTCTGGCTCAACAAGTCTCGCTTGGTCTATAGAGTCATAAACATTTGCCAATCCAACAGCTATGTGTTTGCCAGTTTTAGTCTTGAATTTTTTAACAACCACGAAATCCACCTTCACTTTCAAGGCACTGGCAATGGCATTTCTAACTTCCAGCCGTGGTGGCGTGCTGCCCGTTTGCTCATGTTTTACTCTGAAGTGTACTTCTCTCCGTTCTAGCAACGGATTTTCTTTCTCTGACATTATTTCGATATCCATAGCCTTTCCTCAGATATGATGTTGACTTGATACATTTCCTCTTTATTTAGCTTTTCGAAAAGCTTCCATAGCCTTTAAAACTTCAGTTACTTCCCTCTTTTTCTGCTTCGTAGCCTTAACCACAACTACACCCTCAAACGGCTGACCATACACAACAAAGGAGTTTTCCGGCGCATACAAAGTAACAGCAAGTGTAAGCAAGTCCTCCTCCCCATCTACAACGATTTTGACACGACGGTTATGCTCTAATGCTTCTTGAATTGTTGCAAGTGCTTGCTTCGTTATTGTTCCGGGAGGATTTTTAACGTGAAGAGTTTTGTCTGCTGTGAGCGCAATCGGCTGTATTCTTTTTCTCATAACTTTGTTATCCACAATGGATAACTTGGGGAACATGTTGTTTCTTGTAAGGTCTTTTGAAACAATATCTCCTACAGAGATTATCATCGGCGGGTTTTCTTTCTCAACCAAATCCTTGAGTTTCTTCATTATTTCGTTGAATGAACCTTGGATAAGTGCGCCGATTGGTTTCTTGAGTTTTTTGCGTAATTCTGGTGTAAGTCTATACCTAGTAGCCATCTCATCTAACCTTTAACGCGTAACGTCCTTTCTCTTTGATGTTCATAACTTTCGCCATGGCCGAGTCTTCTGGGTTAAATATTATGACCAATCCGCTGAAGTCATCGCTTAGGGTCGGTGTTTTGCATCTTGGGCACATGTTTCCGGTGGCTATAAGATGGCAAGTTGAGCAAGCTTTTTCATTCATTCGATGCACCTTTCTCCTGGTTTTCTTTCTTTGATGGTTTTTCCTCCACAGCTTTCCTTATTTTTTGCACTCTATGTTCAATCCATTCTAGCTTGCCAAGGAAAGGTTGCCTAGCTGTTACGCCTATTTTTCCAGAGCTTCCAGCTTTACCGAGTGAAACCGCTGTTATTCGAGCACGGACCTGATCTCCACTGGTTAGTTTCCTTTTCGTTTCTTTTCCTATCAAAACGCCTTGTTTTTCATCATATGAGATAAAATCATCCATAAGCTGCGAAACATGGAGTAAAGCATCAACAGGACCTATACGTACAAAGGCTCCGAAGTCAGCAATCTCCACCACTTCTCCTTCGACCACTTCTTGAATTTCGGGGTAGTACGTCAGTAAAGAAAAATTCACCTTATGGTAGGCAGCTCCATCTCCAGGAATTATTTTGCCAACTGCGCTTACTTTCGCATCTGTTACGGCGATAACGTAGCCCAATTCCTCGTCAACCATTCCCTCATATTTTGACTTAACCTGTTGATATCCAACAGTCTCTAAAGGATTGCCAAAGGTTTCAGGTGGAATGCGAATCGTGTCCTCAAGGGTTACAAGTTTGAACAAAAGATCATGTCCTCCCGTTAATTTCTAAGCGTGATTTTTGTCTCACATAAATAATCGGCACATTTATATTTCTTAGCCTTTTCCTAAGCTCTCTATCATTTGTAAATACTGGGCTCTTCCACTCACGTGCTACTTGAAAAATGGCATCGTCCGGAGAGGAACCACCACTCTTCTCATCTAATTCAATTAACTTGCATTTTTCAGCCATTTTCAAGGCATAGGAAGCGTTTTTCTGCATTTTCGATGAACCATTTTTCGCAAGTTTTTCAAGCTCACGTTGTATCGGCGAAAGCAAAATCAACTCAAACTTCATGTTTAGGAGCTTCTTTAATTCCTCGAAAATGTCGATTTTAAACTGGAGTGGAACAAACAAAGCGTTCGAGTCCATAATTATCTTTATAGGTTTCTTTATGGGTTTAGATTTTGGTTGCATGTTATTTTCTCATTCCGTACCCGATTAGTCTCCATCTACCTGCCATTTTTCTGCTTATTGCAACTCTGGAGCCTATTTGTGCACAAACTGGTCTCGTAAGCTGGACTCTGATAGCATTTTCCTTTACGGAGGTGACTTTGCCGATGGTTATTGCTGAGCCTACGTGTAGAAGCAATGTCTCGCCCATGTTTATTTTCTCAATCTTTACAAGTTCTTTTGTTCCTACAGCTCGTTCAAGAATTTGTGTTTCTAAGGTTAATCCCGAGAGCGTTGGGGGAAGCTCGTCTTTTCTTCCAGCCACGTTACCTGTTAGTCCATCTGCTTTCGAAAATGAGGGGTCCAAAAGTGTCCCTACTCCCACTAGTCCGCCGCAATGAGCTTCCTTCACTGTTCTTCCCCCCGCGTACAAGCTAGTAATCTCGCTGGTTAGAGAGTTATAGACTTTTTTTCCTTCCCTTTCCGTACTGATTCCCGGTCGAATCTCTATTTCTTCTCCAACTGCGAACCTACCCTGCAGTATTGTGCCTCCAATAACTCCTCCCTCCAGCTTCTCAGCTGGAGTGCCTGGCTTATTGACATCAAAGGAGCGAATTACATACATGAATGGAGGTTTTGTTTCATCCCTCTTTGGCGTAGGAATAAACTCCTCCATGGCTTGAATGAGAACATCCATGTTCACTGCTCGTTGGGCTGAAACAGGAATTATGGGAGCGTTTTCGGCGATTGTTCCCTTAACAAAGTTCTTGATTTCTTCATAGCTTTTGTGTGCTCTTGCCTTATCTACAATGTCAATCTTGTTTTGCACGATAACAATGTTTTTTATGCCAACTATTTCAGCTGCTGCTAAGTGCTCTCTTGTTTGTGGCTGAGGACACGGCTCGTCTGCTGCTATCACAAGTATGGCTCCGTCCATTATTGCTGCTCCTGAGAGCATTGTTGCCATTAACGCTTCATGACCCGGTGCATCCACAAAACTGACCGATCGAACAAAGGTTGCTTTTGAACCGCAGTGAGGACAAACCGGTTTTGTCGAAAAATCTTTTGGCGGTGCGCATTCTGAACACTTATAGATAAGCATGTCCGCATAGCCCAACCTTATTGTTATGCCTCTTTTCAGTTCTTCACTGTGTCTTGCTGCCCAAATGCCCGTTAATGCCAGCACCAATGTTGTTTTGCCATGGTCGACATGACCTATGGTGCCAATATTCGCTTCGGGTTGCTTCAGTAAAGCCTTGTTTTTTTTGCCACTCATCTCATTTTCCCATAAACATTACGAGTTGTTGAAGGATTAAATTTTGCGAGTTAATAAATGTTAAGCCTTAATCTCAGCTTCCTTTTGAGACGTTTTCTCTTTCGTCCTCTTCTTTCTCTCTTTTTCAGCTTGTTTTGGCTTTTCCGTCATTTTCATGTTGATTTGCACTATTTCGTCCGTTATTACGTTACCTCGAACCATTTTTCTCCGCCTTTCTCCCTCGTCTTTAGGGTTAAAGCCTACTCCTCCGCCTAATATCACGTTTCTACGGACACCACCATGAACATCCGGTCTCATTGGAAACCCATCCTTGTCCGAGCCTCCAGTTATCTGCACCTTATGTCCTGATAAACCCACTATTGCCCCATCCAAGATCTCGCCTACTCTTCTTCCGATCAATGGGGCGGTGCGGGTTTCCTCTAGTTCAACAGTTTTTGAAGTTCCTGAATCAGGGTCTGAAATGATTATTTTGAACTTGGCCAAGTCCTAATTCTCCAGTAGTCTTATGAAAGTTCGGCATCTTCCTATTAAGGATTTATGAAATCTCTGGTGAACAGCTACTCTACATGTACTCTGAACAAGTCTATGTCTTCCCGCATTTCAGGTGTCAACTTTAAGAGTTCTCTCACAGCGCGTTCAATGTCCTTAGATTGTGTCACATATCTTCCAACAATGATTATGTCTGCACCTTTTGCCAAGGCTTCCCTTGCGGTTTCCGGCACTATTCCACCTGCTACGGCGATAAGAAATCGTTTGTCTTTAAAGGTTTGTCGAAGTTCCTGAATGAGTTCTAAGCCAAGAGTTCTCCCAGTTTCCTCATCTATCCCCCTGTGCAGAATTACTATGTCGGGAAATTCCTTAAGAATCCTAAGTTTTTTCATGGGGTCTTCTATGTTTAGCATGTCCACTGCGGCGTATATTCCAAGTCTTTTTGCTTCATGAATGAAAGCGTTCAATGTTTGAACGGGCGCCACTCCAGCGGCAACCACAGCATCTGCTGTTTCCTCGTAAGCTAAGTCAGCTTCAACTTTTCCAACGTCTAAAGTTTTTAGGTCTGCAACGAAAAATACGTCTCTGGCAATTTCTCTCAGTTCACTTATCACTTTTGTTCCATACCTTTTTATGAGAGGCGTGCCGAGTTCCAATATTATTCTGTCGCTTCTCGGAAGCGAGGCTATGATCTTCTTATTTCGTCCTAAATCTGGTATGTCAAGTGAGATTTGTATGTATGGTGGTCTCCACAGGCGTGGAACTTTGAATCCCATTATTGGATGTCTGGCTCTGTCCTTGTCATAGAGAACCTTTTTTAGAGGTGGATAATTTGCTAAGGCTCTTTTTAGGGCCAGTTTGGCTGCGCTATAATTGTAGTGGTATATTTTGCGGTAGTCCTTCGCTTTTGGATGCACAAAAACGCTGCAAACTATTACCCAATCGTCTACTTTGTCTTTTGGAAATATTCCTTCCTCCACGGCATCTGCAACAGCCTTTGCAACCGCTGACTGTGCTGGACCAAAAATCTTGTTTGTGTCTTCTGAATTCTTCACGGTAACCTTTGGGACAAGTAACGTGTGTGGTTTAGGGGGCAAGTTGGGTCTAATAACGGCCAATAGCGGTGTGTGTCCCATGGAAAGATGGGATAGACCAGCAGCAAAAGCTTTTCCGACAGGTCCTTCTTTGTCACCTACTAAAAGGTCTGTGTGAGCGACCTCATTTCCCTCTCCTACCAACGCTTCACCTATAAAGTAAGCATGTTTTCCGAAATCCTCGACAGTTTCTATCACTTGAGCTGTCGATACAACGTCAGCTATCTCCTTAAAATCGACATTAAACTCCCTAAGCCATGTATAAAGGGTGTCTCTATGTATGTTCAGCAATTTAGCCGTCCCAGAAATTGTAGGCTTTGTCGGCCTAGCTTTCAAGAGGCTACGAGCTTTTGCTTCTTTTTCCGCAGTTTCCATTAACACTTTCGTGAATTCCTCTTTCGTTTCCGGCCTCTTCATATCACGTTCCGACATCTAGATCTGCCTTCGGAAATACTTTGAGAAAAGGCGTATATAAATGTGTCGGATATAACAGACGAGATTGGGTCAGGCAGTTAGATGTCGTCGAGAACAGTGTGCCATGCGATCTGTAGAAAGCAAGTTGGAAATCTTTTCCTACACTTTTCTTCGATTTTTGCCCATATCTTTCCATCTTGATGGTGGTTGTCCGACGTAGATGTTGGTGCTGAGAGATGAAACTGCGGTCATTGTGGTGTGTTTCAGGTAGTTGTAATAGGCTTTTGTCCCGAATGATAACAGGTTGTGATTTCCTAGGTAAAGCCTATATATTTCGAGACTTCAAAGGTTTAGAATCAAAATCCGTGGAGTTGGCGAAATGTCATGGAAGGACTTGGTTTGCTTGTGTGTAGTGATTGTAGGCATGGTTTTGTTTTTGTATGGTGCTAACTTTTATGGGGCATTGATTGGTTGGACTGGTGTATGGCTTGTGATTGGTGGTTTTATTGGGAAGATAGTTCTAATGGTTTGGGAGAGTTTGAGGGGGTTCAAGAAAAAGGAGGATGGCTAGAAACCGTAGAGTTTTGAGTACTTCTTGTATAGATAGTTGAGGTATGGTTTGACGTTTAATTCTTGTTCGGTGATTCTTTTGATGAGGTCTGGTGGGTCGTAGAGGTTTCCGTAGTTATGGACGTTTTTGGTTAGCCATTGTTTTATGTTTTGGAAGTTGGCGTTTGATATTTGGTTTTTCCAGTCTGATATGTCTTTTTCCATGGTAGCCAGTATTTGTCCGCTGTAAATGTTGCCTAGTGCNTAGCTTGGGAAATAGCCGAATCCGCCGCTGGACCAGTGGATGTCCTGCATTACACCTTCAGAGTCGTTTTCGATGTCTACACCGAGGTATTCCTTATAGCTTTGGTTCCAAATTTGTGGGAGTTCAGCTATTGTTGTTTTGTTGGCGAATAGGTCGCGTTCAAGGTTGAATCTTATAATGATGTGGAGGCAGTAGGTGACTTCGTCTGCTTCGACTCGAATCTTGGATGG
>JGI24422J19971_10000511_pt1 | contig 21736 bp, 12 predicted proteins | sample DeeMarSWOR152_54_FD_19971 | JGI IMG/M metagenome (IMG submission 19971) | reverse complement strand
ATGCTGATTTTCCGGGATATGCTATCATTAATGTGTCAGACATGGGCACTAACTCAGATATTTACATGGGTGATTCCGACAAGGTATGGAAGAACGTCCCTCTCAGCTCAGTGCTCAATAATTAATTCCTTAAGAAGCAGTGCCTCTACATCTATTAATCCAGGCCTGTCAAATCTAAAAATTCAATTTGATTGGTTCAATCCTCATCACCCGGATATGGAATGGCCGTTGTCAAGTCGTCATGTTCGGTCAGTATGTTGTTGTTTAGTTTCAGGGCAACCGGCATAACCCCGCGTGGAACGATGGCAGCCACTTCGGCAACGTCTTGTATTAATGGCTCTGATTTGTTAAAATAGATAATTGTTAAGCACAACGCATAATGGATGAGGTCGTGGAAGTGTACCTGAACCTCATCCCAACAGCGGAATTAAGAACGAATTTGAGATGAATCGCTTTCCAGAGACAATTCCGTGTGCCATTGTCTTGCTGTTCTTCTGCATCGGTGCGATAGCAGCCAGTCCTTCGCGAGGCGACCTCAACGGAGACGGCCAAGGCAATACTCCCGACCTTGGCATTACGGCTGAGAATTGGCGGACAAGCAGAGCTGGCCCGATTATCAGCGAGTTTGTCGCATCAAACGAAGCGAGTCTGGTTGATGAGGACGGCGATTCTCCGGACTGGATCGAGATTCACAATCCAACGCAGAAGACCATCGATCTCGATGGATGGTACCTGACGGATGACATGAACGACCTCGAGAAATGGGAATTTCCTTCTGTGCAGATTGCTCCGGGTGGCTACATGATTGTCTTTGCCTCGGGAAAGGACCGCCAGAGCTCGGCTATTGAGCTACACACAAATTTTGCCCTTCGGGCCAGCGGTGAGTCTGTTGGGCTTGTTGAGCCCGACGGGGTAACGATTGCCCACGCCTATCAGGATTACCCACGACAGTTCACAGACATTTCTTACGGTCTGAGCAGCGACGGTACGCGGTCTCAGACTGAAACGATTCTTGTAGGGGAGGGCACTGAGGCCCGAGCGCTAATACCCAGGAATGGATCGCTTGGCCGAACCTGGACGGAGGTAACATTCGACAACTCGCGGTGGGTCGACGGCAAGACCGGCGTCGGGTATGACTATGCTGGCCTGATTGCTCTTGATGTTGGCGCTATGAGAAATGTGAATCAGACGGTCTATGTCCGCATTCTGTTTGAAGTGGATGATGTAGTGGCAATCGATAGGCTCGTACTGCGAATGAAATACGAAGACGGTTTTGTGGCTTACCTGAACGGCTTTGAAGTCGCCAGGGCCAACGCGCCGAGTGAATCGGAGTTGACGTGGAACTCCGGCGCGACCGCAAACCGTCCGGACGGTGACGCTGTCAATTTTGAGGATTTCGATGTTACCGTGCATAAGGACTTCCTTGTCAAAGGCACCAACATTCTGGCCATGCATGGGCTGAACGCCAGCCTTGGAAGCTCGGATCTGTTGATTTTGCCGGAGCTTGTTGCAATCCAAATGGAAAGGTTTGATTTCGCGGAAGTCACAGAGGGTTATTTGCTCCGGCCGACACCGGGAGCTTCCAACCAAGCACCTCTGGCGCAAGCAGGCCCTTCAATCCATGATGTCACGGAGAATCCGCCTCAACTTGCCCCGGACGAAGACCTCGTGATTACCGCCAGCGTTACAGAGACGCTTGCCCCCATTAGCAACGTAAGGCTGATCTGCCGCATTAACTTCATATCCGACAGCCGCCAGCTTCCCAGTAAAGGTTTACCTATGCTGGATGATGGAACGGGCGCCGATGGGACGGCCAATGATGGTATCTACACCGCAGTTATTCGCTCCGAACTCTATGGTCCCGGTGACATGGTATGTTGGTATGTTAGAGCGGAGGATGTTAATGGCAATGTGTCTCGTGATCCACTCTTTCCGTATGCCAACGACTCTCCCGAATACTACGGCACTGTTGTGATAGACCCCACAGTGAACTCTCGTTTGCCGGTGATTCAATGGTTTGTGGAAAATGTCAGCGCCTCGGAGAGTGACAGCGGTACACGCGGCTCCGTGTTCTATTTGGGGGAGTTCTATGACAACGTGGTCATCCACCGACGCGGGGGCAGTACGGCCGGTGCACCAAAGAAGCATTTCAAGCTTCGATTTAACCGGGGATACAAATTCCGATACAGGGACGATGCTCCACGGGTCAACGAGTTGAACCTCAACAGCACCTTCAGCGACAAGGCTTACCTGCGGCAGAACCTGGCGTTTGAGGCGTACGATTGGTGTGGCTGTCCGGGCAGCGAGTCCTTTCCAGTCAGGGTGCAGCGTAACGGCGAATTCTACGGTGTCGAGATCTTTATCGAAGAGCCTGAAGAGGAGCTTCTGGAGCGTGAAGGATTGGACCCCGATGGTGCGCTCTACAAGATTTACAATACGTTCAATATAGGCGGGCAGGCCGAAAAGAAAACCCGCCGGTGGGAAGGACGCCAGGATCTCGACGATTTCTGCAGGAGCATTAACAATACTTCGGGCACCGCGCAGCACAACAATATCTTCGATCAGGTCAATCTGCCGCTGACGCTCAACTATCTTGTTGCGACCATCCTCGCCCATCAAAATGACCATCCGCACAAGAATCACTACCTGTATCGAGATTCGGACGGCTCGGGAGAGTGGTGCTTCTTGCCGTGGGACCATGATCTGACGTGGGGCTCAAATTGGACGGGCAGCTCTTACCACGACTACATTTATGCGGATGACGACCAGGTCCCAGGCAAGCCGACCGACGTCAAACCTTCGCATCCGTTCGTCGGCAAGCAGGATTGCAAGGAGTGGAACTTCCATTGGAACCACCTCATTGATGCGCTGCTGAATGACGAAATAGTGCGCGAGATGTATCTGCGAAGGCTGCGTACGGTGATGGATCAGTTCCTTAAGCCGCCTGGGACGCCTTACGCCGAACTGTTCATTGAGAACCGCATCGATGAGCTTGTCGCGGCAATGTCGGCAGACGTAGCTTTGGACTACAACAAGTGGGCCAACCCCTGGCCGTGGGGTGGCCAGGAAGGCTATCCGCGGGATCAGTCCTTCGAATATGCAATCAACGTCATCAAAGATGATTACCTTGCGGTACGACGAACCCACTTGTTTGTCACACACAACGTGGACAATGTCGCCACTTACAGCATCCCCGGCTCGTACTCCGCGGCAATTCCGAACGCGCAGCCGGCCAATCCGGTCATCCAATTCGGTGACTACGAATTCAATCCTTTCTCCGGCAACCAGGATGAGGAGTACATTGAACTTCTCAATTCCAACTCCTATGCCGTTGACATTTCGGGTTGGCAACTTGTCGGCGGTGTGGAGCACACGTTCCTGGCCGGCACAGTGATCGTAGCAGGCGGCAGTCTTTATGTCTCCCCGAACGTCCGCACCTTACGAAGCCGCGCGATTAGTCCGACCGGCGGCGAAGGGCGGTTCGTGCAAGGAAATTATAAAGGCCATTTGTCTAATTGGGGCGAAACCGTGAACCTGCTGGACGGGTACGGACGCCCCGTTAGCAGCTTGACGTACCCGGGCAATCCGAGCGAGCAGCAACGCTATCTGCGTGTAACGGAGATCATGTACAACCCGGCCGAGGTCGGGATATTCGACAACGACGAATATGAATTCATTGAGCTGAAGAACGTTGGCCTTGTTCCGCTTGAGCTTGGCGGGATTAAATTTACCGATGGCATCTCCTACACGTTTTACGAAGACCGCAATGTTGTGCTTGCTGCCGGTGCCCATATCTTAATCGTCAAGAACCGCGCTGCGTTTGCTTCGCGCTACGATACGAGCCGCGTGAATCTTGCACCCGGTGCATATACCGGCAGCTTAAGCAATGGGGGAGAGACAATTAAACTTGAGGACCGGACCAACAGCACGATACTTGAGTTTGACTACGATGATAACTGGTTTGACGAGACTGATGGTCTCAGTTTCTCTTTGACCATCAAAGACGCCACTAATCCCGATCTGGGTAGCTGGGATAGCGTTGATGCGTGGCGTCCCAGTGCCGAAGCAGGAGGCTCCCCCGGATTCGATGATACCCAGACACTCATTGATGCACTATAATCATCCGCGAAGGACGATGGAATCGCTTCGAGCCGGTTCAAGAACGCCGACGAAAGCCTCATTATAAAATTTGAAATTTGAAATTGATTTATTTCCAAACGAACTCAGGAAGTCTATTATGATTGTACCGATGTTCCAAAAGCAAAGCTCAACAGTAGTGACTGGGAATATCGAGAAATATCAATCTGCCGCGAAACGGCTGGATAAAATTAGTAGTGGAGTGTTACAGATGGACCAGCGCGGGAAGCCAGTCAGGACGTCATTGCCTTGCGTTATCAGGACCACGAAATCGAAAGCCTTGATCACCATCGCATTTCTGGGCATTTCAGCCGCAAACTGTGGCTATTGCAGGGAGATGGCATTTTTCGTCTCACCACAAGGCAACGACACCAACTCTGGAACGAAGGCCCAGCCGTTTAAGACTCTTGAGGCAGCCCGTGATGCTGTGCGTAAGTCCGATCACAACCAGAAGGTAATCGTCTGGTTGAGAGCGGGAGTTTATGAACGCAGGAAGCCTTTCGAATTGACAGCCGAGGATTCGGGAAGTCCAGGCAAGCCGGTATTCTACCTCGCGTGGCCGGGCGAGGAGGTACGGATTGTTGGCGGCAAATTAGTAAGAGGGTGGAAACCTGTGACCGATGAAGCGGTTCTGAAGCGACTCGTCCCCGCCGCCCGGGACAGGGTGTTCCAAGCTGACCTGAAGACACTCAGCCTCAAGGACTACGGCCAAGTAAAAGGCGGTGGACTGGAGCTGTTCTTCGAGGACAAGCCGATGACGCTGGCACGGTGGCCGAACGAGGGATTCGTCAATATCGTTGGCCTGGTCGAACCCAACACCGTCAACGTAAGAGGTACAAAGGGCAGTAAGACGGGCAAGTTCATGTACGAGGGCGACAGGCCAAAACGCTGGATCGGAGAGAACGATGTGTGGGTCCACGGCTACTGGTTCTGGGATTGGTCTGACGAACGGCAGAAGGTTGAATCAATCGACACCGAGAAACGCATCATCTCCGTTGTGCCGCCGTTCCACCACTACGGTTACCGTCTCGGCCAATGGTTCTACGGGATGAATATCCTGGCGGAGCTCGACACACCGGGCGAGTGGTATCTTGATCGGGAGACGGGCATCCTTTACTTTTGGCCGCCGACGCCTATCGAGAAAGGACGTGCGGTCGTCTCCGTTTCGGATACACTTATGAGCCTGACCGACGTCTCGCATGCGGCCATTCAGGGAGTTATCTTCGAGGCTTGTCGCGGCACGGCTGTCGTGATAAAGGACTGCGCGCATACGCAAATCGCAGGGTGCGTCCTACGCAACCTTGGCGGTAAGGCCATACAGATTAAAGGTGGCAGGGAGAATGGTGTTGTGGCCTGTGATATCTACGGAACCGGCAGCGGTGGTATCGGTCTGCAGGGCGGCGAGCGAACGTCGCTAACTGCCGGTGGGCATTTCGCCGATAATAACCACATCCATCACTACGGCCGTTGGAACCGTATGCACACACCGGCAATCGCGCTTAACGGCGTCGGCAATCGTGCCGCGCACAACCTTATCCATGACGCTCCGCACATGGCCATTGCGTTCGGGGGCAACGACCACGTCATTGAGCTAAACGAAATCCACAATGTTTGCTTGGAATCTAACGATGCCGGGGCCATCTATGCCGGACGGGACTGGACGATGCGGGGCACCGTTATCCGCCACAACTACCTTCACCACATCACTGGATTCAGGGAACGCGGATGCGTCGGGGTTTACTTAGATGATATGTTCTGCGGCACGAAGATCTATGGCAACATCTTTTACCAGGTAACGCGAGCCGCTTTTATCGGGGGTGGGCGAGACTGTCTCATCGAGAACAATATATTCGTGGACTGCCGGCCATCACTGCACATCGATGCGCGTGCTATGAGGTGGGCTCGATACCACGTGAATACTACCATGACGCAACGATTGAAGGCCATGCCCTACACGTCCGAGCTCTGGCGGAAACGCTATCCTAAACTCGTTAGCATATTGGAAGACGAGCCGGCCGCACCCAAGGGAAACATCGTTGCTCGCAACATCTCCTACGGCGGCCGGTGGGACGAAGTGAGTAACGACGCGCGACCTTACACCACCTTTTTGGACAATTGCGTGAATCAGGACCCCTTTTTCGAGGGGGCACCGCCCAAAACGTTCCATCTGCGCGACGACTCGCCGGCTTACAAAGTTGGTTTTAAACCGATTCCGTTTGAGAAAATCGGCTTATATGAGGATGTGTATCGTAAGTAAAAAATTCGTCGTGCGTATTGCGTATATCGTATTGCGTCCTTCTCTTCACGCAATACGCATCACGCAATACCATCTTTAAGCTGGAGAGTAGCTTATGACCGAAATATCGCAATTCAGGTTTCCTACCGACATACGCTTTGGTGTTGGTGCACGTTCGGTGCTGGCTGAATTCGCCCAGAAGTACAAGGTGAGCCGGCCCTTGTTGGTTACGGATTCGGAACTGCCTGAAACCGAAGCATTTCATCTGGTTGCCGAACAGATGAATCGCGTCTGGCCCGGAGCTTATGTGCAGTTTACAGGTGTTCATCCCAATCCCACAGACCAGGACGTGGAAGACGCGTGGGGCTCCTATGTGCAAGGTGACTGTGACGGCGTGGTGGGATTGGGCGGTGGCAGCGCGCTCGATGCAGCAAAGGCTTTGCGGCTTAAAGTTGCTTTTCCCAACACGGCCCTGATGGAAATGCCGTTTGACGAACTGCCGCAACTGGTTCCTATGTGTGCGATTCCGACGACGGCAGGGACCGGCAGTGAAGTGGGGCGAAGCAGCGTTATCACAATACAACAGATGGGACGAAAGACAGTTTTGAGTGCTCAGCCGCTGATGGCTGAGGTGGCGGTGCTGGACCCCGAACTGACCGTTGGATTGCCGCCAAACTTGACCGCCTCGACCGGTATGGATGCGATGACCCACGCCATCGAAGCATTCGTGTGCCCGGTCTTTCACCCGATGTGCGACGCCATCGCTCTTGAAGCAATCCGCCTGGTGCGGCTGTACCTGCCGCGGGCTTACTGCAATGGAGCAGACCTCGAAGCCCGCGGAATGATGCAGGTGGCCGCTGCGATGGGTGCGGTGTCTTTTCAGAAGGATTTGGGTGCAGCGCATTCTCTTTCGCATCCGTTGTCAAGTGAGTTTGGCATTCAACATGGTCTTGCCAATGCGATTGCACTGCCGAGTGTAGTACGTTTCAATGGACAGCAGGACTGCGCTCAATATGAAAGGATTGCGATAGCGCTGGGCTGCCTGGAGTCTCCGGATGACCCTGCATCGCAGGTGGCGGATTTCCTTCAGAGTTTCAATCGCTCAATTGGTATTACTCAGCGTTTGCGGGACCTTAAAGTTCCGCGTAAGAAACTGCCCGAGCTGGCGGCTAAAGCAATGGAAGATGGATGCCATTTGTCCAACCCGCGACGCTGCATTAGGGCGGACATGTTACGGCTTTATGAGGAGATATGGTAATGGCAACGATATCCAATTGTATGCTCATCAACGGCCAATTGCGTTCAAAAGCTTCCGGCGGGCGCCTGGAGCTGGTCGAGCCGGCTACAGAGCAGATATGGAATGAAGTGCCGGCAGCAGGCAAACAGGAAATCGACGAGGCACTTCAGGCTGCGGCTGAAGCATTCCGTAAATCAGACTGGGCCTCAGCAAATCCTGGACGCAGGACCGAGGTCATTTACTGTCTGTCCGCGCTTATCCGTGAACACGCCGAAGAGTTGGCAGTGATGGAGTCCCGCAATGTGGGCAAACCAATTGGCGATGCGCGCTGGGAGATTGGCGCCGGCGCACGCTGCTTTGAATACTACGCAGGCGGTATCAGCCGATTCGGCGGCCAGACGATTCCCGTCGCCAGCAACGGATTTGACTATACGCTGCGCGTGCCGGTAGGCGTGGTTGCAGCGATTGTACCGTGGAATTTTCCTTTTCTGATGGCCTGCTGGAAAGTAGCGCCGGCACTTGCAACGGGAAATGCAGTCCTTCTAAAGCCCGCAAGTCTGACGCCTCTGACAGCGCTGGCATTGGGGCAACTGGCGATGGAAGCCGGCGTCCCGGATGGAATTTTGCAGGTTGTGCCTGGGCGCAGCGGCGAAATCGGCGATTTTCTTGTCAGTCACAGTCTCGTTGATAAAATCACTTTAACGGGAGAAACCGGCACAGGTGCACACATCGTCAAACTCGCAGCCGATGATATTAAACGAGTCTCTTTGGAGCTGGGCGGNAAGAGTCCAAACATCATCTTTGCTGATGCCGATGTGGATGAAGCGGCGATGGCAGCGCCAATGGCGGTTTTTGCCAACACCGGACAGGACTGTTGTGCGCGGAGCCGGGTGTTAGTGGAAAAGTCGGTATATAACAGGTTCCTTGAGGCTTTTGTCGAGGCGACGCGGGCAGTGGTGGTAGGTGACCCATTAGATGAGGCGACCCAAGTCGGCCCGATGGTATCGGCTCAGCAAAGAGAGAGCGTCGAAGAGTACATCGATATTGCCCGCCAGGAAGGTGGGCGCATCCTTTGCGGTGGCAACCGCCCGCAGGAGCCGGGCTACTACCTTGCCCCAACAATCGTCGAGGGACTCAGCTCATCTGCACGGGTCTGTCAGGAAGAGATTTTCGGTCCGGTGGCCTGTGTTATTCCGTTCAAAGACGAGCGGGAGGCAATCGAGCTTGCCAACGATACAAAATACGGTCTGAGCGCATCTCTCTGGACGAAAGACCTGGAGCGTGCGCTGCGTGTGGCACGGGCAGTACGAAGCGGCGTAATGAGCGTAAACACGAACAGCAGTGTATATGTTGAAGCGCCGTTCGGCGGCTTCAAACGAAGCGGTTTCGGACGTGACCTCGGAATGGAAGCAATGCGGCTATACACGGAGGTAAAGAACGTTTTCATATCGGTGGGGGATGCAAAGTAGATACATGCAGGCCAAAAATGCTTGTTCAGGGCGGACCTGGATGGTAATATAAATACAGATTGCCTTGCTTATTTTTCACGCACGACCGGCTGTGGGCAGAACCAGTTTATTAAGCCAGTTGACGAATTCACACTGTCGGATTCGGTCGGAAAGCACATCGTCGTCAACAGCCAATTGCCAGCGAATGTCTTTTCGGCTTGGGTCTCTGGCAAGTGCCTCCATACGGTCCACAAGATCCATCAGGTCTTCATGACCGCGGAAGAACCCGGCAACGATGAGTTTTTTCTCCCGGGCAACGATTAATCTGGCCATCTCGTGGAGGTTGTATTCAGGATGGTACTGTGTGGCCCAGAAGGTTCCATTCTTATGAGTTACTGCTAATGCCTGGACGTTGGCGAAGCTATTACGTGCCAGCAAAATGCCGCCCGGCGGGATTTTGGTGACCATGTCATCGTGGCTTACAAAACCTTCAAATACACGAGGCTTGCCCTCAAACATAGGATGATTGTATGCCTCGGGCGTCTGGTAAATTTTACGGGCCAGCCCCATCTCCCGACCTTTCGGATTAGGCTCGACTTTGCCACCGGCAGCCACGGCGGCCATCTGAATCCCCCAGCAGCTTCCATAGCTCGGCACTCCCACCTCGTAAGCGTTCCTGGCCAGCTCGATTTGACTGGAAACGCTACGGTTGGCAGTGTCATAAATCGTGAGGTTGCAGCCAGTCCAGATTATGCCTGCATATCTGTGGAGGTCTTTTGCGGAAGGCATGTCCTCACCGGGATCGGTGGGAAGGAGAATATCATATGCGGCGTCGGACAGGTGCTGCAGCAGCATGTCTGTGTAAAGCTCCCAGGCAAGCTTCATGCCNGCTTCCTGAAGCTCATCGCGACTTTCTTTAGGATAGCCGTCAATAATTAGAAATCGCAGTGGGGTGGTCATCCGTTACTCCTGTGGTTATTGTTGGTTTAGCTTTTCCAAAATGGCTGGTAAGTCCAAGAAGTTGCTGCAGACAGCGTCAGCTTTGGTGTTTTCTCTACTGCGGTCTTTGACCACCGTACACAAAACAGCACGAGCACCAACGGCATGTGGACCCTCGATGTCTTTTGACTCACGATCTCCGACATGTACAATCTCGCTGGGTTTGACACCCAGAGCTTTGGCTGCCGCCTCGAAGACAGCAGCATTGGGTTTGGCGCAACCGATTTCATCGGAGAAAACAAAAGCACTAAAAAATTTCAGAATCTCGTAGTCATCTAATAGTTGGCGAAGAGCACGGCCCGGACTGAAAATAACGTCTGAAACCACACCCATCAGGTATTTTCCCTGCAGGCTGCTTAAAGCGTTGGCTACGTTGGGTGCCAGGTCGGGTCGAACTGCCAATTCCATCTCTTCGTGCAGCCGAACCAGCTCATTGAACTCTGGCTCAGGCAAATCACGTTTCAAGCCCTTGAGTAGAACCGAAAGCCGCTCTCGAACCGTCCAGGTGACATTTTGACTGTACCAGACCTGGTGAAACGCGGCGTCTGCCGTGTCGTAGGCCGAATCGATTAGCTCCCTATGAATTGGCTCATGCCGCTCTAAGAATTGCTGAACCAGGTTCCGCCGCTCAACCGGCTTGGGGGCAAGCCCTTGGGCTGCGCGCTTTGGCTCATCCGAATCATCAATGAAAACAGTGTCCCACAAGTCAAATGTAATCGCTCGTATTGCTGCTCGATGCATCAAACTTCGACTTTCCCCCTGAACATAGATTCTATGTAGGGGACGGTTCGCGAACCGCCCCTACCGGGAATTGTAGTGGTCTCTTGGCAAATGTGATATTCTCCAAAGTCTTATGATGCCGAATCGGATTATATCAGGGATTCTGCTCCGACTTGCCTGTGTACCATTTACGCGGGACATCTTCACCAGTGGTCTCCTCTATCTCCGTCACATGGCCATCCAACCAGGAGGTAATGGATACACCGCGGTGGCGAAAACATTCCCGTATGCCGTTGGGAAACCAAGTTTTGCGGGGCTCAAATCTCCACTGGGTGAGATTAATATTCTCACCGGGCCTGATGTAAAACATATCTCCGTTGTCGTCCAGCAGCTGCTCGATATGATCCTGAAAAGCGATCACCTCGCTATGACGTTTGAATTCAGCTTCAAGCTTCTTGTCCGTTATGTATCCATTGAGGCCGTACGAGCAATACTTGAAGTACTGCTGCGACGGTAGTCCCCAGGGCGGACCCCATTCCGGCCAATCATCCACACGTTGTGTGGCTGGGCAGCGAAAGATTTTCTTGTTCTTGGCGTATGGGAAGTATGCAATTCCCCAGTAGGCCATAGAGTCATTTGGCCCATATTTTTTTACTATCGGTGGATTTTCGTGTGCATTATCCCAAAGACCATTATTAGGCGAGTTATGCGTTTTTCCATCATAGTCATCTGTGTACATTCTCATGGCGAGTACGAGTCCTTTGACATGTCCCGTGCAAACAGTTCTTTTTGCCTGGTCCTTCGCAGCCCTTAGAGCAGGCATCAGAATCGCCATCAGCAGTGCTATAATAGCAATCACTACCAGGAGCTCAATTAAGGTGAAGGCTTTTTTCTTTTTCATCCTGTTGCCTCCTGAAAAAATATTTTATGCCCTCTCTCCCTATTACATTTGCTCAACTACCCGGCTGAGCTTATTACACATACAATACCAGAAACCGTCCCGTGATTTCAAGTTTTTTTTTGCGAATACGTCCAAGCGCCCTGTTGAAGCAGAAACGCTCTGAAGTTTCTCATCGGGCTGTGACTTATAAAATCAACAAAAGCTCTAATGCCGCCTGGCATGAAATCTCTAAGTAATTTAACCACTCTCGGGCCAATATCTCTCGGTGATGATTTTATCTTCCGTAAAGAAGTTAATAATCGCCTTGCCCTGAGCTTTGATATCAGCAAACCGCGAAGCCTTCATACCGCCGAAAGGCAGATACGCCACGGGTGCGGGAATGCCAACATTTATGCCGATCATCCCACACTCTGTTTCGAGCTTGAACTTGCGGGCAAAGTAACCATTCTGTGTATAAATCGATGCACCATTGCCGTATTGAAGGTCATTGATAATCTTAATCGCCTCGTCGAGACTGTCAGCCTTTAATATAACAACCACCGGGCCGAAAATCTCCGTCCTGTGAACTTCCATTCCAGGTTTAACATCAGTAAACACAGTCGGCCCGATGAAGTAGCCCTTCTCACAACCTGGCACAACAATATTTCTTCCGTCCAGTGCCAGAGTGGCTCCTTCCTGAATACCTTTCTCAATCATACCCAGGATGAACTTCTTGGCCTTTGCAGAGATTACCGGCCCCATCACCATCGGCTCCTCGGCGAACTTAGGGTCGAGGGGGTCGCCCACTATCACCTCTTGTGAGGCCGCAATAAACTTCTCACAAATGGTTTTGTACATCCCATCGCCAACAGCGATAATGGCNGATGAAGCCATGCACCGCTGTCCTGCGCAACCATAGCAGGATGTGACCATATTGCGAATAACATCNTCNACTTTGGCGTCGGGCATCACGACAAGATGGTTTTTGGCCGANCCCATTGCCTGACAACGCTTATGGTTTTGGGCACACTTCTCGGACACAATCTTACAGGTTGCCGTCGAGCCGACCAGGGAAACACCTTTGACAACGGGATTCTGAATAAAAGCCTCACCGACAGCCTTATCTCCGTTGACAAGATTGAAAACGCCTTTAGGCAGACCTGCGTGGTCTATATATTCGGTGACCAACTGCATCGTCAAAGGCACCTGTTCCGAAGCCTTGACCACATAAGTGTTACCTGTTGTAATAGCATAGGGTAAAAACCAAAACGGAACCATGGCCGGAAAGTTGAACGGCGCTATCATTGCAAAAACACCCAGCGGCAGCCTAATCACTTCTCCATCAATGTCGTAGGAGGCACCGATAAGCTTGTCTCCCTGCTGCAGCACAGGCATACCGCAAGCAACTTCAATATTCTCGAATATCCGCTTCATCTCAGCCCGCGCATCCGGCAGGGACTTGCCCATCTCCTCGACAAGGGTCCGTGCAATCTTTTCTTCGTTTTCGCGAAGCAGCGCATCTAATTTGTACAAAGGCTGAACCCGGCGGGCCACCGGAGTCCGGCTCCAGGTCTTAAACGCCTCGGCGGCAGCATCAACGGCGCGATTAACTTCGGCAACGGTTGACAGAGGCGTTTTGCCGATGATCTGGCCCGTGCTCGGGTTTTCCACATCTAAGTAGCCGCTGTTATCAGGTTCGACCCACCTGCCGTCAATATAGTTCTTGACAATCTTCAAAGCCATTTTCTACTGGGGTCTCCAAATGCATTCTTTCGCTTTTGGGAGCCCCCTCCAATACACTATCAAGTTTTTAACCCCTTACGACGATCTCTGACATCATATCTAAACAAGCGTAACAACATTTTCTATCCACCAATCAACAGGCCGTAGGCACTGAACTATTGCCCTCTCACCGCCTGATAGCCTGCTAAAGAGCAAGCAATAGTTTTAGCCGAGACCTTCGTTTGCAGGAGATTTGCAATTCCAGAACCTACGGTCTGTCACCCATTTTGAGTCTCTGTTCGATTTCGGCGATAATAGGAGGCACTTCTGCAATGGACTCGACAACATAATGAGCACCTGCTTTGGCCAGGCCTTCTGTTGCCCGCTCAACTTTGCGTTTCACTTCTTCGGCAGACAGAGCGGCCAGTTCCTCCTCGTTCAACCCTACTTCGTTGCCGGTCTTGGACAGGCCAATAGTCCAAGTTCCTGCGTTTAGCCCTTCTGCGATACCCGGCTTTGTATCGTCAACCTTGACGACCGCTTCCGGAGGAAAGATACGCGCTTGCTGCATGTTGCTCATGACCATCCAGGGCTCGGGCCGGCCCGCTGGAACATCACTGGCACAGGCGTTGACGTCAGGGACGTAACCCTGCTTTTTCGCTTCGCGCAAGTTAATTTCCATAGCTTCGGTGAAGTAGCCGGTGGTGGAACCTATTTTTATCCCGCGACCCCTCAGTTCATTAACTGTCTCAACTGTTCCGGGAATAAGTTCGCTATAGTCGGCAATGCAGGCAACCTGCAACGGGACGAAATCTTTCTCAAACATATCCTGCACATCCGCTTCAGTGCATCCTTTACCGTGCACCTGCTTCCAGAGTTCAGCAACTTCATCCTGTTTGGAAATCGCCCTGATATGGTCTAACTTCTTCAAACCCATAGGCCGCCGGGCTTGCTCCATTGCAATCTCGACTCCACGGCGTTTGAAGACCTCGACGAAAACAACAGCCGGGGCGTAACAACCGTAATCTAACGTTGTTCCCGCCCAGTCAAAAATAACCAGCTTCACCGGCCCTCGATAGCTTCTGCGATACACAAAACTCATAGAATATACCTTTCATATTTGAGTCCTTTGGAACAACTATCTTTCAACCTCTTGAAGGATTCCCATTTTGCGACTTATGACAAAATGGGGCCCCAAGACATTCATCCAGAATGTTCAGTGCCCTGTCCATTTCCTGTCTGGTAATCGTTAGCGGCGGCGTCAGGGTTATAATATTGCCCATTGTCACCTTAAAGTTAAGCCCTTTGCTAAGCGCGCTGTACATTACCTGCTCGGCTTCTTCAGTTGCTGGTTCCTTTGTTTCATGGTCTTTGACCAGCTCCATTCCCATCAGCAGCCCGAGACCTCTGACTGCTCCGACTATAGTGTGTTTTTGCATCATTTTCCGCAGACGATCCATTGCATAATTGCCCATCTTCTCAGCATTCGCCAGCAGATTTTCTTCTTCCAGACATTCGATTGTCGCAAGGGCCGCGGCACAGGCAACAGGATTCTTCTCATGAGTATAATGGCCGAGGGCACGATCCGGCACTATGTCTAAATCTTCGCGGGCTATAAGCGCAGCCAACGGAAAAATTCCACCACCTAATCCCTTGCCAATCACCAGCATATCCGGAACAACGTTAAAGTGCTGGCAAGTAAACATTTTGCCTGTACGGCCGAGGCAGTGGGGTATTTCGTCAAGTATCAGCAATGCGCCATATTTATCACAGGCCGCGCGAATTCTCTCCCAGAAAGCAGAGGGAGGGATGACCGAGGTACTTCGCACAGTCTCTGCAATCACCGCCGCGACATCACCCTCTTTACTCAAAACATACTCGACATAGTCAGCACATTTGAGATTGCAGTTATCCTCGCATCCCCAGAGACACCTGTAACAGTCTGGTGGCGGGACATGCTCGGCGCCCGGAAGGAGCGGTCCGGCGTCCTTACGAAAGATAGTCTCTCCACCGACAGAGATGGCGTCGAGCGAAGCGCCGTGAAAAGAATCCCACATCGAAATCGTCTTAAATTTGCCGGTTGCCATCCGCGCCAGTTTCAGGGCCATTCCAACCGCCGCTGTTCCCGCCGGCGCGAAGAGAACCTTGTTCAATTTTCCCGGAGCCAGTTGGGCCAGCTTTTCGGCGAGCCGTACCGCAGGGATATTGGTATAGCGACGTGTGCAGAAGGCAAGCTTTTCCATCTGATTCTTGATAGCATCAATCACCCGGCGGTTGGCAAATCCGACCTGATGAACATTATTGCCGTGGAAGTCCATAAAACTCCTGCCCTGAAGGTCCTCAAGATTAATGCCTTCACAATGAGACAGGACGTTCAAACAGGGAGTTGAGAGTGACTGATGCAAAAAATACTTGGCATCCAAATCAAGCCAATGCTGGGTCTCGGCGTCAATATGCTTTTTCGCCCAGGCCTTGCGACGCGCCGAGATATTCAGGTCACCTTCCGACCGCAGGCTGTCAAGATCTTTCTTTCCAAATCGCATCTAACTCTTCTAAACCAACACAGTAGTAGGGGCGGTTCGCGAACCGCCCCTACAACTCGGGACCCCGCCTTGCGGGAACCAAATGTACATCACTTGCTACTTCGCTTAAGTTTAACACCCATCTCAGTGATTGTCTCGCGGATAGCTCCCAGGAGGGCGCGAATTTCAGGCTCAAAAATCCGACCGATATTTCCTATGCGGAAGCAGTTGGCATCACTGACTTTACCAGGATAAATAACATAATCTTTTTCATTGAGTCTATCATAGAATTCCTCAAAGCGGAATTTGTCGTCTTCCGGGTATAAAAATGATGTGATAATATACCCCTGCTTATCCGGACGCAGGTATTCCTTAAATCCCATCTGGCGCATGCCGGCGACGAGNGTTTCATAATTCTTGCGGTAACGTTCGGCTCGGCCNGGGACACCGCCTTCGATCTCCANCTCCGCAAGAGCCCGACGGAACGCTGCCAGGGCGTGAGTGGGCGGTGTAAAACGAAACTGACCGTTCTTCTCAAAGCCCTGGTACTGAGCCAGCAGATCAAAGCTCAAGCTGCGTGCATAACCGGCAGTTTCCTTGAGCGAGCTGAGTTTGCACAAAATAAATGAAAAACCAGGCACACCCTCAATACACTTATTGGCGGAGGAAACAAGATAATCAATGTTACACTCGGCAAGATTAACAGGCACCGCACCAAAACTGCTCATAGCATCAACAAAATACTTGGCGCCGGATTTCGCAACAAATTTGCCGATTTCCCTAATCGGATTGATAATTCCTGTAGTCGTTTCGCAATGTACAACTGAGACGTTGGTAATCTCCTGCTCTGCCTTGAGCGTATCATCAATCTCCTCGAGGTCCGGCGTTGTGTTTTCGGGATATTCGAGTGTTACAGTGTCAATCTTAAGCACCGACGCGATTTTAGCAATTCGTTTTCCATACGCCCTGTTGATAATTACCAGAAGCTTACCGTCCGGGGGGACCGTCGATGAAACGACCGCCTCCAAGCCAAATGTACCGCTGCCCTGCATAAGAACGGCTGTGTACTCATCCGGGTCGGCTTGCCCCAGTTCAACCAGCTTGAGCCTGATATCCTTCACTAATCCTATAAATTCAGAGTCCCGAGACCCCAGGTCCCGCATCATAGCTTGCTTAACGGTTTGACTGGTTGTCAGAGGCCCCGGTGTAAAGAGAATTTTGTCTTTCCAACCGGGAATTTGCTTTCTTTTTTTCATCCGACGGACTCCTTACATTCCTCAGCCTGTTTGTGGGCTTCGGGGGTCCAATTCCATCTTACCGCGAGTAGGCAGCCTGCGATAACGGCTATTGTCACGAAGAAATAGAACAGGCTGTCCCAGCCTAATTTGTTTGCTATATAAGCAACCACAAAACCGGACACCATCTGTCCGAGGGAGCCGACGCCATTAATGACGCCGGCAGCCAAGCCTGCCGCCTTTGGCGAACCTGCGTCGATGGCCGCGGCGCCAGACATTAAAGCATCCGGGCCATACGTAAAGAATCCGATCAGAGATATTCCGATTGCGTTACCAAGGTGACTCCAGGCAGCCAGTTGTGGATGAAAAAAGCAAATTATAGCCAAGCCCCACATTCCCAAAGCTCCGACAGGCATACGCTTGGCTTGAAAAAGTTTGTCCGAAACATAACCGGCGGCAACTATGCCGGCAAAGCCTGCTGCTTCATAAAGAATCGAAGTATAACCCGCCTCCGCAACGCTGTAGCCGAGATGTTCCACCATATATAACGGCAGCCAGAAAAATATTGCGTATCGCCCCATTTTTGTGAAGAAATACATAAGGCTGATAAGCCATACTACAGGATTCCTTAGAACAATGGCAAGAATCTCCCGTGAAGACAGCTCGGAAACGATTCCTGCACTCTGCACCGGTTCGCTTTCGGCTGAATCATTTTCGACAATCTGTGAAAGGCCAACATCGGTGGGTTTATTACGCGTGAAACTGATAAAACAGAATGCTATAAGCGCCAGCACAGCAGCCGGGATCCAGAAGCTTCGACGCCATTTTAACTTGAATTTCTGGGGATAGGCATCCTCCAACAAAGTCCTATTGAAGTAAATGCAACTCCTGCCTTTCAGCTCTTTTTTTCGCTCCTCAGGCGTTTTCTTAANCAGATTTTCTATGTTAGTGCTGGTTCTCTCTGACAACTGGATGCCGGCAAAGCGTTGTTCATCGTAAAGCCATGGTCCCCGAAGTACCGCGTTTAATTCTGTTACCATCGCCTTATGCAGAGATTCGGAAACAGGGCCGGTTCCGTCATATTCGCTGAGCAATTGCCGGTTTTCAGATGAAAATTGCTCTTTAAGATATTTTGAAAGCAAATTTTGCTCGTCGCGCAGTTGAATTGCCAAACCAGATGGGTCTTTCAGGTCCCCTGCCTGCAGCAGCAACGGGTGTGTCACTACAAATGTTGCAAGGCCGGCTGCTGCAACCGCGCCAATNACGTAACAGGTTGACCACCAGGACATAACCACGCCACGTTCTTTACGCCGAAACCAGGGAGCCATATTCTTGACGGTCCCGGACCAGCCTGTCGATTGCCCGATTCCGTTGATACACAGCAATAAGCCAAATAGAAGCAGGGCTGCGCCAAAACCCATAAATGTATTTGCAAATACCGACAGAAACAGCCCGNTGCCAACAATCAGGCGAGGACCGAACTTGTCGGATAAAAAACCATTGTAAAACTGGCCCAGCGCATAAAAGAGGCTGTAGAAGAACAGAAGCATCGCGAAATCATCTTTCGTAAATCCCAGATCTTGATTAAGCAAAGGCATGGCAATGCTGAAATTCTTCCGGCATAGATAAAATCCTCCATAGGCCAGCCACGACACCGCAAAAACCCGGTACCGCCAAAATCGGTATTCCCTGGTAAGTGTAATTGCCATATCTACTATCCACTAATAGCTCAAATAGTGGCGCCATTTTACATAATCCAGCGGATAACCCGTTCATAGAATGTGGCGAACTGCATATCATCCGGTGTAATATTAGCAACCTCATCATCATATCTGACTGACCGGCTTTAAGCAACAACCGATTCTAAAATATGAAATTACACCGATTGTGTTAAGGGAGTATTACAATAGTGTTTAGATTCGATTGGAAGCGGCCCGACAAGACCGCCTTGAGGGAATTTTTTGTCTGAAAATGACAAATTTTGCCGGTTTACTTGAGGAACCTGTGCAGGCTGGATGATAATGATTTCATTAAGACTCCACGTTTCAACATAACACACCTCCTTGTGACATAAGAGTTTATAAAAACTTAATGACTAACCTCCACATCATCATTAAGAGTAAGGTACGCCTTTCTTGAATTAATCTCCTGCCGAAAAGCTCCTAAAAGAATGCCAAAATCTGAATATGGTTTCTTCTTGACGGCAGGGCAGATAATTTGGTATACATAGTACAGGTGAAGCGTGTGCTCGAGGAGGGTCCACCAAGAGTACAGCCGAAGGGCCGAATGAGTGAGTATCTGTGGAGTTTTGGGTTTCCGACAGGTGAGATTTCTATAGTTTTTTAAGAATTTTCCGAAAGGCACAGAGCAACAAAGCATCAATAAAATCGACGGAGCTGTATCCTTCGGAGACGAAATTTTTACCTTATCAAATAATGGTTTGTTTTCAAAGGACGGAGGTAGTGTCAGGTCGTAAAAAATTGTACTGGGCAGACATAGAAATGTTGTGAAGGTAAAATTATTATCGGTCGTTTTTATTTTAACTCTTTTTTGAAGGAGGATTTATTATGTGCAGAAAATTAGTCTATTTATCTCTTGTTTTGCTGTTGGGTCTGATTCCGCCAAAAGTAACCAACGCTGCTGATCTTATCGGCTGGTGGAAGATGGAGGGGGATGCACTGGACTCATCCGGGCTCGGCAACAACGGAACACTCGCCGGCGATCCGGAGTTCGTCGACGGCCGCATCGGCCAGGCCGTGTTCCTTGACGGCAACGATTACCTGACGATGAATGGTGTCGCTGATGATGTTACGGGCAACGACATCACAATGAGCGCATGGGTTAAAACAACGGATAACGGCGACTGGTTCTCCGTTAATACTGCTGGTGGGGGCAATGTCGCCCTGTTTGCCACAGACACCCAGCGAGCGGCAATGTATGAGGCTAGCTACGAAGGCCACTCAACTACTATCGTCACCGATGGACAGTGGCACATGCTAACCTATGTTCGGAGGTTTAACACCGGGTACATTTATGTTGATGGCGTGCTGGAGAGCAGCCACGAAGCCAATTTCACCCTCAGCGCAGACGACCGCTGGTCATTGGGGCAAGAATGGGATACTGATACCCCCAGTGACTTTTTGATAGGTACTATTGACGAGGCCCGTGTCTACGCCGGCGGTCTAACCGACGCAGAAGTGATGGAACTCTTCAATACCTCGACCACATCAACTGCCTCATGGAGACCACAGCCTGCAAATGGTCAAACGGAGGTTATGACAGATGAGAGCCTCAGCTGGGCCCCCGGTCTCGGTGCGGTTTCTCACGATGTCTACCTTGGAACCAACAAAACCGATGTGGCTGCGGGTACCGGCGGCACGTCAAAAGGGAACCAGACGGAACTGACCTTCGACCCGGGCCCGCTTTTGCCGGGAGCCACCTATTATTGGCGCATTGCCGAGAGAGCGTCCGACGGGACCATCACGCCCGGTGAGCTTTGGAGCTTTACAACGGCCGAGTTTTTGGTTTTGGACGATATCGAGGACTACAACGACTATCCACCTGACAGGATATACGATACGTGGGTGGATGGATGGGATGTCCCGGAAAACGGCTCGCAAGCAGGTTACATTGACCCTCCTTTCGCTGAGCAAACCATCGTTCACGGGGGCGCCCAGTCCATGCCGTTTTTCTACGACAATAGCACTGCCTCTTATTCTGAAATCGTGCGCACGTTTGACACCCTACAGGACTTCACCCTAAACGGACTGCTCGGACTGACAATGTGGCTCCGAGGCCAGCCGGCCGCCGTCGGTAGCCTTAGCTATGATATGGCGACCCAGATCTACACCCTGACCGGCTCTGGGACGGAAATCGGAGGCACCTCTGATGAATTCCACTATGCGTTCAAGCAGCTAACCGGTGAGGGCTCCATCACGGTCAAGGTCGAGAGTCTGACCGATACTCACTCCTGGGCCAAGGCGGGTGTGATGATCCGCAATACGCTCGACCCTGATTCACTCCACGCCATGGTGGCGGTGACACCGAGTGGCAGAGTAGCCTTTGAGTTTAGGACCACTACGGCTGGAGGTAGTCACAGCACGCACACCGCCGCTGGCGCTATTACCGGTCCACACTGGATTAAGCTGACCCGCTCGATTAACAACCTGTTCTCCGCTGAGCACTCGGCCAACGGTGTTAGCTGGGTCCCTGTGAAAAGCACTGATCCGCAGGACCCGTCAGCCTGGGACGTCCTGATGGACCCGAGTGTTTACATCGGCCTCGTTGTCACTGCTCACGACGCCAAGGCCACGTGCGAGGCCACGTTCTCTAACGTCACGGTCACCGGCAGCGTGCCTCCCGGACCGTTCACCGAGTCGCTTGACATTGGAATTGGCAGCAACTCCCCCGAGCCGCTGTATTTGAGGCTGGAAGATGCTGCCGGCACGCCCGGTACAGTGTACCACGAAGATGGACCGCAGGCAGTCCTCGTTAGTGACTGGCAGATGTGGGCGATCCCCCTAAAAGATTTCCAGACCGAGGGCGTGGACGTTACAGCGGTCGAAAAAATCGCCATCGGCGTCGGAGACAGGGACAATCC
>JGI24422J19971_10000509_pt1 | contig 21742 bp, 15 predicted proteins | sample DeeMarSWOR152_54_FD_19971 | JGI IMG/M metagenome (IMG submission 19971) | reverse complement strand
GTGGTTGATGAGAAATTCAGATGGAGCCATCTCTGGGCCTATGACATCGCCAAAAAAGAGGCCACTCGACTCACGGAGGGGGATTTTACAGTCAGCGATGCCCACTGGTCACCTGATTCAACCGCGATCGTCTATGTTTCCCGGGTCAACACCAAGGTGGATGACAGCTGGAACAGTGATGTCTGGGTTGTTGATATAGAGACGAAAACTCCCAAAAAGCTGTATGAAAATCCTGGAAGCGATTCCAACCCCCGGTGGTCGCCGGATGGAAAGACTATTGCTTTCGCATCGCATCAGTACGTCGGGACGAACACATGGTACAGGAAGCTTTATCTGGTGCCTGCCGAGGGAGGAAAGCCCACGGTGTTGCTCAAGGACCTTGACCTGGATTTCTCGTCTCCCATCTGGTCCCCTGACGGGAAAAAAATATACTGGGGAACCGGTGACCGGACGACGAGGAATCTTTTTTCGGTGGATGTCAGGTCCGGGAAAGTGACTAAAATAGAAGCACCTCGCGGCTCGAATTCCGGATGGGAACTCTCCAGGGATGGAAAGTCATGGGTCTGGTCGCATTCCTATTCGGGTTGGCCCGATGAAATCTATGCCGCGGACTTGAACCTCAAAAATGAAACTCGGCTGACAGATGCCAATCCCTGGCTGCGGACGGAAAAAATCAAACTGACCAGAGCCGAAACCATTCAATGGAAAAACAGCGACGGACAGTGGATCGAGGGCGTGCTGACCTGGCCGGTGGATTATAAAGCCGGCCAAAAGTATCCTCTTATCCTGAATCCTCACGGCGGACCCAGTGGTGCGTCCACTGAATACTTCAGCTCAACCAATCAGTTCTTTGCCGGGAATGGCTTTATGATCCTCCAGCCCAATTTCCGCGGGAGCTCGAATTATGGCCAGGAATTTCTCAATGCCAACCGTGAGAAATGGGGGGTCGTCGATTACGACGACTGCATGACCGGTGTGGATTTTTGTATCGAGAGAGGCTGGGCGGATAAGGACCGGCTGATCTGTTATGGATGGAGCTACGGTGGATACATGAGCTTCTGGATTGTGACACAGACCGACCGCTTCAAGGCGGTCTCTCCAGGGGCGGGCCTTCCCAACCTGTACAGCATGTACAGCACAACGGATATCCCCCGCTACCTGGCCTGGTTTTTCGGAACGCCCTGGGATAATGAAGACCTGTACCGAAAACACTCTCCGCTCCGCCATGTGAAGAACGTAGAGAGTCCCGTGTTGATCCTGCACGGGGCAAGCGATGCTCGCGTGCCGCCGACGCAGGCTGTCGAGTTTTACCAGGCTTTACGCGATCTGGGGAAAGATGTTACTTTTATCCGCTATCCGCGCGAGGGTCATGGGATCAGAGAACCGAGGCACCAACTGGACCGATTAAGGCGGTACCTCGAATTCTTTGCCAAGCATGTCAATCTGACTCCTATCAGCGAAAAAGAGGACGAGAAAAAAGAAAAGAAGTAAAATCTTTAACCTGAATTCAGTGGGGAGCCTCCCGCAGAGGAGATGCCCTTAATTGTCCGCGTTTCTCTTTAGCTGAGCTGGTGGAAGAACCGCTTTTTTAGGGATTGGCTTTATCCTAAAGTGACAGGATTCAATGTCATTGTAAGGATTTAGTAAATTTTTTCGTTTAGAACACTCTTGGCGATTTTATGAAATAAATCTCTTTTAATGAGATTGCCGTGTTTCGCTCGCAAAGACGCCAAGCTGGGATTGCTTCGCTTCGCTCAATGACAATTAAAGAGTTATTTTCCTCAGAGCGACTTAATCCCGTCTCTTCTGGACAAGCTCTCCGGTTTATTTCAGAACGATCGTCTTCGTGTGTTTACCACCTTTTGCGCAATCGAGTTTGACCGTGACATTTCCCTTGCCTTCAACCAAAAAGTGATATTCGACTTCGCCGGAAAATTTAATGATCCTGTGAAGAATATAGAATTTGCATTAAGTGATGTTTAGTATCTTAATCCCTGCCAGACCATCCTAGTTCTTTTTAGTCCTGTTATCTTTTCCTTCTGCCTTAAATAGAGGAATTATGGAATGTGATTTTCCATTGTTCTTTTTGCCATGGTGAAATTTAATGGAGTATCAACACTAGGCAACAGAATTTGTTTGGGATCATCCATCTGAATATTCACATCTTCGAATATATTTCTTGACATTCAATATGGATAATTTTAGGATAGCGTTTCATAGAGGAGATTTAAGGGGAAAATTGAAGTAAGAGGATTTCATAGGCAAAATTATCCCGAAAAAACATTCTGAATATTAATAGTAAACTGCCTTTGCTTTGAACGAAGAGAGAAAGGAAAGGATGAGGTTCCCCATGTGCCTGCATCGGAAATGGAATCCGTAAGGGTGAGTTAAACAAGGTTACAAGTTTGAGTCCCATAAAAATTAATTTAATGTCTTTGGGAGGTATTCATATGAAATTAAAAATTTTTTTCATTATCCTGACACTCCTATTATTTTGCTCGACATGCAAGAGTCCGGAAAGTCCGGATGACCAAATCACTAATGGGGATCAAACGCCCACCACCGGCACGATCAGCGGAACAGTAACCGACGCGAACACCAGTACACAGATCGCTGGGGCGAGCGTGAGCACGTCGCCTGCGACGACTACCGTGACTACGAACGCTGTGGGAAACTACACGATCAGCAATGTATCGCCGGCATCCTATACGGTGACGGCGTCGGCCAGCGGCTACTTGACTAACAGCACCAGTGTCACTGTGACTGCGGGGCAGACGGCGACCGCCAACCTGGCGCTGCAGCCCGAGGCCACCACCGGCACGATCAGCGGCACTGTGACCGACGAAGGTTCCGGTCTGCCGATAGTCGGAGCGAGCGTGAGCACGTCGCCTGCGACGACCACCGTGAACACAGACGGTCTAGGAAGCTACACGATCAGCGATGTATCGCCGGGGTCCTATACGGTGACGGCGTCGGCTAGCAACTACATGGATGACAGCACTTCCGTCGCGGTGACCGCTGGGCAGACTGCCACTGCAGACCTGATGCTTCAGGCGGACTACTCAGGGAGTTGGAGCGGCACCACATCACAGGGCAGGGAGATTTCGTTCACAATCGTGAACAACGCCTTCACTCAATTCAAATTCGGATTCGCGGTGAGCGGCTTCGGCTGTACGACGAGTGGAACGGTTGAAATCACTTATTCAGTACCGAAGACATTCAACGGCAACACGTTCACAATCAGCGGATCGGCTTACCAGATGACATACTCATTCAGCGGCACGTTTTTGTCGTCGACGACAGCGAGCGGTTCGGGGAGCGTCACAACTACCGGGGGGTGTTCCGGTACCGCCAGCTTTACCTGGTCAGCGAATAAGAACTGAGGTCGACAAGAGCAGAATGCGACGAGGGCTTGAGTGTGAGAAGATCTTGCCTGCAATGACAATTGAAGCATCTTTATTACTCTAAATACTTCAATCCTGTCACTCTGGGACAAGCTCTAGGATTTATTTGAGAACGATCGTCTTCGTGTGTTTACCACCTTTTGCGCAATCGAGTTTGACCGTGACATTTCCCTTGCCTTCAACCAAAAAGTGATATTCGACTTCGCTCCTTCCTGGAATCCCGTTTGTCAGCTTCAAGTTCTTCAGATCCTTCTGGTCGATAAAGGTCACATCGCTGTCCGCTGCTCCGCGGCCGCGGAAGAAACGGCGGAACTGTGAGGGCACTCCTGCGGGCATTCCTGTTCCCGCGGCTTGACCGGCTGCAAGGGCTTTGATGTTTCCGTCGATCGACAGAGTATCCGGCCGCTGAACCATGTTTGCAACAGCAGCCGCAGACATGGTCGGCATCAACCGCTCATTGTACAGAGTCACTTTTAATCGATAGAAACCCGAAGCGATTTTTTCTGCGCTCACATCTTTTATTATTGGCAGCGGCATCTCGTCCGCATGGAGCAGGCAAAAAGCCATGTTTCTGTGGCAGAGTTCTTCCAGCAGCCAGGAGGGAGGAACACGTCCGCTCAGCTTGGTGGTGTCACGGTCAATCGTGACCTTTCCGAGTTGGGGATGGTCGATTTCGTGGATGGAAATGGCTGTGTTGTCCATATCGATGTATTTATCGAAGAACTCTCTTTCTTCCTGGGTGGTGCTTCCATCGTTATCCAGGTCAGACCGGGACGTCCACAGTTCGTTAGAGAAGGAGTAAATACCGAGCATGTCGTAGGTGAAATCGACAAAACCACCCCAGACCGTATACAGATCCTTCCAAATGACAATGTAGCGGTAACCTTCTATAATTCTTTCGCCTTTCCTTCCAATTTCATCCAAAACCATAAGGTCGCTCCTGGGAAGCTCTCCGTGCAGTTGGGCTCCGGGATTCCGCAGGATCATGCCGCCTGAGTTGTGAAAAGCCTGGACTCCGGCAATGTTCGGATGGGCATAGAAGAAATCTCCGGTGGCCTTGGATTCTGGCCAGTAAAACGGATATCCTCCAGCGCCGCGCTGGATGTAGTTCGGCTGCCAGTATGAAGGCCAGTCGCGGTTGGCGTCATAGCCGCCTCCTCCATCCTCGTTGTAGCGTCCATCGCTGTCATTATCGATCCCCTCGCTGCCGATGTACTTATAATCGCCCAGTTCATCCGGTTTGCCCTTGATATTCTTCTGGATCGGGACCAGCTGGTCGCCGATATCGCTCAAACGGTGTGTTCCCTCGCCGGGTTTAACCTTGATGAACATGGAGCCGACTTCTCCGTCGCCATCCAGGTCTTCAGCCCCGTCCTCATCGTAGAGACCATCGCTGTCACTGTCCATCGGGACCTGTCCTGTGCGGGCACTGTCTCCAGAGTGAAGCCACAGGTCGCGGCCGTCGGGATTGACTGAGGGAAAGATATAGAAGACGCGCTCATCGACCAGTTTTCTGATGGTATCGTTATAGTTGTAGTTTTCCATCAGATACCAGACAGTGTAGATCCCGACTTCACCTCCCTGGACTTCGTTGCCGTGAATATTGGCGTCCATGTACATCGCGCATTTTTGCATTTCGCTTCCTGTATCCGGATTGTTGATCGTCATGTACCAGAGTTCGCGCCCCTGAAAAGACTTTCCGATGGAGCGCAGTTTCAAGAATTTAGGATAGGCTTTTTCCAGTTTGCGCAGGGCGTCTTCCACTTCCTTCCAGTCATAGTAGTGATTGAAAGACAATTCGACCTTTCTGGCGTTCCATTTTCTTGGGAAAAATTTCTGTGCTGCGATAAGGGAAACACTCATTGTGATCATAAGGACTGCAAGTGCCAATATCATCACTTTTTTATTTTGATTGAGTTTCATTTCATTCACCTCCCGCCTTTATTTGAGGACAACCGTTTTCTTCGTTGTCCCGCCTCCGTTCATGGCCCATAGAGTGACATCGATCCTTTTTCCTGGAGGGGATATGATGACCCACTTGAATTCTTGTTCGGCTCCCGCGTCTAAGGATGACGTATCGTTCCGCTTATTGCCTCCGAAGAGCTTCATGCTCTTATCGTCTTCGAATTTCAGCCTTAGCATGATCGAATTGATGTTCCGGGTTCTCTGCCCCATAGCCGTAACATAAGGAAATTTTCCCTTGTTGCGGATATTGATTTTTAACTCGAAGAGGTTAGAGGACAGCTTCTTCACTTCCGGTTCATCCATCGTGATCTCGGCGAACTGAGACGCCAGGGAGAGGGCGAATTCCGCATGGCTTTTACTTAAAGCTGGAATCTGGTCGGCTGGGGGATTGACGCGCAGATAAGGCTGGAATCCACCGATCTCCACTTCGCCGAGCTGTTTATGGTTGAATTTGGTCCATTTGACAAATCCTTTTCCTTCGTTTTTCTCATCGATCCATTTCAGCCATTGTTCATCATTGCCTGATGCCTGAGTCTGGGCTGAAGCCCTTGCACCCATCTGGAATTGACGGAACATCGCGGCCCGGTCCCTCGTCGTTTGCTGCACGGCTTGCGGTTGGGCCCCGCCTTCCTTCTTGGTCGGAGGCCTTCTCTGCTCTTCCTGTCTCAATGACCAGAGGTTAGCGGAGAATGCAGGGACACCGAATTGAAAATACGCCCATTCCAGCAGCGAGCCTGCGGGCTTTTCTGATTGAGCGCTTTGAATATCTGTGATTTCCTTGTATTCTTTACTGACATTCGTGAAGAGATTGACATCTCCGCTATTCGTCTTCTTTGGCTGGGGATCAGTCGGTGGGGGCAGCTGGGGTTCCGCCGCTGCCCCTCTGCGGCGTCCCATCATGAAAACCATCCCCATAGCTGCGGTTGGCCGTCCAACCCCAGCGGGTTGAGGGAAAGTCGGGGTGCCGCATTCAATGCCTGTCCCGGCAGCCAGATTGTCGAATTTTGAAAAAAGCAGGACTCCGCAGATGTTCTTGTGGGGCTGAGTCTTTTGTTCAGGAACATATCTCGTCATGAAATCGATCAAGGCTTGAGTCTCCAGCTCTGATGCCGCATAAACCCCTAAACCTTTGGGGTTGTACCCGAAGTTGTGAGGGAAATTCCGGTTAATGTTAAAACCTCCCTGGCCGTCTTCATTGTAGAGCTCATCCCCGTCGTTATCGATACCTTCAGTGTAAATTTTGTAGAGCTTGTCTAGAGGAGTGTCAGCTTCCTTCTTCTTCATCAGCCTTGGGTCTTTATCATCGATGAACCAGTCCCCCTCCTTGTCTTTGACCCGCATCTGCGTGATCATTCCGTCACCGTTGAGGTCTTCAGGGCCATCCTCATCGACCAGCCAATCGTAATCTTCATCGCGTGGCTTGAGATTCCCGGAGTATTCCTGGAGAGTCGAGTTGAAAAAGAGCTCAGCTCCATCCGGATTCAAACGGGGGATGATGTAGAATGTGCGTGTGTCCAGAACTCTGGTCACTTTTTCATCTTTGCCATACTGTTCCACAAGATATTTGGCGATACCGAGAGCGACTTCGCTGCCGATAACATGGTCTCCTTCCAGGTTGCCACAGATGAGGAGTGCCTGCTTTTCGAAGGGAGAAGGTCCTTTCACTCCGGATACGCGCAGCATCCAGAGGTCCCTGCCCTTGAGAGTTTTTCCGATAGATGTCAATTTGGTGATCTTCGTGTTTTGGCCAGCGACTTGCTTCAAGGCATTGGTCAGGGCTTGGTAGTTGTTGTACCCTGCAGAGGGATTGTCATCTGCAGGGATTGCCGCTGGAAGAAGAAAAAGTGAAAAAAGCAACAAGAGTGTTAAAGTGATTTTAGAGAGATTCCTCATAGATTATCCTCCTTTATTTATTTTTTTTTGGCCTGAATGCATTAAGGGCCTGAATGTTTCAAGGAAAATCAGAATGGACATTTTCATCTGGATGAGTGGAGTAAAAACTCTACATAAAAACAAAAATAATTTCAACATTTTAATTCGTCTTACTTCTTCTTGATTAAAGTATGTTCACTTGTACGAACCATTCAATTTTCTTGCGGCTTCTTTTAGCTTCTTATCCTCTGTCCATATGGGTGTTTCTGAAAGGAGAGCGGAGGCAAGAAGAGGCACATCCACATAGCCAAGGCCCATGCCCATTAATTGATGTCTGTCAGTGAGTTGCAGCACTTCCTCCTATTCTGCGGTCACCGTTGGAGGAAGGGTTTGCATGAGTGAGCGGATAAATTCATAAGCAACTCATTGACAAATGACCATAACACAAATAAATTTGAAATTGAGAGAAGTCAATGCACTTCGTGCGCAGGAAATTTTATTGACCGGGCATAAACAAATAGATATTTTTATGCATGATCCACTTTTTTACGAGGAGGACGACTCATGAGACGTCATCTTATTCGTTGGTCCGTTGTATTCGTTTTTATGGGCCTTTTATTCCTGTCGTGCAGCCAGGAAAATGCGAAGCAGCGGGAGCTGGAGCCAATAAGAGGAGAATCCATTTTTGACAGAGTTATCAATATTGAACCGGAGATATACACAGAGATTCCGGAGGTGCCGTGCTGGTGCGGTCAATTGGAGCTTAAAATACAACGCATCAATGTGGGTGATTGTGAACTTTATGTTGAGGAGGAGGGCAAAGGAACACCGCTCGTTCTGATCAACGGCGGCCCCGGGGGAACACATCATTACTTTCACCCCTGGTTTTCCCGAACGAAGAAATATGCCCGGGTCATTTATTATGACCAGAGAGGCTGCGGACTGTCGGACTTCAATCCGGGTGAGAGCGGCTATTCCGTTGAACAGGCTGTGGAGGACCTTGACGGCATCCGCAAAGCTCTGAATATCGACAAATGGGTTGTCTTGGGCTACTCCTACGGAGGGTTCCTGGCGCAGTATTACACCATTCATTATCCGGAACGTGTGGCGGGCTTGGTGCTGGTGGGGGCCTCCACCGGCATGTGGGTCGAGATGGAACGTTCCAGACAGGGAGAATTCATCTCCGATGAGGAAAGAAACAGGATGAGAGAGATTCGAAAAGAATTAAGGAAAATAGCCCAGGAGAACGATTGGCCTCCGGAAAAGACTCTCGCGCTTCTTGTTTACAATAACCATCTGAACGGAGACTGGAAGAGGCAGAATTATTACAGACCGTCACGGGAGGGCTTGGCGCGGATGGCGCGTTATGAATGGGTGCATGATCAGAACAATTATCGGGGAATGATTTTCAACAGCCAATACAAGGTCAATTTGACAGGTGCCTTTGAAAACTGCCCCGTCCCGACCCTGATAACAGAAGGCCGGTGGGATTTAACCTGGAACACGGATAAACCGGAAATCCTCCACAAGAATCATCCGGGCTCTGAGCTGGTCTTTTTTGAGAAGGGCGGTCACGGCATATACGAAGAAGAGCCGGACAAGTTCTTCAAGGTTCTCAAGAACTTTGTCAAAAGGCTCCCGGACGTTTCCTCTTCTGAAATTAGCGCGTACAAGGAATATCTGACTGAATGGGATAAGAAGAGGAAGGCAAACTTTGAGTACAAAATAAGAACCTTTGGCTGGGGCCGGAGCGGCAGTGAAAAACTCGCTGCGGATTATTCCCGGGAGTGGCTGGCCCAATTTAAAACATCCTCGCATTTTCTGCGGACCGGATTTGCCCTCTATGATATGAAAAACTATGAAGAGGCACTCTTTATTTTTGAACAAATGCAGGCTTTCATGAAAGAAAGAGAGGAAAGAGAATACGAAGCTCTCGCTTTGATCTGGCAGGGGCATATGCTGGACTTGTTGGGGAAAAGGAAAGAGGCCGTCGCTTGCTATAAGCAGGTGGCAGATATGAATATCGATGAGTCCTGGCAGCATTCTCAGTATCGCTTAACCTACAAGCTCAGCCCTTATGCCCAGGAAAAATTGAAAACACCGTTTAAAAGGATCGAGAACGCAGATAAAGATTGAGGAAAGGAATGTGTCTCAATCCTAAAGAAGTTGCGTCTTCACTTGGACATATTGAATAGGGGATTAAAATGAAAAAACGAATTTTTATTCTTTTATTGGTTCTTTTTTTTGGATTATCCTCGCTTTTTGCCCAGGATGTCGTCCTTTCTTCTGGAGCACCCGAAGACGCGGGAATGTCCGGGGCGATACTCAAAGAAGGCGTCCGTTTTTTTAGAGAGGCTGTTGAGCGGGATGACCTGCGTGGTGTCGTGCTTCTGGTCGCACGCGACGGAAAGATCGTGCTCCATGAGGCGATCGGATGGAAAAACAAAGACAAAAAGATTCCGATGGAAAAGGACACGATGTTCCGCATGGCCTCGAATACCAAGCCGATTATTGCCACAGCTATCAGCATACTCGTTGAAGAAAAAAAGCTGAGTTATAACGATAACGTGCGAAAGCATATCCCATCGTTTGACAACTACCGTTCCGGCTTCATAAAGATACACCACCTCCTGACGCACACCAGCGGTTTCCGGATCCGTCCGATTTTTTACAGCCCATTGATACAGAAATCAGCCGAACATCCCGATGCCCCCAACCTGCAGCTTGAAGTTGCCCGTTTTGGTGAGACAGGCGCCGACGAGGTGCCCGGCACAACCTACAGCTACAGCAATGCCGGTTTCAACACTCTGGGCGCGCTGATCGAAATCGCATCGAAACAGCCGCTGGAGGTCTTTGTGACGGAAAGAATATACAAGCCTCTCGGCATGAGAGACAGCTACCACCATGAAGTGGCTGAAAAGCTCGACGGAAAACTGGAGCGAATGTCGGTAGTGTACGGAAGAAGGGGAGGCAAATGGGCGCCGGCCTGGACGCCCGGTGACGCGCCCCAGTATCCGTTCATTCGAGCATCAGGCGGTATGATCTCGACCGCTATGGACTATGCGGTCTTCTGCCAGATGTTTCTCAACGGAGGTATATATAACCGGAAGCGCATTCTCAAGGAAGAAACGGTCAAGCTCATGACATCGCCACGGACAGCCTCGATCTACACGCCTGAAGAGCGGGAGAAGCGGACAGAGTTTTACGGATACGGATGGAGTGTTTCCAAGGAAGGCGTGTTTTCGCACGGAGGTTCGGATGGAACCGCCGCCTGGGTCGACCCGGAGAAGAAGCTTGTCATCCTGATCTTCACCCAAACCCGAGGAGGAGGAGGACTGCGCGCGCCATTTTTAGAAATGGTGAATGCGTCCATCCGTCGATAGTATTTATATAAATATTAGCTTTTTGATATGACACTGCGAGCAACCTCAGGGAGTGTGGCAACCTTAACATTACTGATGTCATTGCGAGAACAAAAAGGGGACAGGCCCCTTTTTTAAGAAGGGGGACAGTCCCTCTTCTTTTTAGATATAGTGACTAAAATGGACAGTCTCGAAAAAAAGAAAAAAAGGGGCCTGTCCCCTTTTTGTTCATGAGGAGATGAGGACATCATGATTAGAAGAAAAAAAATTTCTCTGAGCATACATCGCTTTATCGTTTTCCTCCTTTTAGGTGTAGCGGCACTCTTACTGGTGAGTTGCTCGCCCTCCTATGACGTGGTCATATCGGGTGGGCTGGTCTACGATGGCACAGGAGGCGCTCCGTATGAGGCCGATATCGGTATAACGAATGGGCAAATAAAGACAATCGGGCGCATTAAGGCACTCGGGAAGGTGAATATCGATGCGGAAGGATTGTTTGTCGCGCCCGGGTTTATCGATATTCACACTCATTGTGACCGGGGTCTTCAAGTGGATGAACTGAAAAATGCGAAGAATTATCTCACTCAAGGCGTCACGACGGTTGTGACCGGTAATTGCGGAGGCGGGACTTATCAAGTCGAAGAATTTTTCAACAAACTTGAATCTCAGGGAGTCGGGCTGAATGTCATCCATTTAGTCGGCCATGGAACGGTCAGGAGTGCCGTGATGGGTCAGGAGGCCCGGGAGCCGACCGCGGATGAGCTCTTACAGATGAAAAAGCTTGTCGTTCAGGGCATGGAAGGCGGGGCTGTCGGGTTTTCGACCGGTCTTTTTTACGCTCCAGGAAGCTTCGCCAAAACAGAAGAGATAGTCGAGCTGGCACTTACAGTCAAAGAATATAGCGGGATATATGCCTCCCATATTCGCGATGAAAGCAATTACACCATCGGATTAAAGGAGTCCATTAAAGAAGCCATCGCGGTCGGCGAACGGGCCGGTATTCCAGTGGAGATATCACATATTAAAGCGCTCGGCAGACCCGTCTGGGGACAATCCGCTGAAGTCTGTGAAATTATTGAAAGAGCACGAGAGAGAGGCATTAAAGTCTATGCGGACCAGTATCCCTATATGGCTTCGAGCACAGGACTTTCTGCCGCTGTTATTCCGAGATGGGTTCAGGCAGGCGGCGAGATGAAAAAAAAATTGAGCGACCCGGAGCTTTTACCCCGGATAAAAAAAGAAATCGCTGAAAATATTGACCGGCGGGGAGGAGCCGAGTCTTTGGTTATTGTCTCCTTCCCGAAAAACAGAGATTTTGACGGGAAAAACCTTTTGGAAATCAGCAGGATGATGAAGAATACGGTCGTGGAAACAGCAATATATCTGGTCCTGAACGGCAGCCCGAGTGTCATATCATTCAACATGACAGAATCGGACCTTGAATACTTCATGAAAAGGCCTTATATCATGACAGGCTCGGATGGGGACATCCAGATTCCGGGCAGAAGCTTTCCTCATCCCCGCAGCTATGGGACGTTCACGCGAAAAATCCGCCAATATGTGATCGAGAATGAATGGATCACGATGGAACAGGCCATTCGGGCGGCGACCGGCCTTCCCGCAGAAGTGCTGGGTCTGGATAGTCGGGGAAGACTCAAGAAAAGGGGTGCGGCGGATATAGTGGTGTTCGACCCTGATGAGATCTCGGATAAGGCGACGTATGAGAATCCCCATCAATACAGTGTGGGAATTCGATTTCTGGTCATAAACGGCGAAGTCGTCATCGAAGACGGCAGCTATAACGGCAAGCTCGCCGGAATCCCCATAAGAATGAACAGGAAATAAACCTGCATTTTTTGGGCACTGTTTCCTCATTTGGATCGCATCGTTTCAATCTCTTACCATTGACCGAAAAACTTCTCTTTGGTATACGTGTTCTGGGAGGGAGAAATGGCTATGCACTTAAACCGCCGTCAATGGCTGAAAACAAGCGCCATCGCTGCTGCCGGGTTGATTGCCGGATCGAATTTTCCTGCCTGCCGGAAGGATGCATCTTTTCCGCAAACGTCTTCCAGTGGAGAAGACTATATCCGTCTTAACAGCAATGAGAGCCCCTACGGAATCTCAGAAAATGCCCGGCAGGCGATAATCGGCTCGATTGACCGGTCCAACCGGTATCCGCACAGATATTATTCGGAATTGATAGAGTTGATCGCTGAGAAGGAAAATATTTCAGCGGATAATATCATCCTCGGCGCAGGTTCAACCGAGTTGATGACAACGCTCATTCATCTCTATGGAGTTAAAGGCGAAACTCTTGTGGCGGATCCGACTTATTTTGACTTTGTTTACTATGCTCAACAAGTGGATTGTTCTCTTCACTATGTTCCATTAAACGGTAATTTTGAACATGACCTCCAGGATATGGAGCGGCGGATCAACCCGAAGACAAGCTTGGTCTATATCTGTAATCCCAACAATCCAACCGGCTCGATTACCTCTGGGGAAAAGCTGCGTTCATTCTGCGAGCGGGCATCTCAGAAAGCTGTGGTTGTCGTGGATGAAGCTTACCATGAATACGTGGAAGATGCAGCCTATGCCTCGATGATCGACCTGGTCAAAGAAGGGAAAAAAGTCGTCGTCACACGAACGTTTTCAAAAATCTTCGGCATGGCCGGCCTTCGTGTCGGATACGGGATAGCCAGGCCTGATATAGTGGAAGACCTGGAACGGATAGAGAGAAACTTCGCTCCGGTTTCCTGGCTCAGCTTGAAGGCGGCTGTAGAATGCTATAAAAACGTGGAATTCACCCATTATGCCAGGCGAAAGAACAGAGAAGTCAAGTCATATCTCTACAAAGAACTGGAAAGATCGGGCCTTTTTTATGTTCCCTCTCATGCGAATTTCGTTTTAATCAAAGTCAACCAGGATAGCCGGGAAATGTCCAAAAAGTTCGAGAGCAGGAATATACTCATCCGTCCCTTTGAATTCAACGGCGATTACTGGATTCGAGTGAGTCTTGGGACGATGGAAGAGATGCGGGCGTTTGCCTCCGCTCTGTCGGATATCGCATGAAAGTATTTTAAAATTTTCTTCATAATACATTGAATCCGATTACCACACTCCGGGAAATAGTCGATAGCGAACTTTCTGAGCGTATTCTTTGTAACCGGAAAGCTCTTTCTGTAGAGTTTTATCTTCGAGTGAGGTGCGGATGATGAAGAGAACGATGATTATTAATGCGGGAATATACGAGTAGAGTGATCCCAGGGAGAGGGGAAAACAGAGGATAAACAGGATAACTCCCACGTACATGGGATGCCGGACGAATCTGTAGGGCCCTGAAGTACATACGGTATGACCGCGGTCCTCCTGGATCCGGACCACATCGGAGGCGTATGCGTTTTCCCTCATTGCCCAGAACGCAAAAACCAGGGCCGGAATGTAGCCGATAAATCCCAGGACTTTAGCGAGGAGAGGGACTTCTGACCAGCCGAAGCGAACCGCATCGAGCCCCGGGATAGCCAGCAGGATTATCAGAAGAAAGGAGTAGACAGCCATTATTATCTTATCCCAGCTCTTGATCTCCTTATTCCTCGACATCCGTTCCTTGAGCAAGCCCGGGGCTTTCGTCTTCATCCAGATCATTACTCCTGACACCATTGCGAAGTACAGAAGGAGGAGGAGCCAGGCTTCAGGCCAGTGGAGCGTTCCTGCGGGGACGAAGAGCAAAGCCAGGATGAAGAGGACCGTCACCACGGCCTTTACGACCTTTACTGCGGACGAGTCCTCTCTGTTCCTTTTTAACTTCATTGTTTACCTTTCCTTTTTTTTCTTCGTTATCTTCTCCTATAACATATTACTTTCTGCTATTTATTTAAAGATAAATCACTGAACAAAAATAATATGGACATAAGTAGCAACTTTATGTACGGGAAAGCCGTATTATAAATTGATGGAGGATGTCTGTAGTTTAAGCCATCATTATAGTCAGATGTTTATCCTGGATTATTCTGGCTATTTAAGGCACATCACCATATTTAAGGAGGGCTAATGAAAAAAATTTCCAGACGCTCTTTTATCAAAACCGCGGCTTCGGCGGCAGCTGTTTCCATTGCAGCTCCTGTTGTTTTGCCGAGAGGCTGGTATGCTCTGGCTGGCGCAGAAAAACCAGGGTATTTCGAACGCGAGTTCGGAATCTCTGACAGCCTGTGTCAGAAAGTGCTCGTCAAAGCGCTGTCCAAGGGAGGCGATTTTGCCGACCTGTACTTTGAGCATACCATCACCAACTCGCTGAGCCTGGAGGACGGGAAAGTCAACAGAGCTTACAGCGACGTTTCTCTTGGTGTGGGCATCCGAACCGTGAAAGGCGACCAGGTGGGTTATGGCTTCACTCAAGAAATGACCGAGGAATCCATGATGAATGCGGCGTCCACTGCGGCCACAATTGCCAGTGGAAAGGCAGGGAAATCCGCAAGCAAGTTTACCTGGCTGAAAATGAAGAATTACTATCCTCTCAAAAAGCTGCTGACTTCGGTTCCGCTCGAATCCAAACTGCCTCTGGTGCAAAATGCGAATGACAAATGCTTTGCCCTGTCACCTCAAGTGATGAAAGTGAACGCAGGATTCTATGACCAGCAGAAACGGATTCTCGTAGTGACCAGTGACGGAATAAAGGCCGAAGATCTCCAGCCCAGGAATTACCTGTATGCTTCTGTCACGGCGGAAAAAGACGGCAGACGGGAGAGGGCAGGATGGAATATCGGTGGCAGAAAGGATTTCTCATTCTACACTCAAGCCGTGGTGGATGAGATCTCCAAGATGGCCGTAGACCGAGCCCTTGTCCTGTTCGAAGCGGTTCAACCTCCTGCTGGAGAGATGCCAGTTGTGCTGGGTCCAGGCGTTACAGCCGTTCTGCTGCATGAAGCCATCGGACACGGGATGGAGGCTGACTTTAACCGCAAGAATCTGTCCACCTATTCAACCATGATTGGCAGACAGGTCGCAGAGCCGTTTGTGACGATCATTGATGACGGCACTATGCCGAATTACCTCGGCTCCATCAATGTGGATGACGAAGGCACTCCCGGACAGAGAACAGTGCTGGTCGACAAAGGAATACTCACCAGCTACATGTACGACAAGATTTCCGCCAGACATTATAAGGTTAAGTCTTCAGGTAACGGACGCCGTCAGAGCTACCAGCACTATGTCCAGCCGCGGATGCGCAACACCATCATGCTGGCCGGACCAGCCACACCAAAGGATGTGATCCAAAACGTGAAAAAAGGCATCTACGTTCAGGATGTGAGCAACGGCCAGGTGAAGATCGGTGAGGGTGATTTTGCGTTTTACGTCTCCCAGGGAAAAATGGTCGAGGACGGAAAGCTCACTGCACCGATCAAGGACGTTAACATCATGGGCAACGGCCCGAAGATGCTGAAGAACATCACCCTGCTGGCCAATGACTTCGAGATGAACGAAGGCGGCAGCGGAGCCTGCGGGAAAGGCGGGCAGGCTGTTCCCTGCGGCTTTGGACAACCGACCTGTCTGGTTAAATCGATGACTGTCGGCGGAGTTAAAAGGTAAGGAGAGGAGGCAGCGATGAATAAAGAATTGTATGATTTAGTGGCTTGGACTGTGAAGACTGCGAAATCCGCCGGCGCAGCTGAGTGCCGGGCAGGCGTGAGCAGTGAACGATTCGTCAATATCAGTTACAGGGATCACAAACCGGAGAATATCAAAGAGGCCACCACAAAACAGCTCGGCCTCGAAGTCTTTGTCAAAAGCCGGTATTCTATCCAGACGACTTCAGACCTGCGCAAGACCGCGCTGAGAGACTTCATTTCCAACGCTATCGCCACGACGAAGCTTCTGGCTGAAGATCCTTTTCGCACTTTGCCTGATCCGAAATATTACAAGGGCAGGGCCAAGGTCGACCTGGGAGTTCTCGATCCCGCCTACAGAAAATTTACCCCTGAGGACAGGCACAATTTAGTGAAAGCCATTGAGAATGCGGCTCTTGCGGCAGGCGGGGAGAAGGTTATTTCAGTTACAGCTATGGAGTACGACAGTTATGATGAGTTACTCCTGATGTCCAGCAATGGTTTTGAAGGATACCAGGAATCGACTTTTTATCAGGCTGGCGCACAGATGACTGTCCAGGATGAAGGCGACCGCCGTCCGATGGGCTTTGACTATGCGGCGTCAGTTATGAATAGCGCTATGCCTTCTCCACAGGAGATCGGCACGAGTGCGGCGAAAAGAACTCTCAGTCTCCTGGGCGGAAAAAAGCTCAAAACAGAGACCATGCCTGTCATCATCGAGAACAGGAACGTTTCCCGGCTCCTCGGGGGTTTTCTGACAGCCATGTACGGTTCGAGCATCCAGCAGAAACGGTCCTTCCTCGCGGATAAGAAAGGAAAAAAGATCGGCAGCAAGCATTTCACCATCATTGACGATCCCTTCGTTAAAGGTGGAATGGGAAGCCGGCTGTTCGACATGGATGGATTAGCGCTGAAGAAGAGAGTCATGGTTGATGCGGGAGTGCTGAAAGAGTTTTTTGTTGATTGGTACTACAGCCGGAAGCTGGGCTGGGAACCGACCACGGGCGGGCCCGCAAACCTGGTCATCCCTCCGGGGAAACGTTCGCTGAAAGAGATCATGAAGGACCTCGGAAGAGGTATCTTAATCACCGGATTCATCGGCGGAAACTCCAATTCAACCACTGGCGATGCCTCGATAGGTATAACGGGCGAGCTTTTTGAAAACGGCGAGCTGGTCCAGGCAGTAGCGGAGATGAACATCGCCGACAACCACTTAAAGTTTTGGAACAAGCTTGTCGAAGTCGCCAACGATCCGTTTCTCTATTCTTCCTGGCGTATGCCGAGCCTCGTTTTCACGGACGTGGTTGTTTCAGGATTGTAGACACTCAGGCGATTCGCAGAAAAACACTTTCAGAGGGAGGAGTAGTGCACTAGAGCTGCGCTGGCTGTTTTTACGGCCCATCCACAGTGATAAAGATACCAGACCGCAGCTTCTCCCTTTTTCAGTTGGGTATCAGAAATTTTATTCGAGTCTCCTCTCCCGGCGGCTTCGACAATGGTCTGTGCGGCAGCGAGATTGACTATAAAAACTGCCAACAAGAGCAGAAAGATGAATTTCCGTATTAAGTTCATTCTTTCTCCTTTTCCTTCCATTGACCAGGATATTTTCAATGTGATAGGCTTATTCTAGCATGTCAGTGAGTGAAAATCGTGAAATTATCACACGACAGAGAAAAAGAATTTTCTATGTTTATCCATGAAACCGGTTAGGGATGATGAAATAAAGGATATCCTGAAGAAAAGGTTTCAGAGAAAGATATAAATGTCTGCCTTCTTTAAGAGATTCGTCGAGGAGATATTTGATAAATTAACAGGTTTTAATCTAGTCGTCGCCGTTATTGCCTTGGTCGTTATAGCCATTTATTGGTGGCTTTCTGGCAAAAAAATTGTCGGAAAACCTCGATTAGGCCAAAGACTTCTCCGGGTCATAGGGATTATATTGATAGCGGTTGTTGTTATCAGTGTTCAAGCGGTGTTTGTTCAATTTCCCAAGGCTTTTCCTGGATGGAAAGTTGGAATTTTAGTCGCTCAGATTGAAGGTGATGAGGAAAATGGAATCCAGCAGGATCTAGTGAATACGCTGAACACTGAGTTAAAGAAAGATACGATTTTGATGGGCATTGAGGTCAAAACATTACCCCTCACAATAACAGAAACTATGGGGCATGAGGAGGCAAGGAAATATGGAAGGAAATACAAAGCCAAGTTAGTGATCTGGGGCAGCCGAGGTGGCGATTTAAGCAAACGAATTATTCACCCACGCGTTACAGTGATATCAGAAGAATATCTCTCTTCTAAAGTAGCCAACCGGGATTTTAAAGCTCAAGTCATTGAAGAGGTTAAATTGCCGTCGGCTTCAGTCGAACGACCTGTATTTTTAATTCATTTTGTGCTTGCACAAAGCTACTACAGCCAGTATGAATTCGAAAATGCCAAAATCGAGTTTGAAAAGTGCTTAGAGCTGCCAAGAAAAGATACTACCTATGAAAATAGTATTCGGTTCTGGTTGGCGATGACTTATGCAGATTTGGGACATTATCTTGGCAAGACAGAATATCTGGCTAAAGCGGTTGATGTTTATCGGCGCTTTTTAAATATATGGACGGAGCGGGATTTTCCGTTAGATTGGGCTGCGACCCAGAACAATTTGGGAGTTGCCTACAGCGAAATACCGACAGGTGACCGTGGGGAGAATTTGAAGCGGGCTATAGAATGTTATGAGAATGCGCTTCGGGTTCGAACGGAGCGGGATTTTCCTGTAAATTGGGCTGCGACCCAGCACAATTTGGGAGTTGCCTACAGCGAAATACCGACAGGTGACCGTGGGGAGAATTTGAGGCGGGCTATAGAATGTTATGAGAATGCACTTCGGGTTCGAACAGAGCGGGATTTTCCCCTGGATTGGGCTATGACCCAGTACAATTTGGGGATTGCCTACAGCGAATTACAGACAGGCAACCAAAAGAATAATTTAGAAAAGGCGATTCAGTGCTTCAGGAATGCATTAAAAGTCTGGACAGAAGAGAAATTTCCATATGACTATGAAGCGGCGAAACGAGCCTCAAGGGTTGCAATCGATAAACTTTTAAAAAAGATATTGGAAGAATAACTAGCCTGCCATTCTGATTCCCAAATTCAACATTTTTCAGCATTTTTTGTCATACATGTGGCGCCTGAAGGATCGCTGTGCAATTTTGACTTGACATCAAATATTAGCTTAGCTATAAGTTTTACAGGGAATTTTGGGGAAGGTCAATGAGGGAAAAATTGGTAATGAACAGAATCGCAAATTTTTTGTTCCATAAAGATTAAGATAAGTTATGCTTTTTTTCAAGCGGATGGCTCGATAATTCCAGAAAAGCTTTAACAAAATGATAACTTGAGAAATAGCACTTTTGAATAAGATGTGAAAAAGGCTGAATGAAATACGAAGGGATAGAAAGAAAGAGATTTAAACGCCTTAAAATCCCAGGGGCAACGGTCAATTTCAGTCAGAGGCACTTTAAAAGAAGATATTCTGAAGAATTCTGCCCTGTTGTCGATCTCAGCCGCGGCGGAATTCGGTTTCTGTGCCGGAACCTTATTTCAACCATCGTGGCAAAAATATCATTGCAAATATACATTCCAGGAGAAAGGTTTTACCTCAATCTTAAGGGGCGGATAAAATGGACTTCGTTAAATCCCACGGAGAATTATAAATATCAGATTGGAGTTCAATTCAATCCTTTTGGAGAGAAAAAAGAGCAGAATCGACCGGATACCTTGGAAAGAATAATTGAGTGGGAACGGAAATTATTAACAAATAATGAATTTAATGCCGTCAATGAACAAAAATAGAAAAAGGGACAAGAAGTATTCAGGAATAAATCATATCTAAGGTTTTTTGCGGATGTCATAATTTTGTGAATTAACACTTGATAAAATTGGCTTTATTAAGTTACAATCTCATGAGAGAAGAGAGCGGGGCATCCAATAATGGTACAAATCCACAGGAATAATTCCCCTTACTTATTTCGGTCCATTCGGCAGAACAGGCCTGGATATGGTCATAAGGCTTCAGAATATGATCGACAAGGTCCAGGAACGGTTGAGGGTCAAGGGGTAGATTGGCGAAATCGTGTTCTATTTTTTCCTTAGAACTGAAAAATGAATAAAGAAAGAGTGTTTGAAGACTTCTTTAGGAGTTTAAATACGGCCTTAAAAAATGCATCGATCTATTTTAAAGAGCATCCTGTGTTCATTAAATCTGTAAAGGAAGTGAAGAAACACATTGACACCCTCTTAGATTTTGTTTCTCCTCTAAACATCAGTTTTACGTCTAACTCATTGGTGGCAGAGGAAATATATTTTGAGAAGGATAAAATATTTGAGGAACTCGCCCATATCTTTCATTTCCGTAAAATACAGAGCATACAGGTCCGAAAGGGGATAACCATTGAAGAGTTGATAATTTTTCTCACTACGGTCAATCTTGCCTCTGAAATTATTCAAGAAAAGGGGGGGCTAAACTGTATTTTAAAGGAAGAAAAAATTTCTCATCTGACTGTAAAAGAACTGGACTACTCTCAACTCCTGACGGGTGAGGGAGATGAAGTCGAGAACGTCTGGCCATATTTGTTACAGGATGCAGTTGAACAGGAAAATTTGCAAAAGATCATAAAATTTGCAGACAATTTTGAAGGCTTTTTGCAGGATTTAAACACTGAAGAGCTGGTCGAAAATGATGAGCTCAAGGTAAACATTGACAAGCTTTTCACTCGTCTGAAAAGTCTGGAGGAAGATAAATATCGTAAGTGTTCAAAAGATTTGCTTAAGTCGATCATCAAAAACAATAAAGTATCCCAGGAAACTGAATCCGACGATATAAGGATGCTTTTCAAAGATTTGAGTGATGATGATTTCGCTTCTGTGCTGTGGGAAGAGATTTCAACGGATGATAGTTTTAATCCTTTGAGTCTTCAGATATTTTCCCAACTCACTCAAAAAAGAGATCAAAAAAGTATTGCTGAGTCTTTCGAGAAGATTTCTCAAGAGCAAAGGCCTCTAAGCCGTTCCCCTCAAATGAGAAATAAAATCAAAGAATTATTGACTGGCTCTTCAGATGCTGTTATTTCAAAAGGTTATCAAAAAACCCTCACCTCTATCCTTAGTGATATTTCCTATGAAGGAGAATTGACTTTTGATCACGATTTACTCCAGGAAAATTACCGCTTTATGCGTCTCTATTTTCTGAGTAAAGAAAAAGATACGGAACGGGCGATTAATATTTTAGATGAAATCTTGAGTGAATGGGAAAGCATAGTCAACCAGAGAAATTTAGAGTTTTTAAAATATTTTGTCACCGTTTTGGATAAGAAAAGAAATGATCTATCTTATGATCCTATTTTTATGAAAGCGAATAAGCAAATTTTATACTTCATAGCAGAGCACCGCGTTATGCAGGAAGATATTCCTTCAGATTTTAAAAATGTCACAAGTTACTTAAAAGAAACCTATCTGGGCATTAATGCATTTCTTGATAAAATGTTCAAAG
>JGI24422J19971_10000506_pt1 | contig 21820 bp, 23 predicted proteins | sample DeeMarSWOR152_54_FD_19971 | JGI IMG/M metagenome (IMG submission 19971) | reverse complement strand
AATATAGTTGTGGGAAACAACTTAACTGCCAGCCATGCAGCCTACAACAGTTTTCGGAACGCCGAGCTTAACGCTTTGCTTCTCTCGTCATGTCTTGAGGGCCAAGCCAGAGATGTGGGCATAATGTTTGCCTCCATAGCCAGAGAGATAGTTGCATCTGGAAATCCTGTTCTTAAACCAGCTGGCGTAGTTGCTGGGGGAGAAACTACAGTTACTGTTGTAGGGAAAGGAAAGGGAGGGAGAAACCAAGAAATTGTTCTGGGAGCTGCACTGAAAATAGGCAACGCGGATGGAGTAGTTGTTGCTTCTATGAGCACAGACGGCATAGACGGACCAACGGATGCCTCTGGAGCTATAGTCGATGGAAAAACTCTGCTTCGCTGTCAAGAGTTGGGACTAGACCCGAGAAAGTTTCTTGCAGAAAATGATTCTTACTCTTTCTTTTCAAGATTGGGCGATCTTATTTTTACCGGGCCAACGGGGACTAACGTTTGTGATGTGTCAGTAATTGTGGTGTTGTAGCTGTCCCAACTGGCGTTCATGTCATGCATTGAGCCTCCTGAAACAAGTGAGGAATTAAGATTAATATGCAAGGGATAAACGCCATGATTCACATAAAAATTAAATTCTTAGGGATTTTTCGAGAACTCTCTGGAAAAAGTCGAGTTACCATAGAGTTCGAAGAAGCAGTCACCGTAGGGAAAGTTGTTCAGAAAATGGCTGAGACTTTCTCATCAAGATTCAAGGAAATCTTGATTGATCCTGAGCTTAGTGATCCACGACCGAATGCACTCATTCTTGTAAACGGTAAAGAGATTGGCGTTTTGCAAGGGCTACAAACCATGTTAGACGATAATGATGAAATGGTTCTTCTCCCAGTGGCACATGGAGGTTAGAGAAATAGTTGTTGAAAGTTTCTTAGGTTTCATTACCAATTAGCTTGATGGATAAATGTTTCTTATCAAAGATGTTAGTAGGCTTGCGGTTAAGAGCAGAAAAGCAACGGTGGCTATTGAGAAGCCAGATAAGAATCTTAGTTGTGATGCATGATAATCAAACAATACGTAACTGTGCAAGATAATAACTCCGATAGGTATTGTTAAGAAGAATAATGTAAGCCCTAAAAGCATCAATTCGTATTTCCTCTTCACTTTTTTCAATAGGGTCAGAAATCCAACGAGAAACGTCAAGATTTGTGATACAAAGAATGCAGTTCCAATACTATATGAAGACCAATAGTCCAAAAAAATTGCTTCACCGTAGAGAGGAGGATTAGTCGTGCAATAATACTCTGCTTTAAAAGACCAGTAGGTGGTGTTGCATCCAAGGTGAAGAGGCGCAAACCATGGTAGAAACATGGATACTGCATAAAGCAACAAACCACACACAAGCAAAGCTTTCGCTGTCCATTTCATAGTTTTTGCCTATCTTGCTAAAGCAGTAAGCACATTTATAATACCATGTTTTAGAACAACCTATATTACGACTTCTAAACATTAGCTCATCCTACGACGCCAATAACAAAAGCTAACAATCCAGTAATGAACCATAAGAGAACAATTTTCTTAACTTTCCTAGCATTTTCTCTCGAATAATCCCTAAAAAGCATAAAGGAAGATGCCACAAGTCCAAAATCAGTTACAGCTACTAAGGGAATAAACCAAAAAGAGACAAGGTGTAGAAGCCAAGGTATCGGAGTTAACAAAACCGCAAGCAAATAGAGGATTGCCGCTGCGATTGCTGCGTTTTTCTCTCCATAGCGCACAGCCAATGTTTTCACATTTTGCATTTCGTCGCCCTTAACGTCTACAATTCCCTTAGTGATCTCTCTACCAGTGTTTGAAAGAAAAGCCATGGAAACGAAAATCAAAATGTTCAATTCAATTGTGCCAGCAACTGTATAGTTACCATAAATGAAGGGTACTGTAACACAGGTGCTGACGAGGAAATTGCCGAGAAGTCCTGTTTGTTTTCCAACAGTGGTGTAAGTTACAAAGACTATCCATGCGATTATCGCTATTGCAAAACAAGGAATGTTCGTTAAATATGCAGTTGCGAAGCCTATTGTTGTGAGAATAAAGGCAAAAGCTAGGGCTTCGTTTGGCTTGATTAGGCCACTTGGAATCGGGCGGTTTGGCTCATTTATAGAGTCGATTTCCCTATCATAATAGTCGTTTATAGCCATGGATGCAGCAGTTAGCATAAAGCCAGTAACGAATCCAAAGATGAGATTTTGCCAATAAAGGCTTAAAACACTCGGGTTTACAAGTGCTGCACCAACTATAACAGCAAAACCCACCATTAAGCAATTAACGGGACGCGTTAAACGTAGATAACCGCCGAGTTTACTCATGATTGTTCAAACCTTGCAATAACCAAAGTTTTCGTAAAGTTATAAAATTCACGATCAGATTCAAAGTATGATACGCGCACAGGAACTAGCCTCCGAGTAAACTAACGTTGCCTATTCTTACATTCTTGAGGTATTTTTCCGCTACATCTCTGCATCGGATGGCTTGCTCTCGGCGTGTTGCCAGCAGATCTGTCATTACGTATTGTGGATAGAAGGCTAACAGAGTATAGGGGATTCTTGGGTCTATTTCTGCTATGAACGTTGCTATATTACGAACTTCTTCTTCATCCACGTATCCCGGTATTAGGAGCGTGCTAGCAGTTAAGATAGGCAATTCATAGCGTCGTTTGAAAAATTTGTTACCAATCATTTTGAAGTTTTCAAGGGTGGGTTTATTTGAAACTCCGCAGAGAGCTTTGTTTAGGTTTTCATCCCAGGTTTTCAAGTCAAACTTTATGTTTCCTCCACTAGTAAAGGATAATTCTGCGGCTCTTAGTGCAGATTGTTTTTTCCAGTATCCATTTGTTTCCCAGCAAATTCTCAAAATGCGCTGTTCTCTTTCAGCTTTGTCCAATGCTATTTGGCTTGTTCTAAAGGCATGGGGCATCTGCACCGATGGGTCTCCGCCAAAAAAGCATATACATGAAACGTGGGCGTCAGCCTTGGCAGCTAAGTTCTCAGCGCTTATCACAGGACTAAGTTTTGCGGCTAGGTTTCTGTAGTGCCAGTTCTGACAAAATAAACAGTCGAGGCTGCAACTTCCATAAAATACGGCGAGATTCGCATGATCTGTTTCTGCGCCCTGTTTATATGCGTATTTTGGGTAGCCTGCACCAGTGCATCCGGGACAGAACCACCATGCGACACAGTTGGTTGGTAATGAGTCGTAATACCATTGAAGAATCCCTTTGTGCGGGGTTCCTCCCATTCGAATCAGTCGACCATCTGCATTGAAGACCAAACCACAAAAACCTTTGCCGTCAATGCCAATTTTGCAGTCGTTGGCACATACACCACATAAAATTCCTTTTGGATCTTTTGGTGGCTTCGGAGGCAAACCAAATTTTTCTCGACTTTCTGCATGAACTTTATCCGTTATGGCTAACGCTTCTTTTGGTTTCTCTCGGATACATTGGAGGCAAACTCCTAAGCGGCTGGAGATCAGAGGCGAGTTATTATTGCAAATCTTGCACTGCCCCACCGATCACACCAGATAATGTTAGGCATCGCCTGTTTTTAGTCGTTGTCTTTCAGAAAAGGAAAGTTTAGTCTGTTATCTAGCTGGTATTTCTTGGTGGCGCTTGTATTTGTTGGCTATTTCTTAATTTTCGGAACGTATATGTTGGCGCTACCACATGATGGACAATACCGTGGTTCTTTATCTCCCTCATAGGACCATTTATGATTGCACTTGAAGCAAACCCATGTTGCCAAGTTTTTCACCAACATCTTGTAATACATTTAGTTCTTAAATATTTGTGTATACCCAAGTTCAAATAAGACATGATCAATCAATCGATCAGAATTTCTTTTTAATATTGTTAATATTCTCAATGTTAATGAGTAATTTCCTTCTCCGTAAAGGGCAATTGTCTTGACATTAGATAAGCGTCTTCTCCATCAGCGTAATAACTTCTATTTTTTCGTGCGATTCTGAAACCCATTTTTTTGTAAAGGTTTATAGCTGGGGTATTGCTCACTCGAACTTCCAGAAAACATTCTGTTGCCTCATGTAAGAGCATGGCTTGCATTACCTTCCGCATCAAGGCGTATCCGATGCCTCGTTGTTGGTATTCTGGAAGAACTGCGAAAGAGATCAGATGACCCTTTTTCGTAAGCCCTATTATTTTGAAACTCGGTATCCCTCTTTCAATGCGGCACATTGCATAACCTACAACTTTGTCGTTCTCTTCTGCAACTACGAAGGTATCTGGGAATCTTTCGTATAAGTTTGTAAAGAAGAAGCTAGAGTAGTTTTCCGGCAAGCAGATGCGATTTATCTGCATCACATGTTCTAGGTCTGCCGGTTTAAATCGTCTAATTTTGAAAGTGGTTTGCACAGATATTCCCATCGCTAAAATAGTAGTGTGCAAATTAAATGTTTACTATAGTAGGTTCCTACGATTACATTGTTAAAAACGATCAAATCCACATAACGTTAAGGTTTAAGTGAGATTTATCCCCAAGTTTACATAGAGCAATTCGAATGTTGGAAAAGATAGATGGCGAAAACGAGGAGCAGAGTGATATTTCACGTTGACATGGACCACTTCTTTACGGCTGTTGAGGAAAGAGAACATCCAGAATATAAAGGCAAACCAGTTGTTGTAGGCGCCGACCCAAAGGAGGGTGAAGGACGAGGTGTTGTCAGCACCTGCAATTATGAAGCCAGAAAATACGGTATACGGTCCGGTATGCCTATCACCAGAGCATGGAGACGATGTCCTAACGCAGTTTATCTGCCTGTCAATTATGACCTCTACAAGAAGGTTTCTTCTAGAATCATGATTATTCTGCGTCGGTTTGCAGATAAGTTTGAACAGTGGGGTCTAGACGAAGCTTTCTTAGGTGTTACTTCAAAAGCCAAAGACTTAGAAGAGGCCAAGCGATTGGCACAAAAGATCAAGCGAGAAATCTATACTAAAGAGAAGTTGACTTGCTCGATTGGTATAGGACCTAACAAGCTTGTAGCGAAAATAGCTAGTGATTTCAAGAAACCAGATGGCCTAACCTTGGTTGAAGAAAACGACGTGAAAAGTTTTCTTTCACCTCTGCCGGTTGAAAATTTGTTGTGGGTAGGCAAAAAGACCAAGCGGAAACTCAACGCTATGGGTATTAAAACGATAGGAGACTTAGCCAACTTTGATGCATCCGCACTCATAGAGAAATTCGGGGTTATGGGCAGACAAATGTATCTTTCAGCACAAGGAATCGACAAAAGTGAAGTTCAAGAACAATGGGAAATCAAATCGATGAGCAGAGACACAACCTTTGAAGAGGATACATCAGACACTAAGATCATACTGAAAACTTTAGACGCTCTCGCAGAAGACGTACATAAGCAACTCATAAAATCAAATTTCAGCTTCAAGACAGTCACGATGAAAATTCGATACAAAAACTTCGAGACACACACTCACAGCAAGACCTTACCTTTCATAACGGACCGACTCAGCGACATCCGAAAAACAGCAGGGGATCTAATACAGGCGCATCTTCAATCTGACAGAAAAGTGAGATTAATTGGTGTGAAGCTTTCTAATCTTGTTTCCAGTGAGAAACAGAAAAAACTAATCTGAGAAGAATCTAGTTCATGCAGTTGCCACTCATTCCGTAGTTTTCATGACCGGCAGAGTAAGGTTTCCATGGGGCATAGCCCAAACCTTTGCGTTCTTGCCCGCTAAGTTAAAGGCGTCACGTAAGGCGTCGTTCACTGCGGCGGCTGTCTTCAAGTTGAAGACGTTTACAGCTTGATAATCAGGCATCACAGAGACGAGAATTATCTTTGCTCTTTGTAGTGTCTTCAAAAGATAGTAGGATTTGTGCCCACCCAGAACAAAACGTTTCTTTATCTCCTTCTCCATATCTTTCAAAGTTTTGAACTTTACCATCCATTCATGGAAAACTTCGTTTCCATGGCCTTCTGGGCATTCTGCAACTAAAACAATGACTCCGTTTCTTTTTACTGCGTTGAGGGCGTTGTCAACTCCTTTATAGGCTTGGTAGAGATCTATGTCCAGTGGATACCCTCCTGAACTTACAATTACGACGTCTGCTCTTTGTTCGATGGGTATCTTATACATTTCATCCACTATTCTTACGCCTTCATTGAATACTTGTTCCATGTCTCCAGCGAACGCTTGAACTATCTCTTGTTTGCTGTTTGTGACAATGTTTAGAATGAAGTCAACTTTGGCTAGTTTTGCTGCTTCCACCATGTCCTGGTGAACAGGGTTTTCTTCTAATATTCCTGTTCGAGCTTTTGGGTGTAGAAGGTTTGCGTGATTGTGTTGTATGGTTTCTGCACCGGAGATGCCTGGTAAGACACTTTTTCTTCCCCCACCATACCCAGCATAATAATGTAACCCGACATCTCCTGTGAGTATTTTCACATCGGCTTCAGCAAATATTTTGTTTACATAAACCTTGGTTCCAAAAGCCTTTGTTTTGCCCAGAAAAACTAGGTCTTTAGCCTTGTGATCATGATTGACTGCTTTTATTCGGTTAAGAATCTCTTCGCCTATGAGTTTTTTCATTTCTTCTGGTGTTACTGGTCGGTGACTGCCACAGGCGAAGATTATGGTTATGTTTTCGTCTTTTACGCCTCCTTTATTGAGTTGGTTTAGGAGTGGTGGCAGCATTAGGTGGCTTGGAGTTGCCCTAGTGATGTCATCGACAACGATGGCGACTGTGTTGTTTGGTTGGGCTATCTGGTTAAGGGGTTTTGTTGCAATTGGATTGTTTAGGGCTTTTTCGATTTCTGCGTATGGATCTGGTGCTGGTGGTTTCTCTTTTGGTTGTATGGTGCCTAAGAAGTTTCGTGTTGGGATTCTTGCGCAGATTTCCGTTTTGCCATAGGGTAACCATACGTCGACCATGTTTGTTTCCTCTGAGTGGTTAGATGTGTTTCTACTAGTTTCTTTTAAGGATAATGTATAGCATGTGTTGAATTGTTTAGGAGGACGTCGTTGGAGCTGACTTGGTTGAACAGATGCATACTGGAAATATTCCTCTAGTTGGATATACACCAACCCCTGAAGAAGTGAATGTTGGGGCTCTTCTCGTAGGGTCGTAGCGGTGATGTAGGGGGGTGATCCAGCCAGATTAATGGAAGCGAGAACCATATGAAGATTATGACTATGATTTGTTTACTTATGATTCAAAACCGCAAAACTTTTATCAAGAATATGCACATATAACTCTATTGTATGTGTTAACTTGTGAAGAGATGATGTTGTGAGTAGGATTAAGGTATGGTTTGGCTGTCATTGGAAAGTTATGTGTTTAGTTATATCCGTGGCTTTGACCTCAGTTTCAAGTGTTTATGCCTACCTAAATCTCTTCAGAGCCGAATCGTCTTCAACGCCTGACAGCTACGTTTTCTATCTTTGGAANGACTACATTAGGAATGGAACTCCAGTGCGCATAGAAATATCGTTTGATTGGCAAGCNGAAAATCTCTCCATGACCGTTACGGTNAACGACGACGAATACAATAAATGGGATTATCTTGGTCTGGTTTTTGACATTAACAAAAACGGCAAAATAGACTATGGTGGAAAGGATGAACCCTGCATAGTTCATGCCAACAACCTGACACGCGTCAGAAAGGGAGTTTATTTGCTGGAGAATGGTTTGTTTAGTTGGGCTATGATAGATCCGATGCCGAGCAGTTTCCACACATGCATATTTGACAAAGAAGTTGGATACACATTCAAAATATCATTACGAAGGCAATCTATAAATGGTGTTGAACCTCCAATGCCAATGCACATCTGCTTCGTCGACTATGAAAATGAACTCAAAGTCCCCTACACTGCAGTTGGAATCTGGGTGCAGTTCATGGTGACATAATTGAAAAAACCTTTGTTGTTAATACTCATCCTGCTCGCCTGTACAGTTTTCGTTCCTGTTTCTCCAGCAACGTGTAGTCAAGACGAAGAAGTTAATATTTGGGCTTTACTTGTCGGCGGAACCACTGATCCAATTCCTGCTAGCTAAACAAAGACAACTTTCGCGATAGCATAAGTTCTTTAAAACCCTAATTCATATAACTATCCAGCGAGAGAAGATAGATGTCAATTGAAAGTTTAACTCCTAAAAAAGGCGAAATCGCCTTTGTCTGGTTCAATCCGTATTCTGGCGTTGCATTAAAGACGCCAACAAAAACCTTACTAATAGACCCTGCAGAAATAGATCCCAAAACCTTTAGAATAGTGGACGCAATTCTCGTCACCCATGAACATAGCGACCACTGCGACCCATACGTCATAGAAGCCATTCACAAACGAACCAGCTGTCCAGTAATCGCAGATTCCACATCCGTAAAAAAACTAAGAGACATAGTCCCATCCAACAAACTATTCGAAGCCCCCATAGGATCTGAACATAGAATTGGTGGTACAATCATTCGAGCAGAACCCTGTAAGCATCCAGCCGCCACCCCCGTAACCTACTTTATCACAACCGAGGACAACGTGAAAATCTATCACACAGCAGACAGCCAACCCCACCCACAGATGAGTCAAATAGGGCAACGTAACCCACCAGACATCGTATTTGTTACAGTAGGTGCACCTGCACCAGGCACCTCACCCAGAACAGGAATAGAAATTGTAAAAATGGTCCAGCCTAAAGCAGCGGTTCCCTATCATGCACCCGCATCAGAACTAAACCGATTCGCTCAACTCCTTTCAGAAGAACTTCCAGAAATCAGATGCATACTTACCGAACAAGGCAAACCCTACAAATATCCTTAGAAAAGGGATAGTCCATGGAAAAAGAAAGAGAAGAAATGAAAGCAGAACTATGCAAGATTCTAACGAAAATAGGTGCCTTGAAATTCGGAGCCTTCAAACTCGCAGGCGGAAAGGTGAGCCCCTACTACATCGACCTTAGAATTGTCCCAAGTTTCCCTGACGCTTTTAAGAAAGTCTGTGACCTTTACATCAACCTCATAACAACCGACATCGGAACTAAAAACTTCGACCGAATCGCAGGAATCCCAACCGCCGGCATTCCCTTCGCATCCATAATCGCCCACCATCTCCAAAAACCTTTCTTCTACATCCGCCAACACATAAAGTTACACGGACGAGAAAGACGGATCGAAGGAATATTAATGCCCGGCGACCGCGTGCTGTTGATTGACGACCTCATCACCTCAGGAAAATCCTTAAGAAACGCTGCTATGGCAACCCAAGCTGAGGGCGGTGTAATTAACGACGTAGCAGTGCTAGTTGATAGAGAGGAAGGTGGAAAAGAAAACCTTGCCAAAGACAACATCAAGTTGCATTACTTGCTGAAGGTAAGCGAAGCAGCAGATAAACTCTGCCAAATGGGCACTATCACAGAAGATCAATTAAAGACTATATTGAAGCAAGTGAAGAAGAAATAGGATCCTTATCACTATATTTCATACATAAGGATTCCTTCTAAAGAGATTCATTTGGAAGAAAACCTGTCTTCTTCATTGCTGCCACTATCCTGGATTCATTCTGTTCAAAAAGTGCCAAAGCGGTTTTCCCTTTTATATGGTGTGTATAGAAGTAAGATTGCTTCCTTCTAGCATATCTACGGTAATATCCTTCTTTCTCTAACTCGCTATCCATATGTTTCAGAAACAACTCTATCTCCTCCTTTGATGGGTCTCGGTAATTATCAACATGCATAACAGTTGAAAGGGGCAATCTAGGCCTTGTCGGCGGTTTCTCATCGGGATAACCAATGCAAAGAAGCATTAGAGGCAAAACGCCCTTTGGAAGTCCAAGAACCTCAATAACTACCTTGTTTGCAAGAGCCGAACCGATGAAAACAGATCCTAAACCATAACATCCAGCAGCTATTGTCATGTTTTCGGCGACAAGACTTGCATCAATTATACTTAACAATTTCAAGGAATAACCGTAGCCGTGTTTTAGGCAATGATCATAATGAAGGTAATCTAAAGCCTTAGCAAGTCTCCGAACGTCTGCGCAAATCACTAGTGCAACTGGTGCATCTCGAATGGGCTTTGGAACTCCACAAGCATTCCAGACTCTCTCTTTCTGTTCAGCATCTTTAACCCATACTACAGTGTAGGTTTGAAGATTACATGCTGATGGTGCACGCTGTCCTGCCTCAACAATTCTCGAAACGACTTGATCAGCAACTGATTCAACTCTAAATTTTCTAATAGTTTTTCTGCTGAACAGTAATTGTAAAAACTGAGCAGGGCTCTCAATCATAATGATTCCCAAACCTGATTAACTGATCAGACATAGATATTGCCACGTTTATAAAATTCACGAAGAACGAGGAATGCTCGAAAATTTTAATGGTTGCTTATTCATAATATATTAGTTCTTGATCTTCCAGTTTTTGATGAAGTTTATTAACCGCCTCGTAAACATCCTCCTCTCGTTTAGCACCTGTACAAACTAGTTTTCCACTTGCAAACAAAAGAATCACCACTTTTGGTTCATCCATCCTATAAATAAGACCTGGAAACTGCTCTGGCTCGTACATAGTTCTTCCGAGATCATAAGCTGATTTCTCGAGGTCAATTGTTCCTCCTAAACTCGCGGAAGCAACTATGTTCTGTATCTTGAGTTCGGGTTTGCTGATTATTATTATGCCACTCTGCTTTAATTCTTTAATAACCTTCATCACAGCTCTCCTTGCCTCCTTCTCCGATTTGGCACCTGTACAAACCATTTTTCCCGAGTTAAAAATGAGGGTGGCAGTTTTGGGTCTTTTCAACCGGAAGACTAAGCCGGGAAATTGTTCGGGGCGGTACTCCACACCTGGATATCCCTTCACCACAGCGTTCAGATCAACTCGTTGCTTTAGAGTTGCTGATGCAACTACGTTTTCTATGTTCACAGAAGCCCTAACTTTTGGCAATCATAACCCTTCTTTACGTGACAGTTACTGCGATTTTTATAAAGGCTTAACTTAAAAACATTTGTGCAATAAAACTTGTGGTATGAAGGGAGTAGGAGGGATGGGGGGCCCCCTTCAGCTTCTAATACGGATCTCTTCCTTCTCTTCAGCATTTACATTAGCATTTTACTTCTTTTCTTAATATAGGGCTTACTTCAATAATAACAATATGTCGATTTTATCCAGCACATAAGCATGTAATAGTTGAAGAGCCCCGCAAAAGTTTTGGAGTTGATCATGATTATCAAAGTTTCTTTTAAATGGGATTTTTCTTATGTCATATTCTCGGGTACGGAAGCATTTTCGTTGGGTTGAGTTTTCTTTTTCCAGATCGGAAGGAATTCTGCAAATATTAGAATAACCATGAGTGCAAGTATTATTATCATTCCATAGGGTTCTCGGACAAATAATGGAATGTGTCCAATTAGTGGTATGTGACCTACAACTTTGCCAATTAAATACTCTTCTGAAAATCTCTCTTCGGCGCCTTTAGGATTATTGTCTCCGTGAGTTGTGAAATACCAAATACCATTGTTATTCTCTTTCTTTACGGCTCGGTGCACAATAAGTTCCCCAGGTTTTCCAATAGGATTACCTTCAAACACGATAATGGTTCCGTTAGTGTAACTAACATCGATTTCACTATACGGAGCTTCTAGCCCGCCTTGGACTACAATGAGGTCGCCGACATTTAGGGTGGGTATCATGCTTCCTGAGGCGACTGCAAGGAGTGGATATTCAGTTTTCAACACTGCCTTCAGACCGTACCAAAAAGCAAAAACACTTACTATCATTATAATTAAGAATATAATGGTTTTAATATACTCGCTTTTAAGATTCACTTTCAATTTGATTGCATCTCTGTTAACTGCCTCTAAGAGTCGAAATATTTTGAGAAGTCCATTATCTTTGTATATTAAAAACTTAACGATTAAACCTAATAAAAAGGAGGGGAGATTGTATTCTTTTCAGTTGGAGTTATGCCCTAATCTTGCGTTTACTTAAGACTTTTCTGAAAGTTCCACATTTGGGGCACTCATAGAGTCCTATTGTTAATTCAGTCTTCATGCCTGTTTTGTCTGGGCGTCCGGCCATTGTCCAAGGTTTTCTTTTTTCCTTTGCTTCGGCTCCACATTTTGGACATTTAACCATTCGTTTTTCCTCCATCATAATCGACTATCATGGTTTGAATGTTAATGAATAAAAGATTTTCCATTACGAAGAATTAATGAATACTTGCACATTGACAAAGAAGCACAAAACAAGCCTCTTTTCTGCTTTTTCATAGATTCAGTGATTCTGTTTGTTTCGTGGCTTGCATATAAAGAGTTTAAAGTGGGGGGCTATCCATGTGATAAACGGTAGAGAGACAGTCTTGAAGAATGGTGGGCTAAGAAACGGAACATTATTTAAAGAAGCAAGTGGGTGTGTGTTAACCTTCGAGACTGGTCAAGAAAATCATAGGAGTATGATAAACATGGTTTTCACTCAGCAGACTTCGACACTAATAAAAGATTTTCCATGATTAGAAGCAAAGAGAGCAAAATTGACTTATTTTNAGGCTTTTTTTGTTATCCAAAACGCTTTTACATTCGCTTTAATTGTATCTTTTAGGTCTTTAAGAGGTAAACAGGCTTTGACAGATCGTTCAATGAATGCTTTCGGGATGTTAGTTAAACCTATTCGTCGGCTGATTGAACAGAGAGGATTCGAGGTTCCTACTGAGCCTCAAGAGAAAGCTATATCTAAAATCCTTGAAGGAAAAAATGTGCTTCTCATCTCGCCTACTGCCACTGGGAAAACCGAGGCCGCGGTTCTCCCTGTTTTGAGTATGCTTATTCAAGTTCCCGAGAGAACTCTAGGAATCAAAATTCTTTACATAACACCTCTCAGAGCCTTAAATCGAGATGTCCTTGAGCGCCTTGAATGGTGGTGCAACAATCTGGACGTGAAGCTGGCTGTCAGACATGGTGACACCGATGTGAAAGAACGTTCTAGGCAGTCTCGAAATCCGCCAGACATGCTAATAACAACACCAGAAACTCTTCAAGCTATAATTCCTGGCAGAGTGCTGCGTCAACACCTTCAACAAATCAGATGGGTAATAGTAGATGAAGTTCATGAGATGGCTGATAGCAAACGAGGCAGTCAACTTTCGTTAGCTCTTGAAAGACTACGATGGATAACTGGAAGAGAATTTCAACTAATCGGCCTCTCTGCCACGATAGGTAGTCCCGAAAAAGTTGCCCAGTTTTTAGTAGGTAATGAACGCCCCGTTGAAATTGTGAAGGTGCCAGTTGCGCGACTCATGAAATTAAAGATTCTTTTTCCAAAACCAACCTCAGAAGATTATGAACTTGCTTCTACTCTCTTCACTCATCCTGAGGTTGCTGCTCGACTCCGCATTATACGTAAGTTCATCGAGAGGCAAAAGTCGGTTCTCCTTTTTACTAATACACGTGCAATCTCCGAGGTTTTAGCTAGTCGATTCAAAGTTTGGGACATAGACTTTCCTGTTTCTATTCATCATGGCTCTTTAGCTAAGCCGTCAAGAATTGCGGCTGAACGGGGATTAAAGAATGGTGAACTTAAGGGTCTTGTCGCCACATCTTCATTGGAGTTAGGGATAGATGTGGGGCGAATAGAAATGGTCATACAATACATGAGTCCCAGACAGGTAACACGCCTCATTCAACGTGTCGGAAGAAGCGGGCATAGAATTGGACGTATCGCCAAAGGGCTCATAATCACCATGGATTCAGACGATACCTTGGAAGCCATGGCTATCGCCCGTAGGGCAGAAAAAGAGGAATTAGAACCAGTTGACATACCGCAAAAACCCTATGATGCTTTGGCGCATCAGATTATAGGTTTACTAATGAAGAAGAAGCGGTGGTATTTCTACGAAATTTACGATCTTTTCAAGAAAGCATACCCGTATCATGACCTCTCTTTACAAGATATAGAAAAGGTCTTGACCTACATGCATTCTCGCTTTCCGAGACTTGCATGGGTCTCCTTTGAGGACATGCTCGCAATAAAGCCCAGAAGAACCAAGGCAATGTATGAGTATTACTTCGAAAACCTCTCTATGATTCCAGACGTAAAACAATATCTTGTTGTTGATGAGACATCAGACAGCGCAGTAGGAATTCTCGATGAAGCTTTCGTCGCCGAATACGGAAAACCTGGAATCAAATTTATCATTCGTGGAAGCCCATGGAAAATCATCAACGCTTATGGTGATCACATCTACGTTAAACCAGTAGATGACCCAACTGGAGCAATCCCGAGCTGGATTGGAGAGCAGATTCCAGTCCCATTTGAAGTGGCTCAAGAAGTTGGATGGATTAGAGGTTTTGTTGAAGAACAAATTAAAAGTGGAGTAAAGGCTGAAGCGATTGCTGCTAGATTAAGTGAGAGATACCCTGCAGACAAAGAAACGATTTTGCGTGCGATTTTTGAAACAGTTGATCATGTTCAAAAAGGCTATCTCATCCCCACTCATAAACGCATTGTTGTTGAGGATTGGGAAGATTTTGTTATCGTTCACGCTAATTTTGGTTCTCTCACCAATCGTGCCATTGCTCAGTTAATTGGCCACATCATATCTGAGCAAACTGGCTATACCGTTGCAGTTCAACATGACCCCTACCGCATTTTTATTCAAACTATGGGCACCACAGACGCCAACAAAATTGTTGGTCTGTTTAATGAACTGAAGGAAATGTCCGATTCAACTATTCAGGAGTTGCTTACGAAAGCAACTGTGAAGACGGGACTCTTCAAGCGGCGAATGGTTCACGCAGCCCGGAGATTCGGAGCACTAAAAAGATGGGTGGATCTCAGCAAGGTTAGCCTCCAAAAATTGGTGAAAAGTCTTGAGGGCACCGCAATCTACGATGAAGCACTTAAAGAAGTCTTCACAAAAGATTTAGATCTTCACCATACTATTCGGATTCTCGACGAAGTTCGAAGGGACGAAGTTGAGGTAACGAGACTTGATACTGGTGGAATTGCAACTCCAGTTGCCCGTGTGGGTATTGAAAGAGTAAGTATAAAGACAGACTTAATTCCTCCTGAGAGAATGAGGCTTATACTTGTTGAGTCGACAAAGGCGCGGCTACTTAATGAGACTCGTACTTTCATTTGCACAGGTTGCTGGAACTATGTAGAAATGATTTGCATAAAGGACTTACCAAACAAACCAGTGTGCCCACAATGTGGATCTACAGCGCTTGGAGTGCTGAGAAAGGATGAAGAGCAAGTTTATTCGCTTCTAGAAAAGAAAGGTGAAAAACTAACGAAAACTGAGGAAAAAATAAAAGAGGGGGCTCAAGAGACTGGACGATTGATGTCTATGTATGGAAAACTAGCAGCAACCGCGCTTTCTGGAAGGCGGCTAAAAATCTCCGATGTTGAACAAATTCTCAAAAAAGAAAAGGAACTTTCAGATTGTTTCTTCGAGTTAGTAATTGAAGCTGAACGCACTGCCTTAAAAAGGAGATTCTAGTAGCATTTTCCCTTTTTTTCTTTTTAGCATTTTCAAAGATAGTTATTTGAAATTCTGAAATTATAAAAAGAAATCTTAACAACAGAAACTTGCAACCTTGTTGGAGAAACACAAATTGGAGTTGAGCCGCCAAAAACTACGACATCACACCCTTAACAGATTTAAATACATGCGAACATGTGTTCTAGCAAGAGAACTCTGCCTTCTAGTGCGTGCAAACCGAGTAGTCTTCAACCTTAAAGATGCCCAAGCTTGCTGCATTTACATCGCCACCTTGTGCAAAGAAGCGGGGTGCACAGAGCAAAGCAACTTATGCAAAAGAGCCGCAAAAGAACTTCTAGAAAACGAAGAAAAATACTTAGAACTCTGTCAAGAGAGTTGCAAAAAATGTGGGCAATTCAGACAGCCCCAACACAAAAAAACCTCATACGTTGCCTAGCCAATTACAGGCCAAAGATAATCACCGTTAGAAAAATATAATAAGAAACATTATCTAGTATCAAAAACGCCCAAGGAGATAACCAGAATTGTTTGTTGCACCGTATGTTTCCACACCTCTTCCAGTGGTCCGCCGAATGCTTGCTCTCGCAGAACTTAGACCAGGTGAAATGTTTTATGATCTAGGTTCAGGGGATGGCAGAACACTTATAATGGCAGCTCAAGAATTTGGAGCGCAAGCCATTGGAATCGAGCTGAGAGAGGACCTTGTCAAACGAGCATCTAGCGCAGTTCTTCAACTAGACCTCGATTCTAAGATTAAGATTGTTCAAGACGACTTTTTCAAGGTAGACTTGAGCCCAGCAGACGTCGTCTTCTTGTACCTCACAACAAGCGCAAACGATAAAGTCAAGCCAAAACTGGAGCAAGAACTTAAACCGAGAGTCAGAATCGTGTCTCATGACTACGAAATCTTAGGATGGACCCCTTTTAAAGTCGACAACTTCTGCGAGAACCCGAAACTAGGCTATCCATCACACACGCTATATCTTTATAAAAAATAGAATCTTCCGTTTTCAATCAGTTCTATGAGTTAAATCTTTTTTAGCTTCCTTCTTAGGTGTTGCTCATAAATTCTTTTTAACAAATTGATAGTTTATAAGGAACCTTTCATTTTGAAAATTATAGATACTTTAACATTGGCGGTTATGAATGGAACTCATTCCTTGGAAGTACGTGAAATCCTGGAATTGCATCGCTTGTGGTGTCTGCTGTAAGGGTTTTGATGTTGTTTTGGGCTATAGGGAATGGGTGGAAATTATTCGGAAATATGGAATAGAAGTTACTCAACCTGGCATAACAAAATTGTATTTAAGAAAAAGAAGTGATGATAGTTGTGTTTTCTTAAGTAGGTTTTACGATATGTGGCTTTGTGCTCTTCAACACATGAAGCCTAGAGCGTGTAAACTTTGGCCCTTCAAAATCTATGATGAACCCAAGTATGGTAGAACGGACCAGGCTTTTTACAAATTAGATGGTAAAAAACTTTTCATTTACGTGGATCCATCTTGTATAGGCATAACATGGGGAAATCCTACACGAGATTTTGTGTACGGAACTCTGAGGGAGTTCGTTGAAATCGCTTTAGGGTCGTGTGAAAAACAATCTTATTCAACCGCCCAGTTGGAGAAACGAATATTCCCGCAGAAACACCTTACTATTAGACGTGATTTTAGAAGACTAGTCTAAAAATGATGATTCTATCAGTCACAAATTTTTCTTTCCGCAATCAACAACAAGTTTTCCTTGTTTAAATACCATATTTACAAGATTTAATCCAAAACGATATCCTAGAAATTTGTGATTAGGGATGTTTAGCACGATGATGTCTGCTTTTTTGCCAACTTCTAGACTTCCAACTTCGTGGGCTCTGTGAATGGCGTGGGCAGCATTTATGGTTGTTGCTGATATGGCTTCTGCTGGAGTCATCTTCATTTGGTGACAAGCCAATGCGATTACTATCTGTAAGGTTTCAGTCCAACAACTTGGGTTGTAGTCGGTTCCCAAGGCAGCGGGCACTCCCAGATTTATCATTGTTCTGGCGTCAGCATATTGTTCTTTCATTAAGGAGAAGGCTGCACCCGGAAGCAGTACTGCGATAACTCCTTTTTTCGCCATTGCCCTTATGCCTCCATCAGAAGCAAAGATTAAATGCTCTGCTGAAACTGCTTTCACTTCTGCTGCTAATTCTGCACCACCACTATTTGTCAGTTCATCGGCATGCAATTTTGGCTTTAAGCCATGTTTTTTGGCGCTTAGCAGAATATTTTTTGACTGTGCTATATTGAAAACTCCTTTTTCGCAAAAGACGTCACAGAATTCTGCCAACTTGTGTTTTGCAACTGCTGGAATCATTTGGTCTATTATGAGATTTACATATTTTTGTGGGTTATTTTGGTATTTTGGTGGGGTTGCGTGGGCTCCTAGAAAAGTGGGGACGATGTCGACGGGTTGCTTTTCATTTAGGAGTCTTATAACTTCTAGGCATTTTATCTCATCGACAGTTGTTAATCCGTAGCCACTCTTTGCCTCTATTGTGGTTGTTCCGTGTTCCAGCATAACTTTCAAGGTTTTGCGGCAGTTTTCAACTAACTCCTCCCTGGTGGCTTTTCTCGTCTCTTTTACAGTTTTTAGTATTCCTCCTCCTTCCTTCAAGATTGTCAGATATGGTACGCCTTGAATTCTTTTTTCAAACTCGTCTTCTCTTGAACCTGCAAAAACTAGGTGAGTGTGAGGGTCTACGAAGCCAGGCATAACTACTTTCTCAGTAACATCAAATTTTTCTTTTCCGACAAATTTGCTTTTGATGTCTTCCGTTTTTCCAACCGCAACTATCTTTCCTTTGTTTATGGCTAAACTGCTTCTCTTGATAATCCCTAATTCTTTCATTCTTTCTCCTATGAGCGGTTTTTGACTTGCTCCTTGCAAAGTTAGAAGTTCATTTGCGTTCTCAATGATTAAATCTACTTCTTTCTTAACCATTTAGTAGTTCATCCTTTTTCTAGGGCTTTTTTCACCGCAATCTCGATAATTCGGTTCTCGTCTAACCTATCTATCTTCAAATAATATTTGGTTGCATCAATTATGGCTTGTAGTGGGACCATGCCGCAAAACTCGGAGCTGATGATTTGAACGTTGTATCGTTTTGCCTCAATCTTAATTAATTCGAAAACTCTGTGGAGAGGAGTTCTCTCAAAATCACTTATACTTATTCCGATTTGAGTTATGTTCTTCTCTGGAATCTTGACGGCCATTGCCTTTACATAGGTTAAACCTCCCTTCTTTGCATGCAAAGCCTTAGCGATCTCTTTGGCTATTTTTAAATCTGCAGTGTTCAGATTCACGTTGAACCCTACCATGATTTTTCTAGCGCCTGTTATTGTTGCGCCTGCTGTGGGATGAGGGGAAGTGGGGCCAAAGTCTGGTTTTCGCTCTGGCTTTTTCATCATTTCTGAGAGTTTTTCGTACTCTCCTTTTCTAATCCAGTCCAGATCGCTTCTCGCGAGGTTAGACGCTGCTTCTCCATATAGATAGACTGGAACATCACATTTTTCTGCAAGTGCTTTTCCAAATTTTTTTGCTAGTCCAATGCAATCTTGGATTGTTGTGTTTTGAACGGGAATGAACGGCACAATGTCTACAGCCCCGATGCGTGGATGTTGCCCTTCATGTTTGTTCATGTCTATAAGTTCAATGGCTCTTATGGCTGAGTTTAGTGTGGCAGCAGAAACTGAATTTTTACTTCCGATGTAAGAGACTACAAGTCGATTGTAATAACTATCATAAGTATGATCAAGAATGTAGGTCTCCTTGACTTTTCTTATCTCTTTTAATATGGTTTCTACAACCTCTGGATCTGATGTGCTAAAATTTGGGACACATTCAACAACTTCTTTCAAGACATATCCTCTCTTGGTGACATTGAATAATTATGAACCTTCTTAAGATTCTTTTTACTATGTTTGANTTGTGTTTGATAACCATGCATNTCTTCATATCTCTGGTGAAAACGGAAAAAACTTTTTGATTTTTTTCATCAACTGCCGAAAGAGACTTTGGTTTTAGCCTTCCNATTTCAGGATAGTCATTGCTTTGGGTTCTGTTGGTTCTCAATACGGTGATAGCAGTTGAAAACCTATTTTTCAACATTAGNTGGAATAACTTGGCGACTATCTTCCCGTTATCGTCACTAGGCGCCGTTGGAAAAAATAGAAAAGAAGAGTGTGATTAAGTTGACAATTTGATTTTAACAAACTGCAGTTTCTTCATTATCTATAGAGTGGAATAATTTAGTACTTGCGTTTACATCAATAGTATGATTCAATGGTAAAACTGATTCCATTTGCTCCTATACCACAGAGTATTATGAAGTAGGTTCCTGGGACACTGTACATGTAATGTGTGCCTCCAGACCATACAAAAGGACCACTGAGAGCTGGTCCTAGATCAACAGCTTCTATTACATACTGACCTGGCTTACAGATCAGGAAGCCAGCCCATCCAGTCACACTTATGAAATTCCCTCCCTTTGACCAGTTGATTCGCCATTGCTCTCCTTGGATAGAGAAGATAGAAGATGCCCATTCATGATCTGCTGAAAGGTTAAAACTTGCCATATTGTGCCATGTTTTATTTTGGAACAATATCGATTGGATATCAGAGATATCGGATTGTATTGTCGAAATTTGTGGTTGATAAATAACAAACCCTAAGCCATATCCTCCCCCTAATCCAACTAGCAAAGAAACAAAGACCAAAAAACTGAGTCTTTTTTCCACATTATCACCTCCTCATGGACACACCATTATTTCATTTCAACTTGTACTAAAAATTTAAGCCAACCAACCTGTGAATTTCAACCGTGGATTGCTGGAAGGCATTAACAGACTAAAAGCAACTACCCTTTCATCCCAGAACAATATATACTTCATTTGTCTTAAATTCAAAACCAGCAAGCATATATATTTATTTCTGCATAAAATTAGACAATGATAAATATTGAGGAGGAGAGTTTAACATCTATAAATGGAATTCTGGCAAGAGTTTAATTGTTGTTGGTGTAATGTCTCTTTTATTCGGAGTGCTTTCTTTGACTCGATTCTATCAAAGCGTTTCCATTGTGAGTTTTTTTGTTGGTGTGAACCTTTTGGTTGTCGGCATCTTTGTACAGATAACAGGTCCATTAAGGCTAAAGATTCCATCCATTGGGGAACTGGGGTTCATTTTGATATATGTCTCTACAAATCTTGTAGCTATTGCCGGATTAACAGCGCTTTTTGCCAGTCCATATATTTTTGTAACGTTTCAAACATGGCGCGGCACTTTTGATTGGCGAGGTTACCCATCTATATTCCCCCAAACGCGCAGATTAGAACTCTCCTTGCTACATCCATATGCATGGCTTTTTACGCCTCTAGTTAACGTTGGATTCTGTCTTTTCATTGCTGGTTCTCTGCTGGTGCTTTACAACGAGTTTCATTGAAAGATGGAAAAGTTTCCTGCGTTCGAAGCCATTATGATATCGAACTTAATTTTGTTAGTTTTTACAGAAAATCCTTTTTGCTACTATATATTAACAATAACTTGAATGCCGATGCAAACGTAGCCTTGAGGTTCAAAAGTGAGTAATGATTTAGAGTTTGAGATTCCTTCTTGGGAACAGATTTACGAAATGCTTGTTGAACTCGCAGATAGAATCCGGAGAAACAGCTTTAAATCAGACGTAATTGTCGGAGTTTCCCGAGGAGGATGGGCTCCGGCACGAGTTATGTCTGATTTGCTAGAGAACCCGGAACTTGCAAATGTTAGGGCAGAATTTTATTTGGGAGTTGCGGAAACTAAAGGTGAACCTGTCATAACGCAGCCAGTTTCCACCTCTGTGAAGGGTAAAAAGGTTCTTGTTATGGATGATGTTGCAGATACTGGCAAGAGTCTTCGTCTAGTGAAGACACACTTATTGGATAATGGCGCGATCGATGTTAAAATTGCTACAATCTATTATAAGCCATGGAGTGTTTTGACACCAGATTACTACATTAAGAAAACCAGTCTATGGGTCATTTTCCCTTGGGAAAGGAAAGAAACCATCCGGAACATCCTAAAAAAATATGAGCAACAGAAGAAGCCAATCGAAGAGGCTAAGAAAGAACTTGTAAGATCAGGACTAGACCGAAAGCTCGTGGAGCGATTTATCAGAGAAATACGGGAAGGAGAGAGAAAAACTTGATTAAAAGAATCGACGGTTTCGACAAATACATTGGCATAACTGGATTCAGAAATGTCAAAATTGAGGATGCGAAAGAATTCTTGGATGG